>WUUC01115725.1_pt1 | contig 17077 bp, 12 predicted proteins | sample 6278441 | NCBI WGS metagenome assembly WUUC01 (sample SAMN13675441, study PRJNA597444) | soil metagenome | isolation source: soil | place: USA: Washington | collected 2017-10 | reverse complement strand
CATAGAGCTTTTGCAGAGCTCGGCCTTACCACTTGGCTACCGCGCCCTTTTCAGGGAGCGCGGACGTTGATGGAAAAAAAACTGGCCCGCAAGTACCGAAAAACAAATCCCTGCTCCTAAGCCGCCCACATCGGCTATCCGTGCTGGTTTGTGCCTCAAGTCGCCTGCGCTGCGCGGGGAAATGGCACCGCTGAGTGAGCGGTCAGGCTGTGATTGTTGCGCGCCGTTTCGAGCGGCGGAGTCGTATCGATGCTTCGATCGTAGTCCGAAAGGATCGTGAAGCGGAAAGTTGAGCCGCGGCCCGCTTCGCTTTCGACCGAGATGGCGCCACCCATGAGTTCGCAGAGGCGTTTTGAAATAATCAGTCCCAAGCCGGTGCCGCCACGGCGACGGGAGGCCGAGGTGTCGACTTGACTGAAGGGGCGGAAGAGTTGGCTGATTTTATCGGCGGGGATGCCGATGCCGGTGTCGGTCACGCCAAAGAAGAGGCGGACTTCGCGGCGGCTGCTATCGTCGATGTTACCGCCGCGTCCGCAGGAGACGTTGATGGTGACGTGGCCGCGTTCGGTGAACTTGATGGCGTTGCCAACGAGATTGACGAGGATCTGACGGAGGCGATTGGGATCGCCGTTCACGACAGGGGGGACGTCGGCGTCGATATTGGTGTGAAGTGTGAGGCCGGCGGCGCGGGCTTTCGGCGTGAAGAACGTAATCACCTCGTCGACGGCGCGGCGCAGAGCGTATGGCGCGTGATCTATCTCGATCTTGCCGGCTTCGATCTTCGACATATCGAGGATGTCGCTGATCAGCGTCTCGAGCGTGAGTCCGCTGGTGTTGATCATATCCACGAAACCGCGTTGATCGGTGTTCAGCGGTGTTTCCCGAAGAAGCTTGGTAAAACCGATGACGCCGTTGATCGGTGTGCGGATTTCGTGGCTGACGATGGCGAGAAACTCACTTTTGGCGCGGTCCGCGGATTCGGCGGCGTCTTTGGCGCGAACCAACGCGGCTTCCGCTTCTTTGCGCACGGTGATGTCGTGGCCAACGGCTTGAAACTCCATCACGCGGCCGTCGGAATCTTTAATCGCGCGGTGAGTCCATGCATGGGTGACGCGACGACCATCGGCAGAATTCAGTTCGTGCTCGAAGCTGGCGGACTCGGGAAGTTCCTCGTGGGAATCGCGGGAAGGAAATCCGAGGGCGTTGAGCATAAAGCGCTGGCCGATAAGCTCGGCGCGTTTCTTGCCCACGAAGCGCTGGTAGGCGCCGTTGACGAATGTGAGTTTTCCGTCCGCACGATAGCGGCAAATAAGATCGAGCTGGTCTTCGACGATGGCGCGGTAACTCGCTTCCGTTTTTTGAAGCGCCTGGGCCATCCGTTCGATCTGGCGGGCGAGCCCCATGACTTCGTCGTGACCGGAATCTGTGTCATCGAGGTCGAGTGGCGGCTCGTCTTCGACTTTGGCCGATGTACGCGCGGTGCTCCCGATGTCACGGATCTGGCGGACCAAAGTCCGATCCCACGTATAGCCGGCGAGCAGGATCAAGATGCAGCCGATGATCGAGAGGCAGATAACGTAGTACGCCTGCCCGAGTTTCTCTTGCATAGATTCCTGCGTGATGATCGCGCCGAGGCTGATCAACAGAGCAAAGGCCAGTGCAAATATAAGCACCGTTTTTCGACGCATCGAAGTCGGCATAAAGGGGAGGAGCTGGGTTCTGGCGGCGTATTTTGGTGAAGTCTAATGGAAACTTGGCGGAACATGTCCGTTCTGCTCATGCCGCTTGTTTTTAACCCTCCCTTTACGCAAGGTCCGGCCCGCCATGATCAAAACTGCGTTTTTGTCCTTTGTTGTTTTCGTTGCGATTCCGGCGCCAGCGTTGCTCGCCCAGAGTGCAATGGTGGAATTTGCCAACATGCGTGAAGACGTGCGTCTGCTCACCCAGCGTCTCGGAGAGCTCCAGTTACGCGTGGAGCAATTGGAGCGGGAGAACGGCGATCTCAAAACTAAGTCGGCGGGCGCGGCGCAAAGCTATGCGACGCTGGCGCAACTCAACGAGGCCGTCGCGGATCTAAATCGCGCGATCAAAGCCGGCAACGCCGCGACGAAGTCGGAGACGCTGCAACAGGTCTCCGTACAGATGGAAAAACTCGCGGCACGTACAAATGCGGCTCTTGAGTCCATCGCGAAGGGCGGAGGATCGCGTAGTGGCCCGGCGACTTCCGCGACGTTTAGCGATGATTTCCCGAAGGAGGGCGTTCCGCATGTGGTGCAGACAGGAGATTCGCTGAGTTCCATCGCGCGTAAGTATGGCGCTAAAGCTCAGGACATCGTTAACGCCAACAAGATTAGCGACGCCTCGAAAATTCAGGTTGGCCAGACGCTCTTCATTCCGGGAGGAAAGTAAGCAACATCATGGCAGCACCCAAATCACGTCTCGGCCGCGGCCTCGGTGGCCTCATCGCCAACGCCACTCCATCCTCTGCCAAAACTCCGGCAGCACTCGTCAACAAAGCGGCTCCGATCGCAACAGCTCCTGCCAACGCGCAAAGCGCCGTAGCATCGCCGGCCGCCACGCCCACCCACTCTCCAGCCGCACCAGGGGCGCTGGGGTTCTTGGAAATTCCCGTTCTCCAGATCGAACCGAGCCCGTATCAGGCACGCCGGGAGATAAGCCCCGATCAGTTAAGCGAACTCGCGGAAAGCATCCGTTCGGAAGGCCTGCTCCAGCCGATCGTAGTCAGGAAAACTGGGGACAAATTTCAACTGATCGCGGGCGAACGCCGCTGGCGGGCCTTCCAGTTACTCAAAATCAAATCGATCCCCGCGCGCGTAGTGGAGGCGAGCAACGCTTCCTCGGCGGCACTTGGTCTGATCGAGAATCTGCAGCGCGAAGGACTCAACCCGATCGAAGAAGCATACGGCTATGCGAGCTTGATCCGGGATTTCGATCTCACGCAGGAAGCAGCGTCAGAGCGTGTCGGCAAAGGTCGCACGTCGGTCGCGAATTCGCTCCGGCTCCTTTCTCTCGATGGCGAACTCCAAGGCTATCTCGCGAAAAATTTAATCAGCGTTGGCCACGCGAAAGTGCTGCTAGGAGTCGAAGAACCTGCCCAGCGAGCTGTGCTCGCACGTCGAGTGATCGAAGAGGGAATGAGCGTTCGCGCCACAGAAAAACTGGTCCAATCGCACAAGGCTTCGCCCACCGGATCGCCCGCAAAAAGTGCCGCGCCTTCCGGACGCACGGTGCCTCCGATGGAAGCGGCCGCGATCACTAGTATCCAGAAGAAGCTGACCTCGCATCTCGGCGCGCGTGTCGCGGTGAATCATTCGCCGAAGCGCGGCAAGATCGTGATCGAGTACGCGGGCAACGATGACTTGCACCGCATCTTGGAAAAACTCGGAGTGGAGGCTTAAGCGTGGCGGCACCCCGGCCCGACCAGGTTGCCTCCCGGGTGTTCAACGAAGCCGTTGAAGGACTCTCCGATGTCGCGGATTATTTGCGGCACGATCCTGTCCCGCCAATCTGGCGTGAGTTGAGGAAGTATTCCTTGGCCAAGCTGAAGGCCGATGCGCTCGCAGGCGCGACGGTTGCGATTGTCACCATTCCTCAAGCGATCGGTTTTGCGCTGATCGTGGGCATACCGGTGGAAGCGGTGTTGATCACAGCGATTATCGGCGGGTTCGTCTGTGCGATGTTTAGCAGCTCGCATCACCTCGTATTTGGCCCGACGAACACGATCTCGATTATTTTGGCTGGAGCTTTGGTGACGATTGCCGAAGTACCCCTCACGCCGCTGCAAAAGGTGCTGCTCATTGGATTCATCATCGGTGCGGTGCAGATCGCGGCGGGTATTTTTAAGCTGGGGAATCTCACGCACTTCATCTCGCGCACGGTCATCATCGCTTACAGCACGGCGGTCGGCGTGTTGATCGCGGTAGGCCAGGTGGCGAACTTGATCGGGATCGGCCGGTCGCCAGCCGTGGATTTACCGACGACGTTGCAACATATCGCGGTGCGCGTGGTGCAGCTGCAATTGAATCCGATGACTGCAGCCGTGGGGATGTCGTGTCTTCTTTTACTGATCATCGTGCGTCGTCTGAAACCATCGTGGCCGGAAGGGTTGATCGCCTTGGGCTTTTTTGGTGCGGCGGCGCTGGTGCTTCACCTGCAAAATTTCCAAGTCCCACTCGTGCGCGACGCGGGAGAAGTGGCGGGAGCCTTTCCTCTCTTTATCGGATTTCCGCTCAATGAAGCCGGTTTGAAGCTGGTGCCGATGATCGCGAGTGCCGCGCTCGCAACGGCTATTCTTGGCATGCTGGAGGCCATCTCGATTGCCAAAACGCTCGCGGCGCGGTCGGGTCAGAAAATCGATCCGAACCGCGAACTGCTCGGCATGGGCGCCGCTAATATCGCAGCGACCGCGTTTGGCGCGATGCCGGGTTCGTCGTCATTTATCCGCAGCGCGGTGAATTATCAGACGGGAGGAAAGACGCAGCTATCGTCAGTTCTCAGCAGCGTATTCGTTCTTGCGATCGTGGCGGTGATCTCAGCGTTCGCCAATTACATTCCGATCGCAGCCATCGCGGCGCTGCTGATCATGGTGGCGATCCGATTGATCAACTTGGAGCAGATCCGCATCGCGATTCGAGCCACTCGCTCGGATGCGATCGTCTTTTGGGTGACGTTGCTCTCGGCGCTTCTTTTGAAGCTCGATACCGCGGTCTATGTCGGCATCGGCGCGTCGCTCGCGCTGTTTTTGAAAAAGGCCAGCGCCCCGTCGTTGGTGGAGTACAGTTTCAGCGATAGCGGGACACTGACGGAGTTGGAGGATCGGGCGCAGCGCAGGAACAACGCGATTTCTATCGTCCATGTTGAGGGAGAGCTTTTTTTCGGCGCGGCGGATCTTTTCCAAGAGCAGGTCCGGTATCTGGCGGACGAGGACAATATCCGCGTGGTCATTTTGCGCATGAAAAATGCGCGGCATCTCGACGCCACTTCCGTCATGTCGCTTTTGCAGCTGCATGAGTACTTGCAGAAGAGCGGGCGCCACCTGCTCATCAGTGGTATCAGCCCCGACGTGGAGCAAGTTCTCCGGGCGAGCGGCGCGTGGGAAAAGCTCGGGGCGGAAAACATTTTCCCGGCCGAGGCGAATCTGACCGCGAGCACCAAAAAAGCGCTGCTCCGCGCGTCGCATCTGCTCCAAACAACGAAGGCGGACGTTCGTATTTTCTACGATCGCAAGCGCGAGAAGGCGCAAGGCGAGCCGAAGAATTTCCCCGAGGACAACAGCAAGCTCGAGGACTACGCGATCTAAGCGCGATTGTATTTTGGCGGATGATGACCTTCGGCAGTTACTCGCCAGAGAAATAGTTTTTCACGTTGGCGAGAACCTGGGCGCGGGGGACTTCGTGTTCGCTGCGATCGGTGAGGTCGCGGATTTTCACGACGCCTTTGGCAAGTTCGTCGCCGCCGTAGATGAGTGCGAGTTTCGCGCCGGATTCGGAAGCGGCTTTGAATTGTTTGCCGAAGGCGAGGTCCTTCATCGGGTACTCGACGCGAAAGCCCGCGGCGCGCAATGCGTGGATGTCACCGAAAGCGGCGAGACGTTCGTTTTCGCCGCCGATCACGGCGTAGACATCGGGCGCTTGCACGAAGTTGGGCATGAGACCGCGTTGCTCCAGAAGGAGCGCGAAAGTCATGTCGCCGATCGCGAAACCCACCGCGGGCATTTCAGCGTAGCCGAGTTTGCCGACGAGATTGTCGTAGCGGCCGCCGCCGGCGAGAGCGCGGAGTTCGCCTTTGCGGTCGAAGGCTTCGAAGACGAAGCCGGTGTAATAGGCGAGGCCACGAACGACACCGAGATCCACCGTGACGAAATGGCTAAGACCCATCGCGTCGAGATTCCCGAGGAGTTTTTTCCAATCGGCGAGGCGGGCGGTGAGTTTTCCATCTGCGTAAGGCGCGAGGGTGGTTTCGAGTGCGTCGATTGATTTGATCTGGAGGAAGGCGAGAACCTTTTCTTTGAGCGCGGGATCGAGCGGGCCGAATTGCTCGGCGTAGCCTTTGAAGGCGTCGTCGCCGAGTTTCTCATACCGATCGACTGCGCCGAGAATGCCGCGGGCTCGCGCGTCGTCCAGGCCGAGCGCTTCCAGGTAATAGAACCAGAGATTGCGATCGCTTAGCCGGATGAAGAAATCCTCGGCGGTCAGTCCGAAGGAGCAGAGGCACTGCGTTAGGAGAGCGATGAGCTCAGTCTCGGCTTCGACGCCGGCCTCACCGAAGATATCGGCGTTAAACTGAAAGAAGCAGCGGCCACGGCCTTTCTGCATGCGCTCGTAGCGGTAAAATTCGGCGATGCTGAACCACTTGATCGGTCGCTTGAGTGACGACGCCTTTTCCCCGACGAGGCGGCAGACCGTCGGCGTCATTTCAGGACGCAGGGCTACGTCGCGCCCGCCTTTGTCGGTGAAGCTGAAGAGCTGAGCTTCGATCTCGTCGCCGGATTTCGTTTTGTAGAGCTCGAGAGGCTCCAGGACGGGGGCGTCGTATTCGGCAAAGCCGAACGTGTGAGCAGTCTGGCGCCAGAGGCGGAAAAGGTGATTCCGGCGCGCGAGAGCGTCGGGATAGAACTCACGGAAACCGGGCAAAGTCTGGAACGTGGCCATGGGAGCGCAGACGTTGAGAAACCGCTCGGAACAGCGCGAATAAATTTTCCCAGCGCGGACCCTCGGATGATCCGCACCGCCAGGGCGCGTCTTCAAACTCATGCGGAACCGAAGGGAGCGGCGGATGTATGAGAGAAGCGAGGATACCGTGTACTTTGAATGGGAGCCTAAAAAATCAACTCATCGCTGAGCGAAAAAAACGGCGAGGTCGGAGCGTGTGGGCGTTCACGGTTTGAGGACCGGCCGTTTGTGGAGTGGATCGTGCGCACCGAGTCGCTAGGGCGGGATCTACCGGCTCATTTTCCGAAGTGGCGCAGCGCGTATACCAGTTGGCGACGCTGGTGCGGCGTCGGGTGTGGGCGCGTATTCTTACAGGGCTGGCGCCAGAACCCGACCGCGAGGCGTCCGCTGTCGATGCCAGCCCAGCTACGTGCGCGTGCATATCCCCGGCGCCCGGGGGCGGGGTGGACGCGACCTCGAAGGATCGGCCGCTCACGTGGCAGACTCACCAGAAAGATCCACCTGCTGACCGATCTGCTCGGTAATCTGGTTCGCTTCGTGATCACCCGCGGCGAGCCGCAACGATGTCACACAAACCCCAGCGTTGATACTACCCAGACGCGGCGCGTAGGTCTTGTGCAACCGCGGCTAAGACGCGGACTGGTGGCGAGAACGCCTGCTAGCCGCCGGCCACCCCGTCGTGCCAGGCCGGCGCGGCCGCTGCATCCAGTCCGAATACGACGCTTATGCCTATCGTGCCCGACCTCATCGAAAACACCTTCGCCTCCCTCAAATCCGCCCGCCACATCGCCACCCGTTACGATCATAACGCCGCCGCCTTCGTTTCCCCTCGCTTGCATCTTCCACTGTCTCAGGTCGGTTTGAAAACGTATCCTAAAACCACGCTCTCAAAATCAGGATTTTGCTTGGTCAATGCACGAAGTTCTCCCCACATTGAAAACCCGCGAATTTCCACGCGTCGGGCCGATAGCTTAACGGTTAAAGCAGAGCACTCATAATGCTTTGAGTCTGGGTTCGAATCCCAGTCGGCCCACCATAACCCACCACAAGAAAGTTTCTGTTCCCTTTCTTGCATTATGACAGAAAGTTTGGCCGATTTGGACATTCTTTCGGCACCGAAAGAGCACTAACGTCGAACCCACTTAGTCCCGTAGCTACGGCGGTATTGGACAGCAGCTCGTGAGTCGGCGCATCTGCAATTTCGTGCCGCCATCGTTCCTCAGGCAGCTGTTCAAGGAAACGCAGTAGCAGTTCGATTTGGCCTAGGAGCTGTCGGCAAACAAGTGGCGGCGGCTGCCGGAGCGTTTCGGCAACTAGCACACGATCTATACGCGTATGAACCGGTAGAGCAAAACGGCGTCTGGGAGCGTGTTTGCCCGGCTTCAGCAGGAGGGCGTGCCAGGTCTTCGCGCAAGCGCCACCTGTGTCCAAACACCCACGCCATCATAGTCAGAAGCTACGACAGCGGCGCCATCGCGTTTATGTGAACCAACTCGGCGGCGTCGCCGTCATAGCCTTGTATCCAGGTAGAGCTCAAAAAACCGCCTTTGACCCGCACCTCTATCGCGAGCGCCACCGCATCGAAAACCTCTTCGCTCGTCTCAAGCACTACCGCCCCATCGCCGCCCGTTACGAAAAACTCCATCTCACTTTCGCCATGCTCTGCCTCGCCTGCATCCTCATCTGGCTACAAGCTTAACCAGACACTCCCCAGTGGGGCGGTGGAAACGGCTGGGGAAATCGCGCGGTGTAGAGCTGTGTATAGGGGAAGGGCGCGAACGTAAAAAAGCCGGACCTCGGAGAGGTCCGGCGAATGGGCTGCACTGACGGCCAGCGCATGGATCGCGGACTAAAGCGTGGTGATATCGAGCTTCTTGAGAAGCTGCTTAAGAATTTTGCCCGACTTAAACTTAACTACCGCGCGCTCAGGAATGACGACCTCAGCTTCGGGTTTGTTGGGGTTTCGACCGATGCGCGATTTGCGCTTTTGCACTTCGAGCACACCGAAGTTGCGGAGTTCGACATTACGGCCTTCGGCGAGGGCCTTCATGACGATGTCGAGGGTCATCTGGACCGTGGCAACGACTTCCTTTTGGGGGAAGCTGGTCTTCTCATAAATTTCGAGGACGATTTCTCGCTTGGTCAGGTTGGTGGACATGTTGGGTCTCCTTATTGGACGCGGGTTTGGATTTCTCTAAGTAATTTTCAGCTCTACGATTACGTCAACCCGTGAGACGGGGTTTTTCTTAAAAAAGGCATGAAAAACATTCGCAAGGTACAAAGTATCAAGCGCCTAAAGAGATTCGCGATAAGCCGGGTAGTTCCACAGGGAGCTCAAATTACCTTTTCTGTTTTCTAGTAAGCCCACCGTGCTTAGCGAGATAGATAATTTAAAGCGGCAGCGTTTAGGATGGTTCCACTGTTAAAATTCGCACAGGCCCTCCTTCTTGTAGGAAATCCGGTTGCGCTGATATCGGGGCGTGGACTTTGGTCACCGCCGTGTCTTCGCCTAAACTCATTATTTTCGATTGTGACAGCACACTGTCCTCTATCGAGGGGATCGATGAACTGGGCCGGGTGCGCGGCCCCGATGTTTTTCGTCAGGTAGAAATGATGACCCATGAAGCGATGGATGGGAAAATCGCCGTCGAGGCGGTTTTTGGGCGGCGCCTGGAAGTTATCCGGCCGAGACGTTCAGATGTGGATGTCATCGGCAAACGCTACATCGACACGATCGAGCCTACGGCCTGCGCGACGGTGAGCGCGTTAGTCGCGCGCGGATGGACGCCGTTGATCGTGAGTGGCGGTTTCCGGCAGGCGATCCGTCCGCTGGCGGATGTGCTTGGGATTGTTCGCGTGGAGGCGGTGGATTTATTTTTCGACGCGGCGGGCGAGTATTGCGGGTTCGACGAAAAATATCCCACCACGCGTTCGGGCGGGAAGCCTGAGGTGGTGAACCAGCTCCGCGCTGAGCTAAAACCGGAACGCGTTGTCATGGTCGGTGACGGTGTGAGCGATTTGGAGACGAAGCCGGTGGTGGATCTGTTCGTGGGATTTGGCCGGTATGTGGCGCGGGAGAAAGTGCGTCTCGGTGCGGACCGTTTCATCCAATCGCTCGACGCGTTGCTCGCTTTGGTCTGACAGCGAGTGAACTTGCCTTGCGGCGCGCGGCTCGTTCGGTTGCGTGGATGAATTGTCGCTATGCGCTTTGGCCCTCAGGACTTCTTTTTAGTTTCTCATCGGCTCTCGCAGCGAGCGGCGCTCCGCTGGGCGAATTTCCGAAACCGCTCGATAGTTATGCGGATGCCAGCGGGGCGGGATTGCTGGAAACGCTGACCGCGCGGGTGCTGGCCGAGCCGTTTAACGCGGTGGCGACGGGGATTTTTCTGTTGGCGATCGTTCATACGTTTCTGGCCTCTAAATTCCGCCACATGGCCCATGAAATCGAGGAGGCGCACGCGGTGAAACTGGCCGACCGGAAACGGTCTGAGGACAACAACGACGACGGGCATCCGGACGAAGTTAGCTTCAAGGGGCAGATCTTACATTTCTTCGGCGAAGTGGAGGCGGTTTTTGGAATCTGGGTGATCGTATTGATAGCGGCACTCGGGTTTTACAAGGGCTGGGGCACGGTGGTCGACTATGTGGGACACCAAGTGAATTTCACGGAGCCGATGTTTGTCGTGGTGATCATGGCCCTCGCTTCGACGCGACCGGTGTTGCGTGTGGCGGAACAATGCCTGCGGGTAGTCGCTTCGATCGGCAAAGGCTCGGTGGCGGCCTGGTGGCTTTCGATCCTCGCGATCGCATCGGTTCTCGGCTCATTCATCACGGAGCCGGCGGCGATGACGATCGCGGCGCTTTTGCTCGCGAGGCAATTTTACGAGCTGAAGCCGTCACCGAAATTTGCGTACGCGACGCTCGGACTGTTGTTCGTCAACGTATCGGTGGGCGGCACGCTCACTCATTTCGCGGCCCCTCCAGTGCTGATGGTGGCGACACCGTGGCAGTGGGACATGGCGTACATGTTCACGCACTTTGGCTGGCGGGCGGTGATTGGCATCCTTGTCGCGACCTCGCTCTACGGCGTCTACTTCCGCAAGGAGTTCGGGGCAATGAATGCGGCGAAGATGCAGGCTGAGGCAAGAAAAGCGAAAGTGAAGGCAGAGCCGCCCGTGCCGGCCTGGATCACGATCGTGCAGCTCGGTTTCATGGGCTTCACGGTGTTTGTGGCGCACTATCCCGCGCTGTTTGTCGGCGGTTTTTTATTTTTCCTGGCCTTCTCGCAGGCCACGGCGCACCACCAAGGAAAATTGGATTTGAAGCCTTCGCTGCTGGTCGGATTTTTTCTCGCGGGGCTTGTTGTACACGGTGGCCTGCAAGGGTGGTGGATCGAGCCGGTATTGTCGCGACTCGGAGAGCTTCCGTTGTTTCTAGGAGCCACGGCGCTAACGGCGGTGAATGACAACGCCGCGATCACGTACTTGGCGACGTTGGTGCCGGGTTTCACCGACGAATTAAAGTACGCGGTCGTGGCCGGTGCGGTGACCGGCGGTGGTCTCACCGTGATCGCGAATGCGCCGAATCCGGCGGGACAATCGATCCTTCAGCGCTATTTTCCCAACGGCGTGTCACCGCTCGGACTGCTGGCGGGAGCGTCGATCCCCACGGTGATCATGGGTTTGGCATTCATGGCGATCTGAGGGCTCGGAAAATTTTCCGGCGATGCGAAGCCGAGCGTTGATAGGCCAGCTATCTTGCAATCCAAGGTAGCGGGGGTGGCAGACGACGCGTCGGACATTTTCGGCAACTGGACGGTGCAGGTTCGTAAGGGCGTGCTGGAGGCGAAGCGGCGGTTCGGTGACTGAATGGCCCGAATTGGCTTTTGCGATTCGCCGGATCAGAGCGTGACGCGGCGGGTTGCGGTGTTGCTGAATTCGTCGTAGAGGAAGACTTCGACAGAAGTGGCGTTGAGGATTTTTTCCGGCGCGATGCGCAGTGTGAAGGTCTCGGCGCAACTGTCGCGAATCGCGTCGTCGGGTTGAGTGGCTTCCGCGCGATGACCGTTGTTGAAAACAAATTCGGCGCCGATGAGCAGACTGACCGCGTCACGTCCGCTGACCGTGATGAGCACGGCGTCAGCGGTTCGGGCGACCTTCACTTCCTGGACGAGGGGCGGAGTTTTATCGATCACGAGATCGTCGGTCTCAAAAGTCGCGATGAGGCGATCCGTGAAGGGGCGGGGTGCCTGTTCGCTGGCGATGACGCGTGTGAAATAGACCCCATCGGCGAGGTGTGACGTGTCGAATTGAGCGAAGGTATCGAAGGTGTTCACCGCGAGATCGAGCCAGCGGTCGGTGCCGGCTCGGCGTATCGAGAAAGTGGAGCGGAGTTCGTCGTCATCCGCGTCGGTGAGTGTCCACGTGACGATCTGCATTCCGAGTTGAGGATAGACGGCGGCGGCGCTGATGCCGCGGCGCGAGATTGGATTGGCGCGATCCGTGGAGCCCAAGAGCTGGCCCAACGTCGACGGAGGGGATTGGAAGTCGGGTGTCGGTGAGGGCGGTACCAAGGCAAATCCCGGCGTGGCGATACGGAACTCCGTCAACGACGGGCGGCGATTTTGCGGGAGAAAGTAGAGGTCGGGTTTGTCGAGTTGCGCGGCGGAGGCGTCCGGCGGGAGGGTTACCCGGAGTTTTACGTAGCGGCCGCGCAGTTCCGGCGCGAGCCAGCCATCTTCACGAAGCGGGGCACCGAGCCAGGGCGTCCATGCTTCTCCTTCGTCGCTGGCAAGGGTGGTGCGGATATCGATGTGCAGCTGCGCTGGATCGAGTTCGCGGATACGGGGAAAACGAAGAGCGCCGAGGATCGCGGGCGAGCCGAGATCGAGACGTTTGGTCTCCACCTCGCGCGGGCCAGGAGCCGCGAAGTCGAGGAGCGCGAGACCGGGGACGTTGTTTCGAAGCAGGAGGAAACGCGTGGGGGGAGGGGAGGAAAGTCGAGAGGGGAGAGTGGACGATGGAGGGACGGAAGGAGCGGAGACGAAAGTGGGGAGGGGAACGATTTGGTTGATCTGGGCGGAGGCGGTGCCGGCGAAGGTAAGGCCCAGGCGAGCGGCGAGGTCGTAGCCGAGGACATCGCCTTGTTCACCACCGGCGACGATCAGCGTATCGGCGCGGCGAGCGAGCGCGTAGAAGGCGAGATTGTTGCGCGCGACGACGGTTTCGGGGAGGCCTGTCTTGGGAAAAAAGACGACAGCACTGCGACCGGGAAACAGCGGGATTGTTGGAAGTGTGGGCACCGGACCCGAGCCGACCGGCGCGGGGGGCGCGGCAGGAGTATTAGGCGCAGGGGCGGGCGGCTGATCGGGATTGGGTGGGTTGCCCGGAGTGATCGGAGGCGTGTCGACGATGCCCGTGTTGCGGATGGGCTGAGGGCGGTTGAGGCGCGCCTCGGCTTGTTGATTGGAGAAGACAATCGCGGCGTAGAGATCGCCGTTGGACTGTGGGAGAAAAGCGGCGACTTCCGCGTCACGATTTTCTTGAAGAATCAAGGGCTCACCGCCGGTGCGTGGAAGCGTGTAGAGATTTCCTTTGGGCGAGGAGCCGGCGACGAGGTTTTCGCCGAGCAGCGCGAGACGGCGGACGTTGCGGTCTTTGATTTCGCCGAGCAGGCGAAGACCTTTTTCAGCGAGCGTGGCGGGGTCGGTGAGTTTGCCGGCATCGAGGCCGGCGGAGGAAAACGTGGCGATGTCGACCGCGTAGATCCGACCGGGATTGCCGGTGGCGACGTAGGCGGTCTTCGCATCGGGCGAGAGCTGAAGGTCGTAGATGCTATCGGCGGGCAGCGTGATGCGCGCGGCGATTTTTCCTTCGCGCACTATGTAGAGCGTGCCGTGCGGAGAAGTCCCGGCGAGCAGGGCGCCGTCGGGCAAACGTTTCAGAGCGAAAACGTGGGTGTCGTCCAAGTCGGTGAGTTCGCGGGAAGTGAACGTGTATTTCGCGAGGTCGAGGGTGAGCTCAAAGATTTTTCCTTCGGGGCCGGTGCCGACGAGCCAGCGGTCGCCGGAGTCGGCTTCGAGGGTCCAGAGAATGTCGGCGATGGCGGGACCCTTGAGATCGGTGATGAGCGGGCCGGCGACGAGGCGGCCGTCGGAGCGTGTGGCGAGGCCTTTTAGGTTCCGGCTGGGAACGTCGCGGAAAAAATCGATGGCAAGACTGCGGGAGAGCGGAGCTGCAGATGCGGTGTTTAAGGAAGCGGAGAGAATGCCCGCGAAAAACACGAAAGGCACGAAAACGGGACGGCGGCGGGTGTGTGACGTCTTGCGGGAGCGTGGGGAAATCATGTCGGAACTAGACGAGGTCGTTGGTGGGGGACAGAAATGGATTTTAGGCCTGAGCGCAGCGGACTGTTAAAGCTGCGGCCGGACTTGGGAATGGGATTTTTGTCACAGAGAACATGGAGCGCGGAGCCCACGGGGCATAGAGCGCGGCGAGGTGAAATTTGGAAGGAGCTGAAGCGGAAGACAGGGACGCGATCCGCATTTTGCGAGGCTTCGAGGACTGTGATTTCGGTAGGAGAAGAAGTGGGAATCTCCGATAGACGCGAATGGCCGCCCGTTTTTTTGCGAGGCGCCGCGCGAAGCGGCAGCGGCGCCGGGATAGCTTCGCGGGTAGTGCGCCGTGTGACGCGGTTCCTTGGGGGGGATTTTATTCGCTGACCTGAAGCGGGCGGCGGTGGGAAGCGTCGAGGAGTTTGCCGGGAAAGAAATGCCGCTCCCACAGCGGCACGAGGACTTCGCGTTTTTGGAAACGGGTGTCGTCGGCGCCTCGGGCGATGCGTTCGACGCTGCCGGGGTAATCGAGCGTCAGTTGAGTTTGGTCGATGAAGGCGGAGGAGCGTTCGGCGACAACCACGTAGAGGCCGTCGTCACGGCGCTTATCGCTCATGAGGTCGAGATAGGAATCGAAGGAGCGTATCTGGGAAACGGAGACCATGTCGGGCCCGCCGGTGACGCGTTCGAGGGCATCGCCCCGCATGACGAGCAATTCGAGGCGTTTCCCGAGCCAATCGGAAAGGACCGGAATGCGGATGTTCTCGCGGACGGGTTGTCCCTGGTAGTCGCGAACAGTGAGCGTCACATGGAGATCGTCGCCGGGTTGGAGGCGGGTGCGGGAAACCTGGATGAGATCGAGATTGCCGGCGGGATTACGCGGGAGGGTCTCGACCACGAAGGAGAGCGCGTCGGGAAAGACTGCGGCGATGGGATTGCTCAGGCTCGCCGCGAGACGGCGAATGAATTGGTTCAATCCGGCGGAAAAGCCCTGCGGGCCGGCGAAAAGGGTGTCGGTCGAAAGCACGCGGCCACCGGGATAGGTGATGGTCGTCGTGATGTGAAAACCCTCGGCCAGTCCGTTTTCGTTGGAGCCGAGTACGGCTTGGGAAAGGCCGGCGGCGGCGATCATCGGCGCGAGGCGATCATGGCGGACGGTGGAGAAGTTAAGCGTGCGCGCGGGCGTTTTCACGACGACGGGGAGCATCGAGGGCTTGGGGCCGATTTCGCCATAGATGGCCGACAGACGGTCCTGACTAATGGTGCCGATCACTTCGCCGGTGTTGGAGAGTTTGAAGGAGTTGAGCGCCGATGGAAGAATTGTGAGGATTTCGGCGCTGGCCATGGGCAGCTCGACGTCGCCCAAGCCAAGCATGGGATGGCCAAACGCGAGGATCCGGTTGCCGTTGACGTGGGAAACCGTGCCGGTGCCGGCGAGGGTGATGTCACCCGTGGCGAGAGCGACCGCGACGGCGGATCCGGGATGGAGCGTGTGCGTGGAGGTGGCGGAAGATTGAGAGACGAGCGCTGAAGGTGGAGAGGCGGAGCGGGCATGGGTGTGGCCGCCGAGTGCCATGGTGTTGAGCCCGAGGGCGCGAAAATCATCCGCGAAGAGCGAGGCGACCTGCGGGGAAATGCCGCCGAGGGCGAAAACGGGCGTGAGGGGCGCGAAGCCTTCGGACGAAAACGAGGACGGGAAAGCGGCGTTCGCTGAGGAAAAGCTGTTAGAAGAGCGTGTGGAGGAAGCGGATTTTTTTAACTCGGAGCCGTCGCGCTCAAGGGGGATGAGTTCGCTACCATGGGGAGAGATGGGGCGGGGGTTTTTACCCTGAAATTCGCTCACTTCCATGAGGTCGCCAATTGGCGTGAAACCGGCGAAGCGGACTGTCTCGAAGCGTTGGATTTGGTAGCTCAGAGCACCGGCGAGTTTGCCGCCGATGTAAAGAGGGCTGCCGCTCATGCCGGCGACGGCGCCCATTTTTTGGACGCGAGGATCGGTCAGCTCGCAAACGATGAGAGATTTTCCTGGCCCGAGCGCGTTATGGAGAACGCCGGTGACAACGACTGCGAACGGCTCGATTTTGTCTCCTTGGAAAACCGTCCAGACCTCGCCGGTCTGGCCGGATTGGATCTCGGAAAGCGGGAGCGGGACGGCCTTTTCCGGCTGCGCGTGCAGGCGGAAAGTGGAGAGAACCAAGAGAACGGAGGCGAGGGCGGCGAACTTGAGCATGGGCAGGCGCGGAGAAATAGCTGTTTCTAGTAACGGCTCGCTGGAGCTAAAATTACAGCGAACTGAGGCTTTCTGTAAGCACTTCGCAGGCTCTTTCAATGGCGGGGCCGTCGTGCGCGGTGCTGAGAAAACCGGCTTCATAGGCACTGGGAGCTAGATAGACGCCTTTTTCGAGGCAAAGGTGGAAGAATCTCGCGAAGAGTTTCGCATCACTTTTCAGGGCGGTCGCGTAGTCGCGGACGGCAGTGTCGGTGAAAAAGATACTGAACATGGAGCCGCATTGAGGGACCTGCACCGGCAGGCCTTTGTTTCGCGCGGCGGAGAGCACGGCGTCGCGGAGGCGCTGGCCGAGACGGTCTAGCTGAGCGTATGGGTTTTGTTCTTCAAGGAGCTTTAAACCGGCGATGCCGGCGGCCATGGCGAGGGGATTTCCGCTGAGGGTGCCTGCTTGGTAAACGGGGCCCAGTGGGGCGAGTTGATCCATGATGTCGGCACGTCCGCCGAACGCACCGACAGGCAGACCACCGCCGATGATTTTACCGAGGCAAGTGAGGTCGGGGACGATGTTTTCACGCTCCTGCACGCCTCCTTTGGCGATGCGGAAACCGGTCATGACTTCATCGAAAATGAGGACGGTGCCGTGTTTAGCGGTGATCTCGCGGAGGTAAGCGAGGTAGCCGGGATCGGGCATGATGAAGCCGACGTTGCCGCAGTAAGGCTCGATGATGACACCGGCGATTTTTTCCGGATTGGCAGCGAAGACGGCGTCGAGCGCGGCGCGGTCGTTATAGGGGAGAACAAGGGTCTCCTGCGCGAAACTGG
>WUUC01241277.1_pt1 | contig 17079 bp, 19 predicted proteins | sample 6278441 | NCBI WGS metagenome assembly WUUC01 (sample SAMN13675441, study PRJNA597444) | soil metagenome | isolation source: soil | place: USA: Washington | collected 2017-10 | reverse complement strand
TGCCGAATGTGAAGATGATGTCGCCCGCGTGCGCATGCATCAGGATCTGGCGGGTCGAGGCGATGTTGAGTGCCAGGCGAAACAGCGTCGTGAACAGCAGCAACGACGGAAACGTCGACAGTCCGAGCGGCGAGCCGACGTAGAGCGCGACCAGCAGCAACACGACCGACATGCTCAGGTTCAGCGCGATCAGCAGATCGAGCATGAGCGGCGACAGCGGCAGGATCATCATGCCGATCGCCGCCACCACCAGCAGCGTCAGCAGGATGTTGTTTTGCAGAAGCGCCGCGCGCCAGGGAATCGAACCGCGAATTTCTTTTGCTATCGTCGCCATGCTCGCCTCGCCATGCTCGCCGCTTCCTGTTCGTTTACTCGGGGCGTCCGATCGAGCGCGCCCAGCGCAGCACTTCGGCGACCGGCTCGATGAGCTCATCGGGAATGTATTGGTCGACGGGGGCCGTCGCTTGCAGCCGTCGAGCCAGGTCGATGTTCTGCATCACCGGGATGCCTTCCTGTTCGGCGATCCGGCGAATCTCCCGCGCCAGCTCGCCTTCACCCTTGGCGACCACGATCGGCAGGTCGGTCTCGCCCGTTTCGTAGTACAACGCGACCGCGATGTGAGTCGGATTGACGACGACGACGTTGGCCCGACGCAGGTTGCTCAGCATGGTCGCGTTGGCCACCTCCTGGTGGAGTTGCCGACGCCGCGAGCGAATCTGCGGATCGCCTTCCATCTCGCGCTGCTCACGCCGCACTTCATCGATGGTCATCATGTTGCGGCGTCGATAGTCCCAACGCTGGAACCAGACATCGAAGGTCGTGATGAGGATGAATCCGCACAAAGCCGCCCACGACAGGATGCCCAGCACGCTGGTGCCGAGCGGCAGCAGTTGCGCCGTCTGCAGCCAATGTGACTGCAACAGCGTGGAGATCAGTTGACGGCTCAGCAGCCAGAACACCGCGATGAGCAGCAGTGTTTTGACGATGAGCTTTACCAGCTCGATGACGCTACGGCGCGAGAACAGTCGCCGCATCCCCTCCATGGGACTGGCCCGGGAAAGTTGCGGCTTGACGGCTTCGAACGAAAACACAGCGCCAACCTGGAGGAAGCTGGCGAGCGCGCTCGCGGCGACCAGCACGAGAACCAACGGCCAGGTGAGATGCCAGGCTTCCAGCAATACGCTGTGCGTCCAGTCGGCGACGCTGGAGGGGGAATCCAGCGTGCGAAAGTCCGTGGTCGCTGCTTTCTGCAACAGGGCCGTCAAGCGGGTCAGGAACTGAGTGCCGGCCAGCGAGAAATAGATGACGGCCACCAGGACCACCACGGTGGCGGGAACATCGGCGCTCTTGGCGACATCGCCTTTCTTGCGCAGGTCTCGCAACCGCTTGACCGTCGGTTGCTCCGTCTTGGCCTGCGAGGATTTTTGACTCATGGCGCCACGCGTTCCAGCGGCGCCAGTACAGCGTCGAAACGCATCATCGGCAGCCAGTCACCGTTGGCTGCGACGATCGCGCCGTAAGCCAACAGCAGAACGGCGAGCACCAGCACCTTGAGCGGCAGCGTGACGAAGAAGACATTCAGCTGAGGCGCGAAACGCGACAGGAAGCCGACCGCGACTTCGAGGAGCAGCATGATGATGACAAACGGCGCTGCGACCTTTACGGCCACGACGATCAGGCCCAGCACGGTCGAGATCAGCAGCTGCACCACCGCGAAATTGGAGGCGAGCGGTTGCATGCTCGACAGTGGCCAGACGCGATAGCTGTCGAACAGCATGCCGATCAGGGAAAGCATCCCGCCGGCAATCAGGAACAGCGCCGTGAACAGGCGCATGAACAGCGTGCCGACCAGCGAATCTTCCTGGCCCGACGTCGGATCGACCGTGGTGGCGAACGACAGGCCGGTCTGATATTCGATGATGGTGCCGGCCACGTACAACGCCCAGAAGCCGACGCTGGCGACCAGGCCCAGCACCAGTCCGATCGCCGCTTCCTTGCCGACGTAGACCAGCAGACTGGTGAGCGGCAATGACGTCATCGCCGCGTCGTGCAAGGCGATCGGCAGCAGCGACGTCGACAGGCCGGCGACGAACGCTATGCGAATGAACGCGGGAATGCTGTTACCTAGAAAAATCGGGATGACACTGAATGCCACCGCCATGCGCGACATCAGCAGCGCGACGGTCATCAGGATTTGTTGCCACTGACTTTCCAGGTCGAACATCAGTGGATGCTCGGAATCGCATCGAACATGCGGTTCGCGAAGTTGAGCAATTCGCCGCCCAGCCAGGCCGAGGTGAGCGCGATCGCGACGATGGCGGCGATCAGCTTGATGCCGAAGGAGATGGTTTGATCCTGGATCTGCGTGACCGCCTGCGCGAATGCCACCAGCAGGCCGACGGCGCCGGCGACCAGCACCGCGGGCAGCGACAGCCACAGCACGAGCAGCAGCGCTTCCTGGACATTGGTTGCAAGTTGGTCGAGAGGCATGGCGCTCAGCGATACGTCAGGATCAGGCCGTGAATGAGCTTCGACCAGCCGTCCAGCAACACGAACAACAGCAGCTTGAGCGGCACCGACACCACGGTCGGCGAGAACATCATCATGCCGAGCGCGACCAGCACGTTGGCGACGACCAGGTCGACCACCACGAATGCCAGGTACAAGAGGAAGCCGATGGTGAATGCGGCGGTCAACTCGCTCACCGTGAACGCGGGCACCAGCACCATCAGGTCGTCCGAGCGCAACGCCTGCGCCTGCTCGGGCGGCCACAGCTGCTGCGCGGACTTCACAAAGAAATCACGTTCGCGTGGGCGCGCATGTTTGGAAAGGAAGGCACGCAACGGCTCCCGGGCGTCCGACACGATTCGAAACAGACTCGATGCTTCCATGCGGCCGCTCGATAGTCCTTGCTCGGCCTGCTGGCCGATTTGTGCTGCGAGCGGGGCCATGATGTAGATCGAGAGCACCAGCGCGAGGCCATTGAGCACCAGGTTCGGCGGGATCTGCGGCAGTCCGAGCGCATTGCGGACCAGCGCCAGCACGATCACGATCTTGGCGAACGAGGTGACCATGATGGCGATCAGCGGCGCGAGCGACAGCAGCGCCAGCGTCAGCAGGACGACGACGGGATCGGGAGTGCCGGTCATGTGAGCGAGGCCGTGCCGCGGGTCGCTTCGCTCTCTTCGAGATAGACGTGAGTGATCCGTACGCCGAGCCTTTTGCCAATCGCCACGAGCGCGCCGCGTGCGATGAGGCTGTTGCCGACGCGCAATTGAATGATCGAGTCGCTGATGTCCTGCGGCAGTTCCAGCAGCGCGCCAGGCTGTAAGCGTTCGAGTTGTGACAGCGGCAGCGTCAGCTCGCCGGCGTCGAACGTCACCGGCACCTCCAGATTGCGCGAGGGCGGGGTGCGGTCGGAGTCGATTGCAACAGGCTTGGGCGGTGGCGGAGCGTCTGCCGCGGGTTGTTGGAGTTTCATGGCGAGCCCGTGAGTGTGTTTGAGTTTCAGCTGACGGTGATGAACCGAGGCGACAGCGATGTTCAGAGCGCCGATCCGGCATTCGACTTCCACGCCAGCCCGAGTGAGGCGCGCGGATCGCAGCCAAACGACGTCGCCGATGGCAAGCTTGCGTAGCACCGCCGTCGGGATCTCGCTCTGTCCGAGCGTGAGACGGATGGAAATCGGTAGCGAATGCAGGTTGGCGAGTGAGCGTGTCGATTGTGCCGGCAGCTGTTCGTCGAGCCATGCCACCGCGGCGGCGGAACTGGCCAGGAGCTGTCCATGAGTGACGCAGCCGTTCTCGCCACGTTGCAGGCGGAAGCCGAGCTTGATTGGCCAATCGAGTGTGTTCTGTGCGGCGCTCCAGTTCACATCTGTCACCTGCAGCGATTCGGCGAGCGCGCGAGGAGCATTTGCTAGCAGCGATGCAACTGCACGCTGTACCACCAGGCTGCGCAGCGCTGGTGGCAGCAACTCGAAGGGATCACCTATCAACAGCGGATCGACGGCGCCAAGGTTCTCCAACTCGATCAGCAAACTGTGAGCGCCGCAGGCGAGGGCGATCGAGATTGCATTCGCGGGCAACTGCACGTGCGCCCACGCGAAGCTGACTTCCTGTCCATGAATGCGTAGCGAGCCGGCACCGTGACGCTGCAGTAGACGCTGAACTGCTGGCAGCACGCTCGGATCGATGGTTTCCAGCGGCAATGGCGTGCTGTCGAGCGGCATGCGTTCGAGCAACTCAGGCTGAGCGGCCATCGCCGTATCCCTCCAGGATTTCGACGCGGGTCACCAGGCCGGTGCTCGCCTGGAGGCGCTCTTGCAGCTCGGCTCGATGCGTCCACATGCTTCGATATGCGGCATCGCTGCGAGGGAGCAGGCGAACGTGGAGGAACGCGCCGTCGCGCACGAACTCGGCGGAAGCGCCGCCGACGATGGCGTGGTCGAGCGACACAATGAAACGACTCGCATCGGCTCGCGACGCGCGTTCGACCATGACGCTGGTCGCTTGCTCGATCAGACGAGCCATGTCAGCGGTGGCCGTTGCCGCCGCAGGTTCGGTCGCCACTGCCGCAAAGGGCATCGAGTAATGTAGCGAGCCAACGGTGACAGCCGATGCAAGCGCGGAGTTGTTCGAATCAGGATCTAGCGTCTGGCGAAATCGTGCAACAGCGCCTTCCTGCAACGGTCTTCGCTCGGGCGCAGGCGTGCTCGTGCCGCTAGACGGCTGGGTGGATTTGATCGGAGGAGTCGCTGTCATGTGCCGGTGCTCACAAGATCGGCGGACCACGCGGTGCGAACTCGACGTGCGGCAATCGTCGCGAGCTCTTCCGCCTCGCGCTGCTGGCGTAGCGATCGGTCATGCGCGAGCGAATGTCGAGACTTCGCAATCCGTTCACCCAGCGCCTCGAGCTTGGCCTGCGCCTTGCGAACGACCGAACGCACTGCCTCGGCCGCGTCTGAGGCGACTCGCCGTCGGGTTTCGATCTCGGCGAGTTGCTCACGAAGGTCGCGTTCCCAAGCAACTAAGACGACGTGATAGCGGCTGTAGTCCTCGCCGCGACTCAGGACGCCATGAGTGCGCAACCAGGATTGCCATTCGTTCTCCCAAACATCGCGCTGTCGTCGAGCTTGCGAGAGCTCAGCCTGGCACGCGGCAACTTCATCATCGATCTCACGCAGCGCTGCCTGCTTGGCCTGCAGATCTCGCTCGAGAGTCGCCAGGCGCGAAGCGCGCACGCGCTGTAACTGTTCCAGCGTGACGATGTCTTGCGAACGCATCAGGACTCCGCGATGCGCCGGAGAAACGCAACGGTTTCAGGCAGAGACGTGCGCTCGCCGAGCTGTTGGCGCAGCAGCTTCGTGATGTTGGGCTTGCAGCGGATGGCCTTGTCGGCCGTCGCATCCGTGCCGGCCTTGTATTCGCCGATCTGCAGCAGCACCTGGATATCCGCGTGCTTCGTCAGCAGCTCGCGCAACTCGGCTGCGGCCTTGCGATGTTCGCTCGAAGTCACATAGCTCATCACCCGACTGCGGCTCGCGGCGACATCGATGGCGGGATAGTGATCGGCGGCAGCCAGTTCGCGTGACAACACGATATGTCCGTCGAGCAGGGCGCGAAGCTCCTCGCCGATGGGATCTCCTTCTTCGTCGTCGACCAGCACGGTGTAGAACGCGGTGATCGCGCCATGGGCGCTCTGACCGGCGCGCTCAACCAACGTGGGCAGCGCTGAGAACACGGACGGCGGATATCCGCGTCGGGTCGGTGGCTCGCCCGCAGCCAGGCCAATTTCGCGCAGAGCGCGTGCGTAGCGCGTGACGGAATCGATCAGCAGCAGCACGGATCGATTCTGTTGTCGAAAGAACTCGGCGATGGCGGTGGCGACGTTTGCCGCCTTCACGCGCTCTCCGGCTGGACGATCCGATGTCGCGGCAACGACGACGGTGTTTGCGGCACGGCCGGGCGGTAGAACATTGTCGATGAACTCCCTGACCTCACGGCCGCGTTCGCCGATGAGCCCGACCACTGTCACATCGGCGACCGTGCCCTGCGCGATCATCGCCAGCAAGGTGCTCTTGCCCGCACCCGCCGGAGCGAACACGCCGGTGCGCTGGCCTTCGCCGCAAGTCAGCACGGCATCGATGGCGCGCACACCTGTCTGCAACGAGCGTTGAATGCGCTTACGGTCGAGCGGGTTTGGCGGCCGGTTGTGGATGGGAAAATCCTGCGCGTCCTTCAATGGCCCCAGGCCATCGATGGGCTGTCCGAAACCGTCCACGACGCGACCGAGCAATGATTCGCCCACTCGAATCGTCGGCCTCGTTCCGCAATGAACGACTTCCGTCTGCACGGAAATGCCGTCGATCTCGCCGAACGGCATCAACAGAGTCGCATGCCGCTGCACGCCGATGACTTCGGCGTACCTGCGCCAGGAGCCATCGCTGGCACGCAGCTCGCACAAGTCACCGATGCGAGCCTGCACTCCGGTGGCTTTGACCAGAGTTCCCACCGCTTCGAGCACTCGGCCACGCGACTCGGTTGGCGCGACGTCCAGCAGCGCTTCGTCCAGCGCGTCGGCGAGGTAGTGCGGGCGTTGTTGTTGAATACGCATGCATCAGCCTTCCGAGCGTAAATCGCTCGCGAGTCGCTTGCCGACGAAGGCATTGAGCAGGCCGCGTCGCAAGGCGGCGAGTTGCGTGTCGATGCTGCCGTCGATGACACCGAATTCGCTTTCGAGCACGCAGGTGCCACGCGCCGCGTTCGGGTCCTTTGCGACGTCGATCCATTCGACCTGCGGAAACTCCTTCAGCAGCGACGCGACGGCCTCGTTGGCGGCGTCGAACTGGTCGGCACAGACTCGCAACCGCAACGGCGTGTCGGTGTTCGATTGCGCCAGCACGCGCCGGATCAGCGGCTCCAGCATGGCTCGGTCGCTGGTGCTCGCCAGGATCTGCTGGACCGCTTTGAGCACGGTCTGAACGATGCGGCCTTCGAGGGAGGTGAACGAGTGCTCCAGCTGCGCCTTGGTCTCGGCGATTTGCGACGAGAGCTCCGCACGTGCATCACGCAGTCCCGTTTCGTACCCGCGACGGCGTGCCTGTTCGATCTCGGCTTCGACGGTCGTGCGTTGTTGCTCTGCTGCGCGTCGGGCAAGTCGTAGCGTCTCGCGCGCTTCGACCAGCGTCGTGAACTCGTCCGCCTTGACCACGGCACCGCGCCCGGCCACGAGAGATGCGCGATCGATCGAGAGAAGGGCGGTCATGCAGCAACCTCCGTTGTCGTCGCGTTCTCGGCAAACAGCCACGACCAGCCAGGCGCGACCAGCGGCAGAAGTGTCAGTACGACGTGTGCGTTGAGTGGCCGATAGTCAGGCGTGGATCTCGCAGCGAAGCTGTCATGTGGCCAGCTCACTGGAAACTTGAGTCGCAGCCGGCCATGTAAAGCGCGAGTTTCGGGCGGCAGTGCGGAGTAGAGCGTCGCAACACCCCAGCGGGCCCAGGCGTCACTGTCGGACCAGTCCGAGCGCCAATCGGCGGACCACAATGGCACGGTCGCGACAACGGGCATCGGACCGCGCCATTCCAGCACGAGCTTATGAATGTCAGGACCCAGGCAACGTTGAATCAAGCTCGCGTCATCACGACTCACCAGCAGCCGCAGGTGCTGGCGCACGAGCAGGCCGGCGATTGCGAGGCACAGCCGCTGCAGCGTCGCTCCGTCCAACAGCGCGAGCCGTTTGGCACGATCCGCGAAGTCGAAATCGAACTCTTCTTCGAGTCGCAGCTCGCGCAGGATGGCCGTCGATAGTGTGCGGACCCAAAACGGCTGTGCATCCAGATCCGGCTCGGTCATGCCGATACGCGCAGTGAGCTGCGCTCGCCAACTGTCATGCCAGTACAGGGATGGAAACAGATTGAAGCGTTTGCTCTCTTCCCACAACGCAGGCGCAGGGTCAGGCGGCACGGCGATCCTCCCTGCCAGCCGTTGGCCGCGCATCGGAGTCTCGCTGCATCAACGCAGCTTTGCGTCGTGTCAGCAGGCGGCTGAATCCAGGCCCGAGCGAAGACGCATGCAGGAGCATCACCAGCATCGCGGCGACCAGCAGCCACGGAATGGCGAACAGAATCCACAGGATGGTCGTGCTCGATGCCGCAACCGTCGCGCCGAAGAACTTGCTCAGTGGAATCTGCGTGCCGGTGGTCGCGGTGGCGCGAGCGGGGAACAGGCTGACGGCGACAGTGTCGGGTCCGAGCCCCTCGATGCTTCGCACGACCAGGTCTTTGACGGCCGGTACGAGCAACTGCATGTTCAGGTCCGGACGGTGCTTGATGAAGACCGATGCGGACGAGGGTTTGACGACGGTGTCGAGCGCATCGTGAGCCGGCACGACGATGTGCACGCGAGCGACAACCACGCCGTCGATCTCGGACAACGTGTGTGAAAGCTCCTGTTGCAGGCCGTGGATGTAGCGCATGCGTTCTTCGGTCGGCGAAGAAATGAGCCCGTTACGGTCGAAGACGTCGCCCAGGCTGGAAAAGCGTTGCGCGGGTTGAGCGTCCGCGCGCAGCAGTTCGATCGACGTCGCTACATCGGCGTCGCGCACGTAGACGGCGAATTGTTTGTCATCCGTGACGCGCTTCTCCGCTTCGATGCCGCCACGAATCAGCGTGAGCAGGACATCGTTGGCTTCCGTTTCGTTGAGCTGCGTGTAGATGGCTTGTTTGCAGCCGGCGAGCGCCAGTATCGAAAGCAGCAACAGCGCGCGCCAACTGCCCGACTGTCTGGGCGCCGACGCGTCTTTCAGGCTACTCATGCACGCTGAGTCAGGGTCTGAACGCCGTTCTCGAAGATCGAAGCGCACTTCGCCGAGACTTCGACGTCCAGCGCGCAATTGATCATTTGCATCTGCGTCACCACCAGGTCCTTGGTGGTGATCTCTTTGCCATCCGCGAAGCGGCTCAGGTTGGCCTGGCCGGCTTCCCAACGCTCCGACAGGCGTTGCAGATGAACTTGCAGGCGATTGTTGCCGACGCCGTTGGCGGCGCTCAGCGTCGTCGCACTGGCGGACGTGGTGCCGTTCGGTGCGAACATGAGTTGTTCGAAGCGTGCGACCGAATCGGCAGCGCCCGGCAAGCGGCCGGTGGAGCCTTGGGTGCTTTGGGGTGCAAACGCCAGCTCGGGCAGAACGACAGTCGTGCTCACGCAGTATCCTCCGGTGCTTCAGTTCAGGAACGGCTCACGGGCCGACGTTGTAATGACGGAAATAGGCGAACGAACTCGAAGCGCCCTCGGGCGGACCTTCCTGTTTGCGAGCCTGCTCGACACAGCAGCTGGCTATGCTGATCGCGCCGGCATCGGTACCATCCGCGATGATCTTCTCGAAAAGTTCCAGCGCTCCGGTGCGACGCGCATGGACCAGCATGGTGCCGAGCACGGCGCGAGCGATCTCGCAGTCAGGATGCGTTTCGAGCAGCGCGTTGAGTTCGTCGATCGCCTGGTCGACCATGCCGCGCCGTGCATGCACCATCGCGAGCGCGATGAGCGGCGATGGTTTGCCGGGACGCAGCTGTCGCAGACACGTGAATATCTGCTCGGCGCATTCGTGCATGCCGAATTCGGTCGCCAGAAACCCTGTCTCAGCAAGGCGCTCGAGCAGCAGCGGGTCCGGGGCCTTGATGCGCCGTGGGGGAATGCTGATGCTCGCGACGCCTTGCTGCGACATGAGGGCTCTCCTCCAAAGACTCAGCGCGAAATGGCGCGGGCCGGGGCCGACTTCGCTTCCGAGTCGGACTTGATGATTGCCGACACGGCGGTCGCGACAATCTGATATTGATTCATTCGCAGGCTCGCCTGGGTCAGCTCCGCGGCCGTCGAATTGGCGCCGAGTCCATTCACCGCGCTCGACGCCGCCGTCTCGGCACCGCCGACCGTATTCACCAAACCGTTCAGAGCAATTGTCATCGTCGTCTCCTCGTTACGCTGGTCACAACACGAATCAATCAAGCCCGCAGCACCGCGCGCACTGCGTCGAGCACCTCGATGGATAGATCGGTGCTCTGTGCGAGCGCCTGCTGCGTGCGGAAATCGTCTTCCGGCAGGGGCTCGTGCAAACGCTGCCGCGCGCTGGCGCGTGCCTGTTCGAAACAATCGCGATATTCCGTCAACACGCTGTCGCTGGTGTCGTCATGAAGACGCCGCGCCAGCTCGCCGTAGGTATCCGGATCGTCGGGTTTTACTGGATTCACTGGGTTCACTGGATTTGGGGATTTGACGGATTCATGAGCGTTTGCCCAAAGCCGCGACATAGAATTCGTAGTCGTGTCCGTCGCGGGCGAACACCACACGGTCGAGCTCGATGCGCTTGATGTTGAAGCCGTCGAACTCGTCGCCTTCGCGATAGCGCTTGCCATGCTCGTTGACCAGGAAGCGCTGCTGCCGCCACATCAGCACCGCGAAGCGCTGCGTGATCAGGGTTGGCTGTGCCTGAGATTCTGCTTGCGCGACTTGCGCGGTTGGCAGCACTTGGAGGTCCAGCAAGCGCAGGCCAGGCACATCTTTCGACAGCGCACGCAAGCGGCTCGCCTCTTGCTCGGATGCCAGTGCCTGCGTGCAGGCGAGTTGCCCGTGACCGCGATACTGCGGGTCGCATGAAATGCGGGCGAGCGACGCCATTCGCGACATCGCATCGAGCATCTCATCTGTCGCAAACACCTCTACGCGCGGACGAAAGCTCGAGGCCGCCGCATCGGTCGACAGTTTGATTCGATGATCGTTGCTCGGCACATAGCCGGACAGGAGCAACTCGCGCCCGTTGCGTTGATCGATGCCGATCTCCAACTCGCCGCCGTCGGGTGCGACATTCGTCAGCCACTCCCGCGCGGCCTCCACTCTGGACGGCATGTCGCCGTTCTCCGGCCCGGAGAGAGCCGCATAAGTCAGGCTCAGCGCGCCGGTCAATCCGATCAGCAGGGTCGCGAACAGAACATACGGATTCACTTTGCGTAGCGAGCCGATCGTCCCTGCCTCGTTACCTCGAGTGGCGAAACGTTGCTGGAGGCGCTGCCAGTCGGTCGAGGTCGCGCCGACACTGAACGCAGCCTTGCCGCATTCGATGATTTGTCCGTCGGTCAGCGCGGCAACTTCGCCGGGCCCGACGCGCTTGCCATCGATTGCCACCGGCGCGTCCAGCGCGCGACAGCTCATACCGAATTTATCCGAGCTGATCTGGCAATGCGCAGCGGCCACGTCGCCATCGCAGAGCACGACAGCGGACGCGAAATCCGAACCGATGACGATCTTGCCGTCCTCGGGTAATTCCGCGGTGGCGCCATGATGCAAGCCGCTCAGCACATAGATCTGTCTGAGGGTGGCGTTCGCCGACGCGTCGTTCGTTGTGTGCAGGGGTGCCACGCGCTTGACCTCGTGTAATGCACCAGACGTTAGCCCTGTCATGTGACGTCGCCAACGGAAATCGCAGGTCGCAGCGAGAAAACCTCTGGAGCACCCGGTGCTTTCGGACCGCGCTTCGCCTGCTCGTCCAGCATGGCCGCCGAGTCGTCGATAACGGCACGTGCGCTTTGAATGGAAATCGCGTGCAGCTGATCGGCGAGCAGCGTGAGCAGGTCCTCGTGGCGATGGTTGAAGCGGAAACACATCTCGCCGAGATACAGGTGAAAGAAATCGCACGGTATCTTGCGTAGTGCGCGCAGGCGATCCTTGGCGAACGCCCAGAACTCCTCGATCGCCGTCGGCCCGAGAGGCGCGGCGGCGTGCGCGTTGACGATCACATATCGGCCGCTGACCTGAAGATTAGCGAGCGCCTGGTGATGATCGATGGTCCATACGCCGCCCACGGCGGTTCGCTCGCGAAGTAGCGGAACGCTGTCTTCCGCCGGGCCATATGGAGCCGTCACGACGACAGCATCACCCTGCTGAGCGATGCCGAGTACGAGCACGCGCGTGGCGGTCGTCCAACCTCGGAAGCCACTGCGCTGTTGCGAGGGAGCGGGGCGACATTGAGCGAGACTGAATGCGGATCGACTCACGCGCGCGTCGATGGCGCAGCAGGCGCGAATCAACCGATAGAATCGTTCTTTCGTGTCGACGCACGCGTCCGCTTCATTGCGTTGGCTGTAGACCGACGCGCCCTGCACGAACGCGCTCAGCAGCTGCATTTTCGCGGACTCCGTCAGGCGCACGGATTCCCAAACTGAACGCCAGCTGTATCGATTGCCACAGCCGTGGCATTTGTAACGCCCGTCGCCCAGCTTCCAGCTCTGCGCGCACGAGCAATGCGGACATGTCCTCACGCCTGCTCCCTTTCGATGGTTCGCCAGTCGAGCCGCGCCTTGGCGCGGTCTTACTGCTAACTACGAAATCGGAGCGTCGGAAGGCTCACGGACTCACATCAATAAATCACATGGAAATAAGTTGGTCGCGCCAGCGGGCCGCCTGCACTGGTTTGTTCCACTTCGTGTAGAGCGTGGCCAGCGACGCGACGGTGCGAGGGCGCAGCTGGGCCTGGTAGGCGGGCAGGGGAGCTGCAATCAAGCGGTCATAAGTGTGCGTTAATATCTTTTCGGCTTCTTCGCGCTGGCCGGCACCCGCAAGTGCCGCGCCCAACAGACTTTCGGCATTCAGTGTTCGCCAGTGATTGGGCGCTTTACGTTGTCGCAGAGCCGATGTTTCGCGCAGCAGTTCTAGCGCTTCGGAGAATTCGCCACGCGCGATGAGGACAGAAGCAAGCTGGTCGTTGAGGTCGAGGGTATAGGACTCGCTCGGGCCGAAAGCCGCGACGGCGCGTGGCGCTTGCTCGCGCAGCAGTGTCTCTGCTTGCGAAATTTTGCCTTGCTGCTGATAGGTCTCTGCGAGATTCGTGGCGTTGATGATTGCGAGCGGGTGGTCGGGGCCGTAGGTCTGGGTGGCGTGCTCGATCACGCTGGCTTGTAAAGCCGCGGCGGCGTCGAGCTTGCCGCGATCCCGATATATGGATGCCAACAATCCCTCGGCCCTGAGCGTGTTCGTATGATTCGGGCCGATGGCGCGCCGCGAGCGTTCCACGGTGTCGGTCTGCATTCGCTCGGCGGTTTCGAGGTCGCCGCGCTCGCGATGATTCAACGCGAGGTTGTGGCGCAGGATCAGCGTTTCGGGATGATCCTCGCCGGCAATGCGACGCGAGATTTCGAACGCCCCGCGATTCAGCGCCAGTGCGTCGTCGAACTGGCCCAACTCCGACTCCGCATTCGCCAGGTTGTTCATCGACGTCAAAGTATCCGGATGCTCCGGGCCGAACGCCTTGCGACAGATCGCCAGCTCCTGGGCATGCAGTTGCGCGGCTTCCCGGTACTTGCCCTGGTTGCGGTACGCGATCGCCAGATTGTTCATGGTTGCGAGCGTCTCTTCGTGCGCTTCGCCGAGCGAACGTTGCTGTATCGGCAGAATGCGCCGTAACAGTGCAGCCATGTCCTCGAATTTGCCGCGCTGGTACAGCAGCAAAGCGACGTTGCCCGCATGAGCCAAAGTCTCGTGGTGCTCGGCGCCTAGCACGCGGGTCATGCGATCGAGTGTTTCCTGCGCGAGCGGCTCCGCTTCCTCATAGCTCGATTCGGCGATCATGATGCTGACGAGACTGGCGAGCGACCGCAGTGTGTCCGGATGGTCTTCGCCGAGATGCTCGCGTCGCAGCTCGAGCGCACGCTCGTGATGCTCACGTGCCGTGTCATATGCGCCGAGTGCGTCGTAAGTGGTCGCAAGGGTCTGCTGAACATTCGCTTCGAGTAGTGGCTCGCTGGCAAAACGCTCGCGCGCCTTGGCCGCCGCACGGTCGAGAACCGTGCGCAGTTTCACGTCGGGCTCGGGCTGTTCGTCCGGTCCGGCCTGGGCGAGCAAATCGTCACGCAGGAAATTGATGACTTGCTCGCGAGACGCGGCTTCGGTCTGGGCACGCTGTTCCGCCTGTCTCGCACGCACCGCGAGCCACGTACTTACGATGGTCGAGCCGACCAGCAGCAGGATGAACACCGCGAACATGCTGACGATGGCTCGATGTCGGCGTGCGAATTTTGTCAGCGCGTAGACGGCCGTCTGCGGACGTGCGAGCACGGGCTCGTTCCGCAAATGACGCTCCAGGTCCTGCGCAAGCTCGGTGGCGCTCGCATAACGGCGAGCGGGCTCTTTCTCCAGACAGCGCAAGATGATCCAATCGAGCTCGCCGTGCAGATGCTTGCTCAGTTGCGCCACCGAGGAGCGAAAGCGCACGCCAGTCTGCGACGCTTGCTCTGCGGACAGCGACCGAAGCTTGAAAGAGGGGCGCTGTGGCTCGTCGCCGCGAATACGCTGCTTGATGGCTGCGATCTGCGAGTCCGACGAGGCGTTGCCTTGAAATGGCAGGCAGCCGGTCAGCAGCTCGTACAACAACACGCCCAGGCCATAGATGTCGCTTTGTGCGTCCACCGCGCCGCTGCCCGGATAAGTCTGTTCCGGGCTCATGTACGCAGGCGTGCCGACAAACTGGTTGAACGCCGTGAACTCGGTGTGGTCGCCGGCGAGGCCCTGGGTGGCCTTGGCGACGCCGAAGTCGATGACTTTCGCCAGCGGTGCGCCCTCATGCAAGGTGACCAGGATGTTCGAGGGCTTGATGTCACGATGAATCACGCCCTTCGAATGGGCATGCTGAATCGCATGACACACTTGGATGAACAGGCGGATGCGTTCCGCGAGGGTGAGCCGGCATTGCGCGCAGTAGTCGGTGATCTTGATCCCGCGCACCAGCTCCATCACGAAATACGGCCGCCCGGCCGGTGTCGAGCCGGCGTCGAACACCTTGGCGATGCCGGGATGGTCCATCATCGCCAGCACTTGCCGCTCGGCCTGGAAGCGGCCCACCACCGCCCGCGTATCCATGCCGAGCTTGATGATCTTCAGTGCCACCTGCCGCGGCAGCGGTAGCGATTGTTCGGCCAGATAGACGACGCCGCAGCCACCCTCGCCGATTTGATGTAACAGCGTATACGGACCGATGCTTTCGCCGTCGGCGTACTCATCGGACCATTCCAGCGGCGCACTTCGCGAGGTATCGGCAAGCACTGGCAAAATGAAATTTTCTGCGGTCTGCACGCCGGCGAGCAAATCATCGATGCGCGCACGCAAAGCCCGGTCGGCTCCGCATGCCCGATCGAGAAAGTGCGCGCGTTCAGCCTCTGGCAGCGCCAGGGCGGAGGAGAACAGCGCTTCTTCCTGCTGCAGCATCTGGCTAATGGTCGGAATGCGAGGTCAGGAATCGCGCAGCTCGCGATAGATCCACGTTCTGGCGAACAGCCACCAACGGTTCGCCGTGGCGCGCGACACGCCCAGAGCCAGCGCCGCTTCGTTTACTTCCAGCCCGACGAAGTAGCGCAGCTTCACGAGCTCCGCGACTTGCGGATGTTCGGTGTCGAGCCTGTCGATGGCTGCGCTGACCGCGAGCAGCTGATCGTCCTCCTCGCTGGTCGCGGCGAGATCGACTTCGTCCACGTCGACATACTGATTCGCGCCGCCATGTCGTAACGCGTGACGCCGGCGAGCACGGTCGATCAATATGTGCCGCATCGTTTCAGTGGCGGCGGCGATGAAGTGCGCCCGGCTTTGCCACTCTGCGGATTCTGCGCGGCTGAGGCGCAGCCACGCTTCGTGAACCAGCGCGGTGGGTTGTAACGTCGCATCGTGCGCTCGCCTGGCTATTTGTGTCGCGGCCAGTCTGCGCAGTTCGTCATACACCGCGGGCAGCAGAGCGGCGATGGTTGGTTCGATCTGATGGCGGCGATTGCTATCCAGCACTCATGATCCTTACTTGCGAATATCCGTCGCATCTCGCGGACCGTAGTCGTCGGCAGGCCGCATGACCTCCGTGTCGTTCGGAGGATTCTTGTCCGCGAAAGCTAACAAGTACAGCGTTCGATACGACGCCGATTGGCGACAACCGCTTGTAAACTCTGCAAGAAAACAGGCTCGCGGCGTTTCTTTATTTGACACGCCCGCGTGACATTGTCACGACATCTTGATGAATCCACCCTGGGTTTTTCCTGAATGAAATTGCGCGCCGGAAGATCGTGCCGTTTCAGCGCAAGCATGGAGCAAAAATTGCGGGATTGAGTTCCGGCTCTTGAAATTGGTCCGCATCGGCCCGGCGTTGCGGTCATTTTTTCGTCTACGGCCGTCGCGACCTTTCACCTGTCACAGCAAGCCGCTGTGATGCAGGCGCAATCGAAGCGCAGGAGTGAATCGCGTGACCTTCCAACCCGTGTCGGCCGGCTATCAGTCAGGGCGCAATGACCGCTATTGGTCGGAGCTGACGTATGTAATGAGATCGAACGAGGATCTCACCGACGTGGCGCAACGCTACGGCGTGAGCGTCGACGATCTGCTCGCCGCCAATCCGAACATCTCCTCCGCGACTAGCGTGCAGGCCGGCCAGCAGATCACGATCCCGGTCCGCGCGGAGCATGGTGGGCTGCCGCTCGTCGATGTTCACGGCGTGCAAGGCACGCAGTCCATGCAAGGAGTCGCCGACCAGTACGGCGTGCCGCTGCTCGACGTCGAGAACGCCAATCCGCAAGTACCCAATCCCAACCTGCTGTTCACCGGCGATTCGCTGGTGATTCCAGTGCACAGGCAGAATCCCGGCGGCACGGAGGTCGCGACAGCGGTGCGCGATCTGCAGATTGCACAGGGCAATCTCGAACTGGCTCAGCAGCGCGCCGCTCAAGGCGACGGACTGGCGCGCATGGATTTGCGTGATGGCAGTTATCAGAGCCAGGTGACGGAAGCGGAGGATGCGCTCCGCAACGCGCTCGAACACCAGATCGAGCAGCAAGCCGGTGCCGATCCCGAGCTTACGGAGATCGATCGACACGGCGCCGACATTCGTGCGGTGTACGCGCACGATCCACTCGCCAGCAGCGCGATCGACGTCGCGCTCGTCGATTACAAGCAGGACCGCGAAGTCGACATGATTCTCGACGACGTCACTGCCGCGGGCGATACGCGTGCGCAGCTGGAGGCGTTGAGCCAGCAATATGCCGCTGCTCCGGACGCGATC
>WUUC01029908.1_pt1 | contig 17091 bp, 13 predicted proteins | sample 6278441 | NCBI WGS metagenome assembly WUUC01 (sample SAMN13675441, study PRJNA597444) | soil metagenome | isolation source: soil | place: USA: Washington | collected 2017-10 | reverse complement strand
CGGCGTCCAGCTCGAGGTCGTCGGCGTCGGCGTCGGCGTCGGCGTCGGCGTCGGCGTCGGCGTCGGCGTCAGTATGTTCAGTCACGTCGAGTTCCTTCCATCGGGTCGTTCACTGCCGCGGCGTCCTCGAGAGACAGCCCCCGGCGAGGCAGCTCGAACCTGCGACGGGAGCCGTCCGGGCGGATCGCCTCGAACAGTTCTTTCAGGTGCTCGCTTGCGTCGTTTGCGCGCGTCTCGGTGTCATCGGTCAGCGGCGCAAGGACATGCAGCAGGCCGAGGATCTCGACCGGACGGCGCAGCTCGGCAGGCAGCGCGTTGAACAGCTCGCCGAGGGTGTCGACGTCGCCAGCCTGCACCGCGGCGACCAGCTGTTCGCGCAGCTGACGCAGCAACGGTCCGCCTTGGGTGCGGATGTCGATCATGGACAGCGGTTCAGGCGCGGACTCGGACACGTCTTCAAGCGGCGGCGGTGGTGCGGCCGCACCTGGGTCGTACATGCGTTCGCGCAGGTGCTCGACTGAGACGGCTTCAGGAATAAGCTTGACCGGAACGGTGTCGCGAGGTCGCGCGATCCGCATCCAAATCTCCAGCTGCTGGTTGATCTGGCGCAGGGTCGCGTCCAGCTCGCGGTCGCGGATGACATCGTGGTTCTCGATGTGGTCGCGCAACGTGCCGGTGAGGCGGCTGCGCTGGTCGAGGACGTCGCCGATGCCGCGGCGGATGACACCCACGGTGCCACGGAATTCACGCTGTTCGCCGGTAGTCAGCGCGTCGGCGAATGGGTGGTCGAGGATCGACTGCAGGTCCATGCGCAGTTCAAGCAGCAAAGCATCGTCGCGCAGCAGTGTGAACGCGCCGTCGAACGCCCGGCCTTCCTGGGTGCCGGTGGTCAGTTCATCGGTCTTAGCGAGGTACTCGTCGATGACCTCGCCGATGGACCGGGCCTCGTTGCGGAAGTCGCTGATGATCTTGCGGTGCATCGCAAGGACCGATTCCTCGACGCGCTTGAAGTCGCTGGGCAGCTGACTGATGAGGTCGATCAGGTTGGCGTAGCCCTCCAGCATGCGGTCGTCGGTCGCAGCCGCGATCTCGCCACCGGCGGCGATGCGGTCACGCTCCGCAGTTAGCTGGGCGATCTGGGCGTCGAGGCGGTTCAGCCGGGCCTGCTGGTCGGGGTTGGCCTCTGTCGCCATCTGCCGGACGGCGTCGACGATGGTGTTGATGCGTGACTCGCTGATGAGAGCGCGGTCGCGGGTCAGGCCGTGCACAAGGTCGAGCGCTTCCATGGCGTAGGAGGTGAGGGAGTATTGCTCGTCGCCGGCGTCGGTTGCGGTGCGGAAGAGCCACTGCTGGTTCATCCACTGCAGGCACAGGGTGCGGCCATTGACCCCGGGCAGGTCTTCTCCGACGGTGCGCAGCTCGGTGAGGTACGTATCGACTTGGGTGTGCAGTCGTTCGGCAGCGATGGCTCGGCGTTCGCCGCTGAAGGAGGTTCGGAATACGGCGAGGACGAACGGTGACCACTTGCGGGCGAGCAGGCGCAACGTCGGCTTGTCGAACGCCTCCCGCACCCGGGACAGCTCGCCGGCGATGTCGCTCATGACCTTCCTTTCGCACGGTGACGATAACCCCGACGGGTGACGGTTTCAGGGGCCGAAAGGCGGCACCGGAGACCGTGCCTACGGTCTGCGACGCCGCAGTCGCCGGCGCGCCCGTCTGAATACAGATCAAATGGGGGCGAATCACTCGTCGCGGCGTTTGACCGCTCCATACGTACGGGTTCGAGACGGTCACGCGCGCGATTTCGCATGCCATCGCACCGGCCCCGCTCGGACACCGGAAGTTCGGCTAGTCGATCACGGAAACTGGACGCGGCCCTCGCACGTAAACCCAAGACCTGAAACTCGACACACGCTCATGCACCCTGGCCCAAATGTCCGATTTCGAGCGGTGCTGGTGGCAGAGGTCCGAGCGACAGTCGGGTCGTGATGACGCTGCACAAGCTCACGGCGGGCGACGGGTACACGTACCTGACCCGCCAGGTGGCTGCGTCGGACGCCACGAATCGGGGTTACAGCGACCTCGGGGCCTACTACAGCGAGAAAGGTGAGGCTCCCGGCGTCTGGATGGGTACGGGCCTTTCCAGCGTGCCAGATTTTCCGCTAGGTGAGCACGTCACCGAGGCGCAGATGAAGGCACTGTTCGGGGAAGGTCGGCACCCGAACGCCGACGCTATCGAGCAGGCGGCCCGGGCCGCAGGCAAGAACTACTTCGAGATCGACGCGGCCAGCCGTCTGGGCAACCCGTACCGGATTCACGAGCAGGCCAACATGTTCCACCGCCGCTCGGCGGGGGCGTTCCGGGACTACAACACCGGGCAGGGGCTGCGCGCCGACGCCCCCGTCCCGGCCGAGGTGCGAGCCGGAATCCGCAGCGATATCGCGGCCAAGATGTTCGTCGAGACCTACGGTCGCGACCCGGTCGATGCCCGCGAGCTGTCCGGTCACCTGGCCCGCATCACCCGCCAAGCGACCACCGCAGTTGCCGGTTATGACCTGTCCTTCTCCCCCGTCAAGAGCGTCTCCACCCTCTGGGCGGTCGCACCGCGCGAGGTCGCCGCGGTCATCGAGCAGGCCCACCACGACGCAGTCCAAGACACGCTCACCTGGCTGGAGAAGAACGCGACCTACACCCGGCGCGGCAAGGGCGGCGTCGCCCAGCTCGAGGTGGATGGCCTCATCGCGGCGGCGTTCACGCATCGCGACTCCCGCGCCGGGGACCCCGACCTGCACACCCACGTCGCGGTGTCGAACAAGGTGCGGGCCAAGGACGGGCAGTGGCTGGCCCTGGATGGGCGGCCGTTCTTCAAGAACAACGTGGCCGCCTCCGAGCGGTACAACACCCGCCTCGAGGCGCTGCTGATCGAACGCCTGGGCGTCGCGTTCGCCCCGCGGCAGGGCATGGAAGACAGCACGATGCCCATCCGGGAGATCGTCGGCGTCGACGGCGACCTCCCCCGGCACTGGTCCAAGCGGCGCGCCTCCATCGACGTGCGCCGTGCTGCCTTGTCGGCAAAGTTCCAGACCGATCATGGGCGCCCGCCCACCCCGAACGAGGCTCGTGAACTGGCGCAACAGGCCAACCTAGAGACCCGGCAGCGCAAGCATGAGCCCCGTGCCTATGCCGACCAGCGGGCGACCTGGCGCAGCGAAGCCGTCGCGGTGTTAGGCGGTGACATCGGACTCCGCGACTACGTCCACGGTGCTCTGCGCGGGTCCAGCCGGCGGCGACCGCCGCAGCGCCTCACCCCCCGCTGGGCGCAGGAGACCGCGACCGAGGTTCTGACCGCCGTGCAGTCCTCCCGCGCGGTCTGGCAGGAGAATCACGTCCGCGCCGAGGCCGAACGGCGGGTCCGCGCCGCCGGCATCCCACTCGTCGACGTCGACCGCGCCGTCGACGATGTAGTCGCCCGGGCACTGTCACCCGAGCTCTCAGTGCCCCTGGACAGCGCCGAACCGATCGGCGAGCCGGCCGCGTTGCGGCGCTCGGACGGCACGTCGGTGTACATCGTCGCCGGGTCGAAGCTCTACACATCGCCGGAAATCGTGGCCGCTGAGCGAGCGATCGTCGCGGCCGCCGCCCGCACGGACGGACGCACCATCAGCGCCAACACGATCGACATGGCCATGCTCGAATCGAGAGCCAACGGTGTCGAACTCAACCCCGGCCAGGTACAGCTCGTCCGGGAGCTGGCCACCTCCGGTGCCCGCGTCCAACTCGCCCTCGCCCCGGCAGGCACCGGCAAGACGACCGCGATGCGGGTGCTGTCTCGTGCGTGGACCGGCGATGGCGGCACGGTTGTCGGGCTGGCTCCATCCGCCGCCGCCGCAGCAGTACTACGGGAGGAGATCGGCACCAGCACCGACACTCTCGCCAAGCTGATCCACTCCCTGGAGACAGGCATCGCCGTCCCGAACTGGGTCACCGCGATCGGCCCGGACACCCTGGTCGTCATCGACGAGGCCGGGATGGCCGGCACCCCTGACCTGGCCAAAGCGATCGAGTACGTCCTCGACCGCGGCGGCTCGGTGCGCCTAATCGGCGATAACCAGCAGCTCGCCGCGATCGGCGCCGGCGGCGTGCTACGCGACATCTCCGAGGTCCACAGCGCGGTCACCCTGTCGCAGGTCATGCGGTTTACCGACCCCATCACCGGGGCACCCAACCACGCCGAAGGAGCCGCATCGCTCGCTCTGCGCGACGGAGATTCGGCCGCGATCGCCTACTACATCGACAACAACCGCATCCACGTCGGCGACCTCACCACCGCTACCGACGACGCCTACACCGCCTGGTCCGCCGACCGGGCCGCCGGTCGGGACAGCATCATGCTCGCACCCACCCGCGACCTGGTCGCCGAGTTGAACGACCGTGCCCGCCGCGACCGCCTCGACACCGACCCCGGTCCGGTCGGGCGGCAGGTCACCCTTGCCGACCACTCCCAGGCCTCAGCCGGCGACGCGATCATCACCCGACAGAACAACCGCAAGATCCCGATCGGCGCGCACGACTGGGTCAAGAATGGCGACCGGTGGGTCGTAGAGAACGTCCGCGAGTCCGGCGCGTTGGACGTCATCCACCACGACACCGGCCGCCACATCACCCTGCCCGCCACCTACGTCGCCGAGCACGTCTCACTGGGCTACGCCTGCACCGTGCACGGCGCGCAGGGCATCACCGCCGACACCTGCTACACCGTCGCGACCGGCGCGGAGTCCCGCCAGCTGCTCTACGTCGCCATCACCCGCGGCCGGCACGCCAACCACGTCCACCTCACCACCGCCGGCGACGGCGACGAGCACGCCGTCATCACCCGAGACGCGCTGCTGCCACCCACCGCCGTCGACATCCTCACCCGGGTGCTCGCCCGCGACGGCGCCCCCGTCTCGGCCGCAAGCCAAGCCCGAGCCCTCGCCGACCCCGCCACCCGCCTGTCCGCCGCAGCGGACCGCTACTACGACTCACTCAACACCGCGGCCGTCGACTACCTCAAACGCGAGCACGGCGCCGACGCGATGAGCCACATCGACACCGCCGCCGAGTCCGCTCTGCCCGGTCTCACCCGGCACGAGGCTTACCCGACGCTGCGCGCACACCTGGCCCTGTGCGCCGTCGACGGGCACGACCCGACCGACATGCTGCGCCACGCGCTCCGCTCCGACCGCGGCCTGGCCGACGCCCGCGACGTCGCCGCTGTGCTCGACTGGCGCATAGACACGAGCACCGACCCGACCGGGCGCCGCTCCACCACCAGCAGCGGAACCGGATCACCGCTGTCGTGGCTGCCCGCAGTCCCCGACGCCCTGTCCGCCGACCCCGAGTGGGGCACCTACCTACGCGACCGCGCCGCCCAGGTCAGCGCGACGGCTACCGAGGTCGCCGCCCGGGCCAACGGCTGGACACCGACCAGCGCACCGAGCTGGGCACTCGCGATCATCGACCGCGACCCCGCACTGGCAGCAGACCTGGCCGTGTGGCGAGCGGCTAACGCCGTGCCCGACACCGACCGGCGACCCACCGGGCCGCCCCTACCGGCCGTCGCCGACGCCCGCGCCCAACGAGCACTGGACCAGCGGGTCACCCGGCTGCTCGGCGACCCGCGAGCTGTGACCGCCCGCTGGAAGCCCCTGGCTGACAGCGTCGACGAGCGGATCGCCGCCGACCCGTACTGGCCCACGCTCGCCGGCCGGCTCACCATCGCCGAGCGGGCCGGCATCGACATCACCAGCCTCACCCATGCCGTCGCGGGCGAGTCGCCGCTTCCCGACGAACAGCCCGCCGCCGCACTGTGGTGGCGCCTATCGCGGCACCTATCCCCCGCCGCCACCACCGCCACCGACCACTCGGTGTCCGACACGCTGCGCCCGGACTGGACACCCGTGCTGGCCGACATCGTCGGCGGCGACGCCGCCGACCGGGTGCTGGCCGACGCCGCCTGGCCCGCCCTGGTCGCCGCCGTCACCCACGCCCGCCGCTACGGCTGGGACGCCGACCAACTGCTCACCACCGCCCACGACCTGCTCCTCGGCGGCCAACCCGAGGACGAACCGCTACGCCCCGACGAACTGGCCACCGCCCTGGTCTGGAGGATCGGCATACTCACCGACCCACGTCACCAGCCAGTCGCCACCCACGACGGCTACAGCCCGCCCGACCCGGCCGACGAGCCACCCATCGACCTCGACGACCTACGCGCCCTGCCCGACGCCGACCCGCACTTCGACGCCGACTGGCTGGCCAGCCTGACCGAACCCGACCCGAGCGACACAGAGCCCGAGCCGCTGCACCGCGAGGACCTGGCACCAGCCCGCGCAGGCGCAGACCCGAGTTATGTCACCGCCATCGAGGACGACCCGATAGCGGCTATCCACGCCGCACTCGCTGCCCGGAACGAAGAACGGGACTTCGCCCGTGCCGCCGAGGAGCACTTCTGGGCCACCGCCGCCGTTCCCCGCGACCGCCTCGTCGAACTCAACAGCCTCGCCGAGGACTTCTTCACCGACCACTACCGCGACGCGTGGGCGCCGACGTACCTGACCGGACGACTCGGCACTGACCTCATCGGCGACGCACGGTTCAGCGTGGGCTACGCCCCCGGCCGGTGGACCGCGCTCACCGACCACCTGCGCCGACAAGGCGCCACCGACGAGGAGATCGTGGGCGCGGGCCTGGGCCGGGTCGCCTCCACCGGGCGAGTGATCGACCAATTCCGTGACCGGCTGGTGTTCCCCATCAAGGACACCAACCCCGACGGCGATCCCGAGATCCTGGGCTGGATCGGTCGCCGCAACCCCGCACATGACGGGAACGACCGCGAATCCCGCAACGCCGGACCGAAGTACCTCAACACTGCCGAGACGGACCTGTTCCGCAAGGGCGACGTGCTGTACGGCCTCACCGAAGCGACACCCGCGCTGGCCGACGGGGCCGCCGTGGTGCTCGTCGAAGGCCCCATGGACGCGATCGCAGTAACCCTCGCCGGCAACGGCGACTTCGTCGGCGTCGCCCCGCTCGGCACGGCGTTCACCGACACCCAAGCCGACAAACTCCGACCGCACATCGGAGGGAGCAGACCCAACCCGATCGTCGCCACCGACGCCGACGCCGCCGGCCAGAAAGCCGCCCACCGCGCCTTCTGGCAGCTCACCGCCCGCGGCGCTAACCCCCAACACCTCGTTGTGGCCGACGGCAAGGACCCGGCCGAGATGCGGCAAACCGCCGGGCCCGAAGCACTACGCACCGCCCTGTCCTCGCCCACCGACCTCGCCGGAGCGGTCATCACTGCCCGGCTCAGCGAGTACACCGATCGGCTTAACACCGTCGAGGGGGGCGTGCTCGCCGCCCGCCGCGCAGCCGAGATCATCGCGGCGCTCCCTGCCGGCTGGATCGAGCACATCGACCACCTCGTCGATAAGACCGGCGTCTCGAAGCAGACGGCGATCTCGGAGGTCATCGCCGCTGCCGAGGCGTGGACCGCTGACCCGCGCGGGTTGGCCAAGAAGCACCTCGGCGAGCGTCCACCGATCCTGCCAATCCCTGGGCCAGTCTCCGGGGGTACCTCAACATCCGTGCCAGCCGGCGAGTTGCCTCCCGCTCAGCGGTGGGCAGTGCCCACCACCTCCTTTCAGGCCCGAACCCGCGCTGCTGCTGACCGGACGGCCACTGATCGTCTACGGGCACTGCACCTCCCGCCAGCCGCACCGGTCGAACCTGACCGCGCACCGCTGGCGAGCCCACCGGCGTCTGGGCACTCGCGTCGAGGTCCGCGCCGATAATTGGCAGTCAAGGCGCCGGGTTGTGGAGCGTGCGGAAGGGCGGGATCTAAGGCGGCTACTGCGTCCAGCTCTACAAGGGAAGTTCGGCGGGATCGAATTGTGTTACAACTCCATGCGGGACAGGTCCGTACAGTTGCCGATTCTGTGCAACGCTGCGAGCGTCCTCCGGGGAGGACTCCGTTATATGCGCGGCCATCTGAAGGCATCAGGCTTGGATTGAGGTCGTACACGCTGCCTGCAGCAACACGCTCGAGATGGAAGGTCTGATCGCACTTGCCAGTGGTGCGCGTGCATCCAGGTAATCCGACGGCCGTCTGATTTGCTGGTGCGACGGCTCGTGGCGCGATTAGGCGGCGAGCGGAGCTGTGGACCCGTATTTATGACTGGCGGTTAAGACCTGCGGTGCAACGACCAAGCTCAAGTCCGCGGGTATCGATCTATGGCTGTAGCACTGGTCACCGAGTAACAGGTGTGCCACCCTTGCACCCGGCACCACAACTTTCAGCGCCCAGGAGGCGAGCAATGGCTCTTGATAAGGATGATCCGGAGACGCCCAAAGCGGACTTCGCCGTTGAGTACACCGAACCTGAGGACGAACTCGACAAGGAAGCACCGAGCGCCCCGTCGGCGGACTTCGCCGTTGAGTACACCGAACCTGAGGACGAACTCGACAAGGAAGCACCGAGCGCCCCGTCGGCCGACTTCGCCGTTGAGTACACCGAACCTGAGCCGGAGTAACCCGCGCTCCTGCTATCCTGCGCACCCCACGACGATCACTGCGCGAGGGATCTGGGCTTAGGACTTCCGGAGGTCGGCATTGCGCATTTTGCGGATGTCTGCGGACCCTCGGCACCTTTCGTTTGCCGTCCCACGGTTTATCATCGAGTCGTATCCCGGTCTCGTTGCGTCCCTGAAATCACATCGTGCTCGCCGCTTGCTCTGGCCTGACCAATATGACCTGCAGCTTGCCGATTCCGTCAGCCTGACAGATGGAATTAGTCCAGAGGCGCAGATTAGATATTCGTTGACAAGACGTACTAAGCGGACGTTGTTTGAAATCGTAGACCTGCTCGACGAGTACGTCGGCGAAGAAGTCGAACTCACAATCGGGAGCTGTCACAGCCTCGATAGCGGATCTAGCTTTTTCATCGAGGTTTTAACTCAAAGATCAAGCCGATTTAAGGTTCGCACTACGAGTGATCACGCGGAGTACCCTATAGCCGCTCTTAGTCCTGACGAAATCCGCATTGCGAAACACGTAGTGAACGGCAAAATTTTCGATCGAGATATGTTGACATACCTAACGAAAAAGGCGTGGCGATTCCTGCGCGCGGGAGATGCGTGGGGTGCCGCAACTATGCTGCAACTATGTCCCACGAATATTATATCTGCCTCCGCTCATCAGGCACTAGCCGTCGCACACGTTGCCCTCAATCTCACCGAGGATGCAGAGCGTCATTATGAAAATTGGGCAGCTAGCGGATCACTGCTTGATTCCGCTCGAGCCAAATACGGGCTGGCTATGCTATACGCGCGGCACCACCCGAAGCACATGCAAAGCAATGACCGTGCCGCAGAATACTTGAATAGCGCCATGAGCGAACTAGACTATCTCGAAACGTTGCATCCTGAATCGGATGTCGTCTTCGACAAAGTTTTCAATAGGAACGGCTATGCACTAATTGAATTCCGCCGCGGGAAGCCCGATGTGGCCATTAAGCTACTGCAAGACGGTTACCGACAGCTCGATAGCCGGAATGAGCGGGATCATATGCATAGATCCGTATTACTCTACAACATGGCTCAAGTGAACGCGCGATCAGGAAACTTCGAAAATGCCATCGCGCTATATGAGGACTTACTACGAGTAGACCCAAATATGCCTGAGTACCACTGCGAATTAGGCCTTTGTCATCTGAAAACTGACTGTTTTCAGGCGGCCATAGATCAATTTTCAGCAGCTTTGCGATTAGATCCATACATACCTGAGACTTATGCAATGCTTGGGTACCTGTATGGGAAGACGGGCGACTCGAGCTTGGCAATCGAAAACTACCGTTTGGCATGGGAATTGGATCGTTCACCTACAACGGCCTATTCATACGCATTCCATCTGACTAATGCCAAGAATTGGCAGATTGCTGCCAGGGTACTTAATGAGTTCGAGATCGCTGACGTCGACGCCTCTCTGCGAGGCAGTTATAGTGCGTGTATGGCAGAAATTCTGCTGAGAACCGGGAATCTTTCGGAAGCGATCGCCTACCTTAAATCCACACGGCTGCTCAATCCGATGGATCAACGAATCCAGCGGAATTACGATGAACTACTGCGAATTGCGGCTCGCAATACGTTGTCGGCATGAGGATCTTCGAGTTGGAGTCGATGAGCCCTTCGCTGTGATCCTGCCCGCTTGAGCACACAGGATGCGGGCGCTTTTAAACAATAAATATCGGGAGCTTCAGATGCCCTCAGACCGCCCGACCGTGGTGCCAGTGGAGATTGCGGACTACGTGAGAGCTCGCTGCTCCGGTCCAGATCCGGTGCTGAACCAGCTGCGTGTGCGCACGGCGCTACTCGGGGTGGCCGCTGGGATGCAGGTATCTCCAGAGGTGGGGAAGTGTTTGGAAATTGTATCGCAAATAGTTGCTCCGAACCTTGCGTTTGAAGTTGGCACCTTCACTGGCTACTCGTCGATCTGCCTTGCGCGTGGATTAGTTTCCGGCGGACGGCTCATCACATGCGACATCGATGCACGGCCCACTCTCATCGCTCGCGAGTTCTGGCAGACTGCGGAAGTGGCGGACCGAATTGATCTTCGGGTCGGCGATGCGCTTCAAGTCCTAGACGAGCTTCCAACCTCGACGTCGATAGATCTCGCGTTCATCGATGGCCGCAAGGTTGAATACCTCGCGTACTACGAGGCAGTTGTCGCGAGATTGCGAGTTGGCGGGGTCGCGATCGTCGATAACACGCTGTGGTGGGGACGGGTGATTAGGTCTGACAGTCGCGACGAAATAACGATGGCAATGAAGCTCTTCAACGACTATGTGGCACATGATGTTCGAGTGAACAGTGTAATCCTTCCTGTGTCGGACGGGTTGACGATCGCTCGAAAGAGGTAGACACGATTGATGCGGACGTCATGAGCTTGCATCGATTTAACTGGAGTACTGGTGATCGTTACCGGCCCGCCACCGGCCACCGGCCATATTGTTCAAAGCAAGGTCATGGTCCAGAGCAATCCGTCTGCGCGACCGCGAGGATGCGCGCATATCGAGGCCTCCGTCCCCGTTACGCGGGTGCCGAGCGGCGCGTTGGGCACTCGTGTCGCTCGGCGAGCCGGGCTCTAGCGGGCGGCCCGAGCACCAGCTGCTCGCCCAGAACGACGGCTATCGCGTGCCTTGGGCGCCGTTGATCAACCTGCCCTTGTGAAGCCGCGGCGAGGTCCTCCGTGCGGACATTGAATGGCCTGAACCAGGCGGGACCACCTACGCCTGAACTGCCATTCGTGACGTTCGATTGCAAGGCCAGCGCGTGGCAGGCATACGCGGAGTTCGAGCGGGGGCGGCGGAGCGCTCTCGCGCGCGCCGACGGAGAACACGACAATGACGACTGTGTCGGGCAGGATGACGCCCGTGCCTGAATCCAAGATCGCGTTCGTGCCGGTCGGCCAGCGCGGGATGCGTGTCATGCTCCGCACCGAACGCGGGTGGGAGATGGGCGCAGAGGGCGAACTCGACGATCAGCGCCCGTCCTACACCGGTGCGGAACGACTGGCCGGAAACAAGATCATCAGTGTCAATCTCTGGGCCTACGCCTGCGCGGAGAAGGAACGACGCATCAGGAAGAACCCACAGATCCGTGCGGAGCTTGAGAAGCAAGCAGGCGCTCACGCCGAGATTGCCCGCAATGTGGCGGATCTCGTCGACAAGCTCGGTCGGGAACGACGCAACGATTGGTGCTCGGCCTGCTTCGAACGCACCGACCACCGTCGCGTCGAGGCCGGCGGCCTCTCGACGCCAACGTTTCTCTGCCAAGGGTGTGGTGCCGCCACCAGCCCGTGCTTGGCGCCCCGTTGCACGAACATGGCCACCCGCGGCTTCGGATCGTTGCGGGTGCCGCGGTACTGCGCCGAGCATCGCCACGACTTGCCGAGCTTCGAGCACGGCACCGACCGGATTGCTGACCTGTCCGACTATGCCCAGCTGCTGAAATTCCGGAAGCAGAACCTCGCCCGCACCTCGATGACTGCCGGTGCGGCCGTGCTTGTCGCGGGCGCCATGACCGGGGTCGGCTTCGTGGCCGCACCCCTCATCGGCGGTTTCATCGGCACGACGGTGGGCGGCTACTCCGGCGCGGCAGCGACAAGTTACGGCCTCGCGCTGCTCGGCGGAGGGTCGGTGGCCGCCGGCGGGTTGGGGATGGCCGGCGGCACCGCAGTCGTCGCGGCGGTAGGCGGTGCTCTGGGTGGTGTGATGGGGCTCGGCCTGAGCAGCGCCTACGTCGGCCAGGACAAGTCCTTCGCCATCGAGAAGCTGAAGGACGGCCGTGACGTGGCAGTGGTCGTTTGCTCCGGCTTCCTCACCGCGGGCAAGCAGGGTTGGGGCGACTGGGAACGCATCGTCACCGAGCGGTACCCGGACTCGCCCGTGTACCGCGTCCACTGGGGTGCCCGTGAGCTGAACGATCTGGCCTTCGTGCTCGGGGCCAACACCGGGAAATTCGTCGCGTCCAGTTTCATCAAGAAGGCGGCGGCGATGGCCAGCAAGAGCGCAGCCAAGATCGCCAGCCCGATCAGCAGTGCGATGATCATCGCTGACCTGGCCAAGAACCCCTGGTGGCGGGCGCGTGAGCGCGCCAACAAGACAGGCGCAGTTGTCGCGGATCTAATCGCTCGAACCGACATGAACGAGATCGTGCTCGCCGGCCATAGTTTGGGCGCCCGCGCGATGATCTGCGCGGTCGAAGCTCTGGGCACGAAGGCCTCGGCTCCCACCGTACGAGAAGTACACCTTCTCGGCGCGGCGAGAGACGCCGACGACGACTGGAGCCGGCTGGACGCCGGCGTGGCGCATCGCGCGTACAACTACCATTCCAAGCAGGACAAGGTCTTGCGCTTCTTCTACAAGACCGTCGAGGCAGGTGATGTCGCCGCTGGCTACGCGGGCATAGCCACCAAGCGGAAGAAGATCGTGAACGTCGACGTAACGAAGCAGGTGGCTGACCATTCCGCCTACTGCAAGTCGCTGTCGCTGAGGTAAGGGATGGTTGTCGAGCCTCGGAGAGAGGCGAGGTGAGCGAGCTGCTACCGACGACCCAGGGGCAGCGCATCCGTGGCCCGCGCTCGGCCGCGGGTTTCCATGCCTCGTCCGAAGGCTTCGATGTCAGCGCGGCGGGCACCGAACAGCTGGAGGTCGTGGTGCTGGCACCAGGCCGTGTATTGGCTTAGGTCCAGGGCGTACGCGTCGCGGGTGAGACCTCTGCAGCCGGCGAGGAACCCGGCCAGTGCTGCTCGCTCACCAGGGGTGAACGGCGGCTCAGGCTTGATGGGAACGAGGTCGGTGCTGAACGAAACCGACGACGCGGTGTTGGTGGAAGTGGAGGTCATGGTGGCCACCAAGATCGGGTTGGGGCCGGTCGTTGCGGGAGCCGACGACGGGTCCCAGCAAGCGGAATATGCGTTTAACGCTAGACAGCGCGTCGCCGACGAACGAGCTGCCGCGCCCCTTATGGGACTGCGGATGTCCCGCCGTCCGGGCGGTAGGTTTCGACCATGCAAAGAGAGCTGCTGACCGCGTCCGGCGCAGTGCTGGGGGTCGATGCCTATAAATCTGGTTGGGTCGGCGTGCGCCTCACGCCTGGCGGTGGTTTTGATTGCGCGTTGGTCGCGTCGGAGATCCAATCCCTGGTTGCTGGTGCCGGCGAGCTTGTCGTGGTCGCTGTCGATATCCCGATTGGCTTGCCTGATATGGGTCCGCGGAGAGCCGACTTCGAGGCCCGCCGGAGACTGCTGTCGTTGAAGTCGAGTGTGTTCTCTACCCCGACGAGGGGTGCGATGAAGGCGTCGAGCTATGCCGAGGCCGTCGCTGCCAACAGGCGGGCCACTGGCGGGACGGGGATATCGCGGCAGGCCTGGGGCCTCACGAACAAGATTCTCGCCGTCGACTCGTGGGTGCGATCGAAGCCCGACGTGGTCGTTGTGGAGGCGCATCCAGAAGTCTCGTTCGCTGAGATGGCTGGCCATCCCTTAACGAGTTCGAAGCGAACCTGGGCCGGCATGACCGAGCGGCGAGGGGCGCTCGCTGCTGCAAGGATTGATGTGCCAGACCTGCTTGGATCCGCCGGTCACGCCGGCGCCGACGACGTTCTCGATGCCGCGGCCGCGGCGTGGACAGCCTGGCGTGTTGCAACCAAGACCGCAAAGTGTCTGCCTGAGATCCCAGAGGTGTTCAGCGACGGCATCAACGCATCAATCTGGTACTAGTCGGAGAATCCTCTCGCGTGGCGGGACCAATGCGCGACGTGCCTGGGTTCCCATCTGGTCGCGGCCGAGACGGGACATATCGTCTCATCTGCGTAAGATGGACGCCGCCCGTCCGAGCGCAGAACGACGGATTCCGCGCCTGCCGTCGTGGTGGTCGGTGTCAGCGCCACCAGGGCGTGCGGCAGGCTGCGCATAGCGGCCGTGGTTGTCGCAGTACCTCGGCGCCTAGCAGGGCGGCCGAGGCGCGCCCCTCGCGCCAGAGCCCGTAGAACAGCAAGATCAGTTCCTGCTGCGAGCTGACGCCCAGCTTTCGGTACACCATGGACAACTGGTTGCGCACGGTGCTGGGCGACAGGTAGAGCTGCCGGGCGATCAGGGGCACCCGGAGACCGGACAGCAGCAGCCGTACCACTTGCGCCTCACGGTTCGACAGCACGCACGCCTCAGCGTGCGCTTGGCCGGGCTGCACCGGGCTAGGAGTCAGTCAGTCCTTGACTGACGTGCCGGGGTGGTCGCCAGCCTTCCTCTACGTCGGCCGTGTGGGCCAGGTACGCCGCGAGGTTGCGGATGCTGGCCGGGTGGACGGTGCACCGGAACGGCTGCCCACCGGCGTCCTCGGCCGGTTCGAACTCGATAGCCAACCGGGTCCGATCCGGCGTGTGCCCGAGCTGGCCGAACCGGAACGGGCGCATCAGGTAGGCCGAGAAATAGCCCGCCCGTCCATCCTCGGACAGCGCCCCGAAGAAGCCGTCATAGCTGCGGCACTCGGTGTGGTGGTGGTTCGGGGACGGGTACCCGCCGTGGAACTGCGGGTGGCTGGCCCGGTCAACGCACCAGTCCGCGCCATAGTCGAATTGGTAGCTGTCTCCATCCTCGCCGTCAGGGATGGGTCGCCAGGGCTGGTCGGGTGTGGGTACCCACTCCGGGCTTTCGCCGGGGTCAGACGAGCTGGAACGGTCGGAGCCGTTAGATTCCTTCATTGGGTCGTTGCCTATCTCGCGTAGGTAGCGATCAAGGCCCTGGTCGGTGCTCGCAACACCGGCCGGGGCCGCCTAATGGGATGGTTCTAGGCCCCGTTCACTCGACGGGGCCACACGGCTCCTTCCGCCGCGCCGTCAACATTGGCGGGGAAGGTAGGGGCCCCTACGACAACTTCGGCCGGCCGATCACAACCCCGCCGCGGGTTTGTCAGCCCGCATAGCGCCAGTGCAGCGCAGCCACTACAGGAGTGCGGTGCTCCAGGTTCGGGTGAACGAACTCGTCGCCGGCACCGCGGCCGGGTCGGTTTGGAGGTTGGGTAGTTTCGTCATCGGGTCGTCTCCTGTTGACGCAGGGTTCGATCAAGGCCCGGCCCGGTGCTGCTAACACCTGGCCGGGCCGCCTAGTAGGCGGCTCCTCTAACCTATTGACGCTATCGGCCAGCTCGCCCTAGGACGGCAGAGCTCGTGGACAACCAGCTGTCTGTCCACAGGCGCGGTTAGTGCCCGCGGGTCGTAGAGGCTGTGCGCAACGCCTGCTTATCGGCGCTATGCGGGCTGACAAACCCAAGGTCCCAGGCAGAGCGGCAGCCCGGGCGGTTTGCCGCACGCTGCCGCTCTGTGAGGTGCCCTTGGCGCTAGTGGAAATTCTGACGGCCCACCGCGCCGCACCTTCGGACACGACTCGGTCCGTCCGATCCCCCAGCGCGTTTCCTTCAACATCGGGTATGCATCCAGCTCCAATCGCAACTGAGCGGCTAGCTTCAGGGTGCTGATTTCTAGCTTCATGCCCCCTAAGCTGCGCATCGAGCTGCTACTTGATGACCTCAACCAACCGGCACAATCCGAAGGCAGAACATGAGCATCCTCAAGACAATGGGCGGCTGGCACGGCATCACACGCGTCAAGATCGTCCACAACCCCGGGACGGAAGGTGAGGCCGCGATCGAGGTTGACGCGCTGATCCAAGCCGAAGCTGGGTACTTCGAGATCGACACACCGATCTATGGGAGCGACATCGTCGAAGTGCCTGACCCCCGCGGCGGCGTTGACCGCCGGCTCGCGCGAGAAGTCAACATGAACAACGCCGGGTCCGCAGAGCTCCACCACATCGAGGTCAAGTGGGGCAAGGCTCCGGCACCGGGCATTGCGCCTGTCCGCCGACTCACCTTCGACAACCTGCACCAACGTGTCCAGGAAGCGGCCGGAGACCTGTTCGCGGACGGTCACTTCGCCTCCGCGATCTCCGAAGCCTTCAAGTCCATCGAGGTCCGTGTCAAGCAGGCAACCGGCATTGACCAATCCGGGGCCAAGCTTATGGCCGAGGCATTCCAGCCCCTCAATCCGAAGCTCAACGTCGCGACAGAGACCGGCCAGAGCGGCAAGGACGAACGAGAAGGCTTCCAAGCACTGTTCCGCGGAGCGATCATTGGCATCCGCAACCCCAAGGCACACGAACTGTTCAAAGCAGAGGACCCGCAGACCGCCCTCGAATACCTGGGCTTCGCCAGCCTGCTCCATCGCCGGATCGATCACGCCATCTTGCAACTGCCCGACGAAAGCGGGCACAAGGCGTGACCAACCTTCCCGCCAACATCACCTGGCCCGCCAACGGCGACGGCCGGACGCTTGAACAGCAAGGCGAAGTCATCGAAAGCGTCGTCCACATCACCACTTAACCAGATAAAGACACGGCGCCCAATCCGTTGGCCCGAGCGACTGGAAGGGACTGTGCAGTAAACGGTGTTTCCGGCCCGACGCGCCGGCCGTGAGGCCGGCGGGAAAGGTGCCGTGA
>WUUC01047864.1_pt1 | contig 17101 bp, 19 predicted proteins | sample 6278441 | NCBI WGS metagenome assembly WUUC01 (sample SAMN13675441, study PRJNA597444) | soil metagenome | isolation source: soil | place: USA: Washington | collected 2017-10 | reverse complement strand
TGGGACGTAAGGACCGCACGATCCTCACGCCGGGTCGTGTCTCGAGCCTCCCAGCCCGCCCCAAGCCGCCCCACCGGCTTCAGCTCCGCCAGAACGCCCCCGTTCACCGGGGGCGTTTCCGCGTCGGGACCGTGGGACGATCGCGAGGTGAAGCCCCGCATCCAGTGCTCGACTGGTCCGTTCTGGGCGTTCGCGCTCGAGGTCGCGATGGACTCGCTGGCCGAGGCCGGGTTCCACGAGATCGAGCTGATGGTCACGCGGGACCCGAGGACGCAGGACCCGGAGATCCCCCGACGCCTCGCGGAGGAGCGGGGGCTGCGGATCGCTTCGATGCACGGGCCCTTCCTCGCGATCACGAAGAGCGTGTGGGGGCTCGACCCGATCGGCAAGATCAAACGGGGGGCCGAGGCATGCAAGGTCCTCGGCGCCGACACGATGATCGTGCACCCGCCCTACTTCTGGGAGCGGGAGTACACGCGCTGGGTCGACAAGCAAGCCGAGGCGTTCGAGGCGCGGATGGGCGTGACGGTCGCGGTCGAGACCATGTACCCGGTGTGGCTCGCGGGACGCCGGCTCCGGGCGTACCGCTGGCTCGACCCGCGTGAGCTGTTCGACGCGTGCCATCGAGTCGTGCTCGACACGAGCCACGTCACGGTCGCACGGGGCGACATCCTCGACGCCTACTCGGTTCTCGCGCCCAGGCTCGTCCACGTACACCTCTCCGACAACGCGAACGACGGACGCGACGGTCATCTCTCGCTCGGGGACGGAGTGCTCCCGATCGACCGCTTCCTCGCAGAGCTGCGGCGCACCGACTACGCCGGCACGGTCTCGCTCGAGCTGTCCGTCAGCCGATTCCTCGAGAAGCCTAAAGAGCTGGTCGGAATGCTTCGAAGAAACAGGGAGTACGTCGAAGACAGGCTCTTCAGGAAGGCGCGCGTCTCGAAGGGCCTGCCGCGAAGGTCGAGTTGAGCTGGGAGGGTCGCTAGTGACGGTCAGGGTGCTCGTCGTCGACGACACCGACCACGTGCGGTCGATGCTCGTCGACATGCTGGAGCTCGACGGCTTCGACGTCGTGGGCGAAGCTGCGTCCGGCACCGAGGCCATCGACGCCGCGGCCGGCAACGACCCCGACGTCATCGTCATGGACTACAAGATGCCGGGCATGGACGGCCTCTCGGCCGCACGTGCGATCCGCGAGACCCGCCCGAAGCAGGGGATCATCCTCTACACCGCGTACCTCGACGAGAAGCTCGAGAAGGAAGCACGCGAAGCGGGCGTCGCGCTGTGCATCGGGAAGGTCGAGGGCCTGAGCCAGCTCGAGCGGCACATAACCGAGCTCTGCCGCGACTTCGGCGACCCGAACGCGCGCCCCGCGTAGAATCCCCTCGGCATGCGAAGGAACACCCTCTACGCGTTGATGTTGTTGCTTGTTGCCATTGCGGTGGCGGGGGTGCTCGGCGTCATGCGGATATACGGCGCCGGGGGCTGAGCTCCTAGACGAACGCCCTGCCGCGGCGGGCGAGGTTCCGGTAGAGCATCTGCTGGATCGTGTCCCGGATCCTGTCGGTCAGGTCGAACACGAGCATCGCGTCCTCCGCGGCATCGTCGGGGTAGTCGTCCATCGGGATGGGCTCGCCGAACTCGATCAGCCAGCGCGACGGCAGCGGCAGCAAACCGAACGGGCCGAGCAGCGGGAACGTCGGTGTGATCGGGAAGTACGGATAGCCGAACGCACGCGCGAGGAGCTTCGCGTTCGCGATCATCGGGAAGGCCTCCTCGGCCCCCACGATCGCGACCGGGACGATCGGCGTGCGCGTCCTCAGCGCGATCTCGATGAACCCCCCGCGCCCGAAGCGCTGGAGCTTGTAGCGCTCCTTCCATCCCTTGCCCACGCCTTTGTAGCCCTCGGGGTAGACGCCGACGAGCTCGCCGCGCCGCAACAGCTCGAACGCGTCCTCGTCGCACGCGACCGCGTTGCCGGACTTGCGCGCGAGCGGACCGACGAACGGCATCCGGAACGCGAGGTCGGCCGCTACGTTCCTGACCGTGCGTTGCTGCGGATGCTCGGTCGCGACCGCATGTTGCACCATCACCGCGTCGACCGGGATCGTCCCCGAGTGGTTGCCGACGAGAAGCGCCGCTCCCGTTGCGGGGATCCGGTCGATCCCGAGCGTCTTCACCCTGAAATAGCGCTCGTACAGCGGCCGGCCGAGGGGGAGCAGGATCTCCCGTGTCAGCTCCGGGTCGTATCCGAAGTCGTCGATCGGGTAGTCGCCGTCGAGCCTGCGCCGGATGAAGTCGCCGATGCCGTCGAACAGGCCTCTGATCGAATCGGCAGGAGACGAAGCGGGATCGTCGTGACCGCTGGAGGGGTGACGCCGGCGCGACGACTCGTCCCCCGCGTGGATGCTGCAGTAATCGCCGTCCGGCAGCGAGTAGTTCCTGCAGGGACGCCCGGTTGCGGTGGTCGCGGCACAGCGCGTCCGCTCGACCGCCGCGGCGGCGTCCGCCTTCTCCCTGCGGTCGTGCAACCTGATCACCTCGGCCCCCGCCATCACACGACCTCCGGCTCGCGCGACCGCAGATAGTCGAACAGCTCGCGCTCCCACGCGGGATGGTTCGCCGCGGGGGCCGGCGCATCGGGACGACGGTGGTAGCGGAAGTCCATGAGCGTGTCCTCCGTCGTCCAGTTGGGGCGGAAGCCCAGTGCGTCGTGCGCCCGCTGCGTGCCGACGACCCGGCCGTAGACGATCACCTTCAGCTGATCCGTCGGGAAGTCGACGAGACCGAACCGCCGCAACACGATCGCGGTCGTCTGCGCCATCGGGAGCGGCAGCGGGAGGTCGACGCGGTCGAGGAGCCGGATCGCCTTCGATAGATAGACGACGCCGTCGCCCGCGATGTTGAAGATCCCGCGTGCCTCGCCGAGGGCGCTCCTGGCGAGGGCTTCGACCGCGTCGGCTTCGTGGAGGAGCTGCAAGCGCGGGTCGAACCCGATCGCGGTCGGGATCACCGGCAGGGAGAGGTAGTCGGTCATGCCCGTTCGCACGGTCGGCCCGACGACGTTCTGGGTCCTCAGGATCACGAGGTCGACGTCCGGCCGGCGGCGACCGAAGTCGCGCGCGTACGTCTCCGCGTCCGCGCAGTCCTTGCCGTAGCCGTGGAGATCGACCTGACGCGCCGCGTGGCCTTCGGGGATGAGCGACGGCTCCGCCGGACCGCTCCCGTAGACGGCGGTCGAGGACTTCATCACGACCTTACGCACTCGGTCGGCGCGCTGCGCCGCGGCCAGGAGCTGCATCGTCCCGATGACGTTGTTCTCCTTCATGCGCGAGCGGCCCCCGAGCCTGCCGGGGCTCGATCCGATGTTCGTGTGCACGACCGTGTCGATCTTCGTTGCCTCGAGCACGCGCGCGATCAGCGGACTGGAGATGTCGGCACGGATGAACTCGAGCCCCTTCACCGGGACCTGAGGTTCGTGCAGGTCGACGCCGACGACCGACTCGACACCGTCCTCGTCTTCGAGTCTCTTCGCGAGCCGCAGTCCGAGGAATCGGGAGACTCCCGTGATCAGCACGCGCCTGCCGTCGCTCATGGACCGAGCGTACCCCCGGCCCGCCTAGCGGGCGGTCGGGCCCACGATCGCCGTCGAGCCTGCGCGAGCTCTCAGACGTGCGGCGGCGTCACCTTTGTTTACCGCGAGCGAAAGATGCCGGTACGAGTCTTCGATGAGCACGAACTGGCCGTCTTCGACGTCGGCGAACGTGTTCGCGAGCGGGACCTGGATGCGGTGGCCCTCCATGCGTACCTCGAGGGCCGAGCCGTTCGTCAGGTTCACGGACTCTAGATGGTTCCGGTTCACGTTCAGCTGCAGGTTCCCGAAGCGGTCGACCTGGAGGACCTCCGCGTGGAGATGGTCGTCGTGCACCCATGCGTCCGGGATCCGGAGACACACGAGGTCATCGACCGGTATCGCGGGACCCAGGTCCGACGGGTCCACGCCGTTCGCGATGTGCGCGGCCGCGGGCGAGAAGACGTCGCGGCCCTGGAAGGTCCGCGAGATCGGTGTCAGAAGGAAGCTCCTCTCCACGATCTCGAACGCCCTCTTCACACCGCCGCACTGCTCCGCCGCGGGAGTGAGCAGGCCGTTGTCGGGGCCGACGAAGATCTCGCCCCAACCGGATTCGATCGCGATCGCGCGCCGCTCCGAGCCGACGCTGGGGTCGACCACCGCGAGGTGGACGGACTCCGGCATGAACCGGATCGACTGCTCGAGGACGATCGCGCCGTGGCTGATGCTCTGCCTGAGGATGTTGTGGTGGATGTGGATGATCTTCACGTGCGGCGCTATCCGCAGGATCACTCCCTGACAGACGCCGACGAACTCGTCTTCCAGGCCGTAGTCGGAGAGAAAGGTGAGCGTTTCCCGCTTCTTCACGCCCGGCATCCTAACGAGCGGAGTCCCTGGGACGCCGCCGCGTTCTTCGAGGGCCATTGACTCGTGCTGGTGCCGGTTCTTACACTCCGCGAACCGCAACCCGCTCGGTCACTGGAGACCAGATGCCCCCCGATCGCCCCTGGCAGGACGAGGCAGCGTGCCGGACGCTGCCGATCGAGATCTTCTTTCCTCCCGCGGAGCAGGAAGGCGAGGTCGCGAAGACCATCTGCTCCGGCTGCACCGTCCGGGAACCATGTCTCCAAGCGGCGCTCGCAGCCGGCGAACGGTTCGGCATCTGGGGCGGCCTGACCACGGAGGAACGGCGGGTGCTCGTCGCGCGGCGGCGGGCTCGGGCTGCGGCTGCGATGGTCGCCGCCGGGGAAGCTCCGCTTGCGGCGCGTTAGCTACTTCCCCTGCTGACGTCGCTGCCAGCGCGTCTTCTTCAGCATCTTGCGGTGCTTCTTCTTCCGCATCTTCTTGCGGCGTTTCTTGATCAGAGACGGCATTACTTCGATCCCTTCCTCGATCTCGTCTACTCGGACCCGAACAGCTGCCTGAGGTCGACCGGGCCGCGCGACTGCCCGGAGATGTCTATCCGGACCGATCCCAGCCTCAGGCCACGAACGCCTTCGGTGACGGGCGAGACCATGCGCAGCAGGTCCTCGTTCGGGTCGTGCTCCAGGACCCCTATACCAACACAGGATCCTTGCCCATCTTCCATGCCCACGACCAAGCCGTCCAATAGGGCGAGGTCGAAGTCGGGCGGCAGCGTCGGCATGAACACCGTCGGCTTGACCCTCCAGCGCGACGTGCCGGCGGCGAAGTAGGCCGCGAACTGCTCCTCCCGGAACGCGATGCGCTCGTCGACCGGACGGATCCGGGCGTCCGGCGAGACCTCGATCTCGACGACCTCTCCGGGGACGAACCTCTGCGCGATCCCGACGAGCGGCTCGAGCTCGCCGCCGCGTTCGAACGCGACAGTGTAGTCGGGACCTATCAGGTCCATCTTGAAGAACTTGAGGCTCTGCCCGTAGATGCCCGAGACGAGGCTCGAGGTGTCGACGACGACGAGACCCGCGCCGGCGGCCCTGGCTCTCGCGACGAGCTTCGCGGCGTTCGTGACGAGCGGCAGAAGGTGCCCCTTCGGGACGGTCGACCCCACGAACCCGAGGCCGTCGGCGACCCTGAGCGACTCGCGGGAGAAGTCCTCCGGGGCGCGGCAGATCTTGAGCCCGACGGTCGTCGGGGGCCCGACCGTGGACTGCACGATGTCCGCGTCGACGATCGCCGCGGGGATGCCGGCCTCGGTAGCACGGCGCGCGAGCTCGATGCCGAACGTGGTCTTGCCGGTGTCGATGCCCCCGAGCAGGAACACCACGCCCGGGTTCGCGAGCAGCCGCTCGTACGCTTCGGGCATCGACGTCCTCATGAGGCTCCTCCGGTTCCCGTCGCGGGGGAGTCAACAAAAAGACCGCCCCGCAGGACGGTCCCCGTCGCGCCGGCGCCGGCCGGCGGCCTAGCCCGCATCCATATATCGCTGCTGCAGGTACTTGCGTACGTCCTCAGCCCGGATCCGGTAGCCGCGTCCCACGCGGACGGCCGCAAGCTCTCCTGCTTTCACGAGTCGGTAGACGGTCATGTTCGAGACCCGCAGCTGCCGTGCCACCTCCGCGACGGTGAGGAAACCACCCATCAGCGAGGGGTTCGCAGGCTGCTGCCTCTCCGTTTCGTCCATGACGGCGGAAGTATATACAGACGGAGTTTTGCCTGCTCAGGTGGCGTTTTCGGGGACCGGCGGAGCGCGCCTCAGAGGAGTAGCTCACCCGTTCGGAGGATCGAGCTGCCGTCGACCTCCAGGGTGGGGTCGAGCACGATCCCGTCCTGGTGGCTCGACACCCTGATCGTCCCGCCGAACGTGTGGTTGTCGCCGATCGCGACGTGGATGGTCCCGAGGATCTTCTCGTCCTCCAGGACGTTGCCGGTGAGCCGCGCCGCGTCGTTCGTTCCGATGCCGAGCTCTGCTATCGCGAACGCCTCGGGCCCGTGCCGGTCGATCGCGTTCCTGATCTCGGTCGCGTGACGACCGGACATGGCGCGCACGTAGCCGTCCTCGACCTCCCACACGAGCGGCTCCGCCAGGCGGCCGACCGGCCACATCGTCCCGTCGACCACGAGGCGGCCCTGGGTCGTGCCCTCGACGGGTGCGATGAAAGCCTCTCCCGGCGGGAGGTTCCCGAACGCGCCGGCCGAGCTGAGGTCGCCGTCGTCGGAGAGCGCGGTGCGTCCGGCGATGCCGAGCGTCAGGTCCGTGCCCGCCGCGGACGTGATCCTGACCTCGGAGCCCTCGCTGAGGAGCCGCGCGACCGCGCGCGAGCGCGGCCGCAGCGACGAGAAGTCGGCGGCCATCGTGCGCGCCATCATCTCTTCCGTGATCCCGGGCATGGTCGCGGCGCGGGCACCCGCGGCGTTCGCGGCGCGTCGAGCCTCCGTGTGCGAGAGCGACTTCGTCGTCGGCGCGATCAGCACGTCGCACTTCGTCGTCGCTGCGGCGACGCTCGGCGGCGGCTCCGTCCCGTTCGTCTCGCGCTCGGACATCTCGACGAGCACGCTCTCCGCACCTCTGTCGCGGCCGCCGGCGACGAGGATCTCGCCGATCGTCCTCGTTCCCGGATCGATTACGACCACGATGGTCTCTCCCGCCTTCAACGCGAGACAGTCGTCGAGGACCGCGCGCGCGGCTCGAGAAAGGTCGGTCATGGCTCGCCGCCGAGGACGTGCTCGAAGATCGTCCACGACGGCTCGTAGAGGCGCGGCGGTCTGTTGTCGTCCATCGGGACGATCGTGACGTCGCGACCTTCTGCCGACGCGACCGCGAGCGCGGGGTCGTTGATGTCCATGATCGCGATCGTCGGGATGCCGCGCTCGATCGCCGCGCCGGCGAAGCCGTGATCGCCGAGCACGACGTCCGGCCACGGCTCGGCTTCGAGCAGCTTCTCCATCGCGTCCGAGGAATGCGTGTGTCGAAGCTGACCCCAGTCGGCGAGGCACCCGACACCGCCGTTGTACCGGACCTCCATGTGCCTGCCGGCGCGCGAGCCGATGTTCTCGTCCTCGCGCAGCAGGCTGACCTTGCCGCCGGCCCGCCGGTACGCGTCGACGACCCTGATGTGGTGCTCGAGCATGCCGGTCGGGTGTCCGGTGCAGGTGAGGAGCGTGGCGCCCCGTGCCGCCTCGTCCCTCAGCCTGCGGGCGGCCGCGACTATCCCTTTCACCGTTCGGTCGGGGTCGATCGTGTCGAACTCGCAGTCGTCGGCGATGTCGTCCGAGCACCCGGTGAGCTCCGCGAGGAAGGAGAGGACCTCGCTCGCGGAGTACTTGTCCAGGCCGCTCAGGCCGAACGATCCGTCGGCATCGCCTTCGAGCATCGCGTTGATCTTCGAGATGTTGTTGCGGCGCGAATGGCTCTGGTGCGGGCCCGTTATGCCCGCCGCGACCAGCGCTTCTCTAGCCTGCGACAGGTCCATGGGCGTCATGGCAGCATCCTAGCCAGCGGCGGCCTCGGCCGGCGCGCCGAATGAGCGCAAGATTCAGGGAGGAGATCACATGACCAACGAGCGTTTCTCGCTGGCGGGGAAGATCGCGGTCGTCACCGGTGCGTCACGCGGTATCGGCCGCGCGATCGCGCTCGGCTTCGCGGAGGCAGGAGCGGACGTCGCCGTCGCGGCGCGGAGCGAGGACGACCTCGAGACGCTCGCGAAGGAGATCGACTCGCTGGGCCGGCGCGCGCTCGTCGTGAGGACGGACGTCACGAAGCGCGAGGAGATCGAGACGCTGATCGATCGAACGGTCGCGGAGCTCGGGGGCCTGGACATCCTCGTGAACAACGCGGGCGGATCGAACTTCACCTCGCCGCTCGTCGGTTTGCGGCCCTCGGGGTGGGACAAGCTGCGCACGCTGAACCTCGACTCGGTCTTCCACGGGACACAGCTCGCGGCGCAGAAGATGCTCGAGCACGGCGGCGGTTCGATCATCCAGATCTCTTCCGTTGCGGGCATCGAAGGCGCGCCGGGCCTGTCGCCTTACTCCGCGGCGAAGGGGGGCGTGCGACTGTTCAGCCAGGCAGTCGCGAAGGAGCTCGCCGGCTCGGGCATCCGCGTGAACGTGATAGCGCCGGGCTGGATCGACACGCCGCTGAACGACTGGATGACGAAGGACCCCAGCATCCTGCAGACGGTCGAGGCGATGATCCCGATGGGCCGCATAGGCCGGGCCGACGAGATAGTGGGCGCGGCGATCTACCTGGCCTCGGACGCGTCGTCCTACGTAACGGGAACGACGTTGGTCGTAGACGGAGGCCAGACGGCCTAGCCCGCCGTTCTTCGGTCGCAGCGTCCCGGAATTCGGGACACAGCGACCGAAGAAACCAAGGACCGCCGTCAGCGCGCGCAGTCGCCGGTCGACACCGGCTCGCTCGTCGCCGCGCCGGCCTCGACCTCGTCCGCTATCTCGGCCCCCGTCAGCGCGTAGCCGACGTTGCCGTCCGTCGTCGAGGCTGCGAACACGATCCCGGCCACCTCGCCCGAGGGCAAGGCGAAGGGGCCGCCGGACTCGCCCTGGCGGATCGTCGCGCGCAGCTCGTAGACCTGGCGGGTCACGTCGTCCCGGGCGTAGATGTCGCGCCCTCGCGCGGGATAGCTGTCCTGCACCGCGGCGCGGTCGACGTCGAGGTTCGGCGCATCGGCCCCCGGATATCCCAGCGTCGCACCCGGCGTCCCGCGCTCCAGCGCCTCGGTCTCCAGCGGCAACGGCGGACCGGAGAGTCCCGTGACGTGGACGATCGCTATGTCCGTGCCCGGGTCGAACAGGACGACCCGCCCCGTGTGCGCGCCGTCCTGGTCCTGTATCTGGATCTCACCGCCGCCGGCGACGACGTGCGCGTTCGTCACGACCGTGTCCGGCGCGCCGATCCATCCGCTGCCGAGCTGCTGGCCTCCACAAGCCGGAACCACGATCCGAACGGTCGACGGCTGCGCCTTCCTCGCCGCCCGGCGGACGAGCTTCCCCGACGGGAGGTCCACCGGCTCGCCCACCGGCCTCGGAAGACCCGCGAACACCTGCGGGAACCCCGCGGTGTCGAGGTACTGGCGCAGGTAGGCGAGGACGTCGGGGGGCTTGGAGAGCTCGTTCAGCTCTTTCAGGATCCTCGAACGGCTCATCAGCTTCGCGACCTCGCGGGACGGGCCCTGCACGAGCAACGACCCGATGAGCCAGTACGACAACAGGGTGATGAAGATCCCGAACCCGGCCCCCATGCCCTGGTTGACCCCGCCCAGACGCGCGTTGTGCGCCGCCCGCCCGAAGCGATGGCCGACGAGGTGGCCGAGCGTCTGGCCCAACGAGAGCAGGACGAACACCGTCAGCAGCGAGATCAGCAAGCCCTGCAACCCGGGCTTCTCCGTGAACATCGACGCGACGCTCCCCGCGACCGTCACGCCGAGGACCAGTCCCAGGAACCCGCCGCCGAGCTCGAAGAACTGCGCCACGAGCCCCTGGCGGAAGCCGCGGTACGCGGCGAGCGCCGCCAGGAGGATGACTACCAGGTCGGCAAGGTTCACTCAGGCGAACCAGCCGAGCCCCGTTTGGAGAGCCCGGAACGTCAGACCGAAGGCGACCAGAGACGCCAGGCCGAAGGCGACGGGCTCGGCCCCCGGGTGTCGCGCGGCGAACCGGTGCGCGAACACGAGGACTGCCAGCGGGAACAAGCCGCCGTACACGTAGTGGAGCCAGTCGGGCCCCTTCGCTACGGCCCGGTTCCCCATCGCGAGGAGGACCAGGCCGACGACCACCTGCGCTCCGAGGATCACCTGTACGGCCGCGAGCAGGTTCCAGTACCAGTCCCCGGCTTCCTTGTTGCGCACGTAGGTATAGAGCGCGCCCAGCGCGAGCAGCGCGAACCCTGCCGGGACCGAATACGCGACGAAGCGATGCAGATCGACCACCGGCCGAGGTTATCGCTCAGGGGCAGGCCGTCGCCCCGGAGGTCCCGGCACAGACGACGTCGCGATGGAGCTGCAGCGACAGCTCGCCGGCGCTCACGGGATCGTTCGACGGGTCGGAATCGCCGAGCAGGTTCTCGAGCTCCCACGGATCCTGGACGAGGTCGTAGTACTCGCGATAGGTCGGGACGAGCCGGTCGCCCCCGTAGTACTCGACGTAGAGGTAATCCCGTGCGCGCGACGCGGCCCAGTTCGGCACGGTCCGGTTGGCGCGTTTCCACTGCTCCAACAGCAGACGGTCGCGCTCGCCGCCGGTCAGCGGGCGGCCGTCGTAGGTGTGGCCCGGTTCGATCCCGGCGGCTTCCAACACGGTGGGAGCGATGTCGACATTCGCGACCAACCGCTCGTCGGTCGCGCCGGGGGCGTAGCGGCCCGGCCACCGCACGAGGAACGGGATCTCGGCCGAGCTCTCGTAAGGCCTGATCTTCTGGCCGAGGCCGTGCTCACCCCAGAGGAACCCGTTGTCGGACATGAACACGGCGAGCGTGTCGTCTGCCTCGCCGTTCTCCTCGAGCAGGCGGAAGACCGCACCGACCATCTCGTCGACCGAGATCAGGCTGCGCAGCTGCTTCCTGCGCCACTCGCGGACCAGCCGGAAGTCGACGTTCTGCTCGCGCACCTCGGGGGGCTTGTCGGAGCGATCCTCTTCGAGCATCGCCGGGGTCGGACGGAGCTTCGGCAGCTCCGCGTGCGCGTCGCTGGGGTGCGGGATCGCGGGAAGGTGCGGGCTCATCGGCGTGAGGTACAGCAGCCACGGGCGCTCGTCGTCCCGCTCCGCGCTGCGGATGAAGCGCAACGCCTTCCTCTCGATGATCCCCGTGCTGTACTTCCTGATCCGCCGCACGTCGCCCTGCACGTTCCACCGCGCCGTGAAGTACGCACGGGCGGCGCTGCCCGAGAAGATCGCCCAGTCGTCGAACCACGGAGGGTCGATCTCGCGCGGCCATGCATTGAGGTACTTCCCGAACATCGCCGTCCGGTATCCCGCTCGGCGGAGGTAGCGCTGCATCGTCAGCTGCTGGTCCATCTGCTCCGCCTGGCCGGGCTCGCTGGTGTGGACGCCGTGGTTGTGCGCGTACAGCCCGGTCATGACCGACGCGCGCGACGGGCAGCACGTCGGAGTCGTGGCGAGCGCGTTCACGAACCGGGTGCCGCCGCGTTTGAACCATCGCCTCGTCCGGGTCATGACCCCGAGGGTCCCGGACGCACGCTGGTCGTCGGTCATGACGATCAAGACGTTCGGCGGGACGGCATCGGGCTGCGCGGCCGTAGGCGTCACTCCGGTCCCGAGCGCCGCCGCGAGGACCAGCAACGCGACTCCCGTCCCGCACCCGCTCTTCGAACCCCTCATGTCAGCAGGTACTTTGCGACACCTGCCGGAGTAACGCGTCAACCCGCTCCGGCGAGCGCCGACAGGCGCGGGAGACAGGCGTCCAGCACCTGCCCGACGGAGCGCTCCAGGCCCCCGCGGTAGCTCCGGGACACCTCCCCGGGATCGAGGTCCAGCAGCCACTCCGCCGGCACCAGCTCCGGGGCGCCGCACATCTCCGCGAAGTGGATCGTCCACACCTTCGGGACCACGGTCTCGGCCTGATACCCGCCGCCGCCCGTGGCAACCCAGCGACCCGAGGCCCACCGATCGGCGGTCTCGTGAAGGAGACGCGCCATCACCGGGTACGCCGCCATCGTCAGCCCGAGGTTGGCGAGCGGGTCCCCGTAGTGGGTGTCGGCCCCGAGCTGCGTGAGCAACAGGTGCGGCGCGAACGCCTCGGCCAGCGGCGGCACGACCTCCTCCAGTGCCCAGAGGTAGTCGTCGTTGCCGGTGAGGGGCATCAACGGGACGTTCGCGGCGGTCCCGCGGGCGTCGCCGCTCCCGATCTCGTCCTCGAACCCGGTCCCCGGATAGAGGTAGCGGCCCGATTGGTGGAACGAGACCGTGAGAACCCGGGGGTCCTCGTAGAAGATCCACTGCACGCCGTCGCCGTGGTGCACGTCGACGTCCACGTACATCACGCGCCAGTCCGGATGGAGCTCGAGGACCTTCGCAATCGCCGCCGCGGGGTCGTCGTAGATGCAGAAGCCCGACGCCTCCCGGCGCCGCGCGTGGTGCAGGCCGCCCGCGGGATTGAATGCGTGCTTCACCCGATCCGTCGCGACCGCCGCCGCCGCGGTGATCGAAGCGCCGCACACGGCCGCGGAGGCGACGTGCATCCCGTCGAAGATCGGGTTGTCCGGGGTGCCGAGCCCGAACTCGAGCGCGCGCCGCCGGTCGCCGCTTCCCGCATCCAGCGACTTCACCATCGCGATGAAGTCGGCGTCGTGGACCGCCGCTATCTCCGCGTCCGTGGCAGAGCGCGACGGGATCTCCTGGACACTAGGAAGCTCCGTCAGGCCCAGCGCGCGGACGTTGTCGTACGTGAGCAGCACCCGCTCCGGCCGCAACGGGTGCGCCGACCCGAAGTCGTAGGCGCGGGCGATGTCCTCGACCGTGACGAGAGCGACGGTCATTCGTCCACCAGCAGAAGACCCATGATCACCGAGTCCCACAGCTCGCCGTTGCGGCGCCGCCACTGCTTGCGACGGTAGCCCTCGCGCTCGAACCCGTGCTTCTCGTAGAGCGCGAGCGCGGCCTCGTTGTGCGGCCACACCTCGAGGCAGATCTTGTGAGCGCCGGAGCTCCGGCCGTAGTCGATGCAAGAGTCGAGGAGCTTCGTGCCGACTCCCCTGCCGCGCCACGGCCCCGCCACCATCATCCCGAGCTCCAGGGGGCTATCTCCCGTGACGCTCGCCAGCCCGACGAGCACACCCTCGGCCGCCGCGACGAAGAAGCGCCCCGGTGACTCGCCTTCGATCACCGCCAGGAACTTCGCGCGTCGCACGGGCCGGTCCACCGGCAGCTCGCCCGCGATGTGCTTGCCCTCGGCCGCCACCGCCTCGTAGAGGTCGACGACCCCGTCCACGTCGGAGGCCTCCGCCGGCCTCACGCGCACGCCGTCCATCGCCTAGAGCTCCGGCTGGCCCTGCGCGAGCTCCTGCGATCTCTCCATCGCGGCCTGGATCGCGTTGAGGAACGCGGCGCGGACGCCGGACTGCTCGAGGACCCGTATCGCCCGGATCGTCGTCCCGCCCGGCGAGGTCACCATCTCTCTTAGCTCCACCGGGTGCATCTGCTCGTCGCGCAGCAGCTTCGCGGAGCCGAGCATCGTCTGGACCACGAGCTCGGTCGACATCTCGCGCGCGAGCCCCAGCAGGATGCCGGCCTCGATCATCGCTTCCGCCAGGAGCGCGAAGTACGCGGGTCCGGAGCCGGATATCGCAGTGACCGCGTCGAGATAGCTCTCGGGCACGGTCACCACCCGGCCCACGTGCGACAGCACGTCCCGCGCGAGCGACAGGTGCCCTTCGGTCGCATGCCGCCCCGGCGCGATCCCCGCCATGCCCTCGTGGACGATCGACGGCGTGTTCGGCATCGCCCGGACGACGGGGACGGGGCCGTTGAGGCGCGACTCGATGAACGACGTCGGGATCGCGGCGACGATCGACAGCACCGTGTGGTGCGCGCCGAGGTGGGGGGAGACGTCGCCGAGAAGGCTTTCCACGTCCTGCGGCTTGACCGCGAGAACGACCACCTCGGCCTCGGCGACCGCGTCGGGGTTGCTCGTCGTCGTCCCGACTCCGTGTGCTGCGGCGAGCGCTTCCAATCGCTCCGCGGTGCGGGCCGTCGCGACGATGTCCTCCGGCCGGCGCCATCCGGACGCGACGAGGCCCGCGATCAGCGCCTCTCCCATCTTGCCCGCGCCGAGCACCGCCAGCTTCGCCATGACGTCACATAATGGCACCCCAACCGCGACGGAAAGGCTGCGCGTGCTCGACCGTGCATTGATCTGGGCTTCGGAGAAGGAGCGCATCAAGCACTTCGTCACTCAGGGCAAGCTCGCGGGCGTCGCCCACCGCTTCGTCGCCGGGGACGATCTCGAGGACGCGATCGAGGCCATCAAGGAGCTCAACTCGAAGGGGATCGGCGGGATCCTCGACCTCCTGGGAGAGGGCGTCACCGACCCCGCGGGCGCCGCGGCTGCGTCCCACGCCTACCGGGAGTCCGTCAAGCGGATCGACGAGACCGGCATCGACACGACGGTCTCGATCAAGCTCACCCAGCTCGGTCTCGCGTTCGACAAGGGGGCGTGCATCGACTACGTCCGCAAGCTCGCCGCCGAAGCGGGGGCGATCGGGACCAGCATCGAGATCGACATGGAGCAGTCCGAGTACGTCGTCGACACCCTCGACGTCTTCCGCCTCCTGAGCGCCGACTTCCCCGACCTCCGCGTCGCGGTGCAGGTCTACCTCCGCCGGACCCCCGTCGACCTCGAGACCCTGTCGGCGCTCAAGCCCCGGGTCCGACTGGTCAAGGGCGCGTACGCGGAGCCGGAGCAGATCGCATTCCAGAAGAGGAAGGAGATCGACGCGCAGTACCGGTTCCTGACCCAATGGCTCTTCGAGCGCGGGACCGACCCGGGGATCGCGACGCACGACTCCAAGCTCGTGGAGCACGCGAAGAAGATCGCGCGCGCGACCGGCGCCGGCGATCGCGGGTTCGAGATACAGATGCTGTACGGGATCCGGCAGGACTACCAGGAAGAGCTCGCGCGGCAGGGATTCCGCGTGCGCGCCTACGTGCCGTTCGGCCCGGACTGGTACCCGTACCTCATGCGCCGCATGGCCGAACGCCCTGCAAACCTCCGGTTCTTCTTGAGGGCTTTGGCCGGGAAATAAGCAGGCCCCAAAAACCTCTGCCGTCTTGCGTCCCCGTGCACTTCCCCACACACGGCGATGCGCGACAGCGTCGGACCTTTGGGGCCTTGCGTCCCAGGCAACCCTCGGGGCAGAACCCTTTCCGGCCGCTTGGGACTGCGAGAAGATAACGACGGTGTCAGGTCGCGTCAACAACGCGAAACCCCTGGTAGAGGCTTAAAGATGCTGGTCAGCGCGTTGTGAGAATTATTCGCGACGTAAGGGGCGTGTCTCTAACACGTACAGGCTTCCGGTGACTGCTCCCGCACCAGACACTCGTACAACTCCTGCAACGACGCGGCCGTGCGATCCCACGAGAACGACGACGCGGACGCGAGCCCGGCCGCGCCGAACTCCGCGCGCAACGAACGGTCCGACAGCAGCGTCTTGAGCGGCGCGGCGAACACCGCCGGATCGCGCGTGTCGACGAGGTATCCGGAACGTTCGTCGGAGACGACGAACGAGAGCCCGCCGACCGGCGTCCCCACCACCGGCGTCCCGCACGCGTGCGCTTCGAGCGCGGTAAGCCCGAACGACTCAGAGTGCGAGCACACGACGAGCACGTCCGCGGCGCGGTAGTAAACGGGAATCTCCGCGTGAGGGATCGGGCCGACGAATCGCACGACGTCGTCCAGCTCGAGCTCCGTTGTCAGCGCGCGCAGGCGCTCGACCTCGATCTCTCCTGCGGGGCCGCTGGCGCCTCCCGCGATCAGGAACGTCAACGGCCGGTCGAGCGCCGAACGGAGCTGCTCCGCCGAGCGGATCGCGAGCTCGATGCCCTTGAGCCTTTGTATGCGCCCGACGTAGAGCATCACGGCCTCGTCGCCGAGCCCCAGCTGCTCCCGGGCCACACCCTGCGGGCCCGGCGAGAACATCGAGTGGTCGACGCCGGGGTGGAGCGTCTTCAGGCTGTCGTGCGAGGCCCCGTAGAGGCAGGCGAGCTGCCTCCACTCGTCGTCGGTGCTCGCCACGAGGACGTCGGCCGCGTCGATGACCCGGGCCTCGCCCTCGAGCCGCAGGGCCGGCTCCGGGCCGTCCCCCGGAGCCAGGTGGCGGTTCTTGACCTTGCCCAGGGTGTGGTGGGAGTGGACGAGCGGTGCCCCCCACCCGCGGGCGAGGGGGATCGCCGCCAGGCCCGACTGCCAGTAATGGGAGTGGACGACGTCGTACCGCAGCCGTTGCGCCAGGGCGAACGCCCGGACCCCGCCGGTGAAGGCACCGAGGTGCTCGACCAGTGCCTCCTTCGCAAGCGCCTCGCGAGGCCCGGCCTCGACCGAGACCACCCGTACGCCTGGGCCCAACGTGGTGATCGTGCGGCCCGGGGTCGTCGCTCTCGTGTAGACGTCGGTGTGGATCCCGTGCCGGGCGAACGCGCCCGCGAGCTCGCGCACGTAGACGGTCATACCCCCGGAATCGCCCTCACCCGGGGGGCCGAGCGGCGAGGAGTGGTACGCGATGACCGCGATCCGCTGCACCCTCTCCGGGTGCGGGAGGAGGTTCGTCACGTCGAGCGCATCACTCGGACGTTGTTGAGCGGCACCGCCTGCGAGCCCAGCTGGTACTTGTACCGCTCGGGCCCGCGGAGGAAATCGAACCGTTCGAAGCCGCGCTCGATGCACTCCTCGACGAGGTTCGAGACCAGCATCAGCCCGGGCGACACGCGGGCCGCGTCCGGCTCATACGCGGAGTTGTAGAGGTAGAAGATGCGGACGGCTCCGCCGGGGGCGGAAGGTCCGGTTCCCTCGGCTCCGCCGGGGGCGGAAGGTCCGGTTCCCTCCAGCTCGAAGCCGAACGTGCTCGCGACGGCGCGGTC
>WUUC01079019.1_pt1 | contig 17113 bp, 17 predicted proteins | sample 6278441 | NCBI WGS metagenome assembly WUUC01 (sample SAMN13675441, study PRJNA597444) | soil metagenome | isolation source: soil | place: USA: Washington | collected 2017-10 | reverse complement strand
CGATCTGGACGACGTGCGAGAGCACCGTCACGCCGAGCGCGCGCAGGAACTCCTTGGCCAGCGCGCCGCCCGCGACGCGCGCGGCCGTCTCGCGTGCGCTCGCACGCTCCAGCACGTCGCGCACGTCGGGCAGCTTGTACTTCTGCGTCCCGACCAGATCGGCGTGCCCGGGGCGCGGGAGGTGGACCTCGGGCACCTCGGCCTCTACCGGCCACGGGTTCATCCGCTCCTCCCAATTGGCGTAGTCGCGGTTGGCGATCCGCACCGCGATCGGGCCGCCGAGCGTGCGGCCGTGGCGGACGCCGGCGGTCACCTCGGCGCGGTCGCGCTCGATCTTCATCCGGCCGCCGCGGCCATGGCCGAGCTGGCGGCGGGCCATGTCGCGATCGATCGCCTCGCGGTCGAGCACCAGGCCCGCGGGAAGGCCCTCGACCACACATGTAAGGCCCGGGCCGTGCGACTCACCGGCCGTGATCAGCTTCAGCGCCATGGGCCGGGGAGTCTATGGGCGCGGCGGGCCTCCCGGCCCGCCCGCCCCGGCCGCGCGAGCGCCCGTCAGCGCGCGCGCAGCAGCCCGTAGCGCGCGTCGTAGCGGTACGAGCGCGAGCCCGGGATCTCCCGCGACAGCGCCCACCGCAGCAGGTCGCGACCCGCCTCCGACACCCGCGCGTGCTTGCGCGCCGCCGCCTTGCGCGACTTCAGCGTGCGCTTCGCGACGCGTGCGACCACGAGGTGGTACTGCACGACGCCCGCGGTGCCGCTCGCCGTCTCCAGCACCTGGCGATCGCCGGCGCGCATCTCCAGCGTGTGGCACTTCGCCGCGCTCGGGCGGCACCAGCCGTCGCCGCGCGCCTGCACGCCGGGGGCGAGCATGAACACGGCGGTGCGACGGTCGCTGCGCACGCCCAGGAGGAGGGCCATCGTCTTGGCGGTGCTCGGCAGCGCGGTCAGCCGCGCGGCGTCACGGCGCGTCGTGAGCGCGCCGGCCTCGCCGAAGCGCACCGCGACGCGGTAGACGCGACGCTGAGCCAGCGACGGCGCGACCTGAGCCACGGGCTTGGTGACCGACGGAGCGGTCGTGTCGACCTTGGTCGAGCCGCCTCCCGTGCCGCCGGACTTGTCCGATCCGCCCGCGGCGCCGCCCTTGGCACCGGTCGCGGCGGATCCGCCGGTCCCGGGCGCCGACGTCGCGCTCGTCTGCGGCTTGGGCTGGTGCAGCTGCTTGAAGGGGTTGCGCACTGCGCCCGGACGGTGCCGCTTGTCCGCAGCCTCCGACGTGTCGAGGCTCACCTGCGCCGCCGTGGCAACAGGGGCCCCGGCCGCGGCGACGGGCTCGGAAGCGCGCGGCACGGGCGTCGAGGAGCCTCCGCCGAGGAGAACCGGGACGGCGACGAGCGCCAGGAGGAGCGCGGCCGCGACGGGCCACAGCTTCTTGTCGACGAGGTCGCGGACGAGGTTGCGAAAGAAGTTCACGGCCTGACTCCGGATACGGTCGCGGTGGTGGTGGCGGCTGTGCCACCGGAAGTCGCGTTCGGTGCCGCCGGGTTGGCGGGGCCGGGCGCCTGCGGCGTCGCACCGGATGTGAGTCCCTCGCCCGCCGGGACGAGGAACGCGTTTGACTTGATCTGCGCGCTGACGTTCGGGAAGCCCTTGCGGCTCGCGGTGAGCGTGATCGAATCGATCGTCAGCAGCCGGCCGCGGACGTTGATCTGGTTGCCCTTGGCCTGCGTGAAGTCGTCGAGCGAGCGCAGGAAGTCCTCCATGTCGAAGAAGCTGCCGTCGAAGTTGAAGCTGAACGGCATCAGCGGGAAGCCGGCGGGGCCGACGCTCGCGCCGGGCGGCAGCCCGGCCACGCCGAGCTGGGTCGCGGGTGCGGACGTCGCCGCGGGCGCCGGGGCGGGCTGGGCGCCGTTGTTCTTCGCCTGCGCGCCCGCGTCTGCCGTCTGCGCCGCGGGCGGCGCCGTCGGCGCCGGGGCGGCGCCGACACCGGTGCCCGGCTCGAGCTTGATCGAGCGGAAGTCGATGCCGTTGCGCTGTGCGACCGACTCGATCTGGTAGACGAGCGAGGCGACGTCGTCCTGCGCGGTCACGGCCTTGCCGAGGCGGGCGACGGTCGCGTAGTCGTCGCCATAGCGCGTGCGGGCCTGCTCGGCCGCGGCCGCGCTCGCGCGCGCGCCGTCCAGGCGCTGCTGCTCCTGTGCGATCTGGGCGGACAGCTTCCCGGCCTCGTCGCGCTTGGGGCCGAGGACCAGGAACCAGAAGCCGGCCATGCCGGCGACGGCGAGGACGACTCCGATGACGATGCGGTCGCGAGCGGTCACGGCGTGCTCCCGGAAGCGGTCGAAGGGACGGGCGCGGCGGCGGCGGGCGCGGCCGCTGCCGGCGTCTTGGGCGCGGCGAAGAAGACGACCATCTGGAAGGCGGGGAACTGATCGGAGGCGCCGCAGCCGCCACCGCCGCCGGCGGCGCCACCGCCGCCACCCTTCGCGGACGAGTCCAGGCTGACGCGCTGGACGCCGTCGACCAGGCGCATGCGCGACATCATGCGCGCGACGCTCTTCTGGCTCGTGGTGCAGCCGGCGATCTCGATCGCCGGCGCGGGCAGCGAGCTGCGCAGGCCGCCGCCGCCGCCGCTGGCCGACGAGACGGAGCCCTTCAGGGACTGCAGCCAGACGTTCTCGGGGATCACGCGCGAGACCTCGTGCATCGCGTGCGACCAGTCGAAGCGGCTCGCGGCGAGGCTCTTGACGGTCTCGACGCGCTTGGCGCGCAGCGCCGCGAACTGCGTGTAGGGCGCGAGCGCCGCGGCCTTCGCCTGGGCGGCGTCGGCCTGTGCCTTGACGTCGGCGAGGTCGGCGCGCCGATCGCCGAGCGACCGGTTGACGACGGTCAGGGCGACGACCATCACGAGGCCGATGAAGAGAGCGCCGAGGAGCACGTAGACCATCCCGCCGGAGCGGCCGGCGCCGGCGGTGCCGGGGCGGCGGTCCTCGGCGGGGATCAGGTTGACGGCCCTCATGCGATTCCCTCCTCCACGGCCAGGCCGGCCGCGACGCTCAGGCGCTCGGCCTCCAGGCCGGCGGGGGCGCCGGCGACGACGCCGGCCTCGACGGGCAGGCCGAGCTCGGCGGCGAGCGCAGGCACGAAGCCCGCGATCGCGGCGGCCGGGCCGGTGAGGACCGCGCGGGCGACGCCCGTGTCCCCGCCCTGGCTCTGATGGAAGTCCAGCGAGCCGCGCACGTCGGCCGCGATGCGCGCGACGCCTTCGGTCAGCACGGTGCGCGCGTCGGCGATGATCGCCTCGTCGCCTTCGAGCTCGGAGATCTCGCGCTCGAGCCCGACGTGGCTCAGCCAGCCGCGCGCGTGCTCGAGCGTGAGCCCGCGGCGCTCCGCGAGCTCGACGGCGAGCGATTCGAGGCCACCGCCCACGACGCGCGTGAACAGGCAGGCGCGGCCCTGGGCGACGGCGAGGTTCGTGAGCCCGCCGATCGAGAGGTAGAGGACCTGCTCGTCGGCCGGTCCGGGGCTGCGCAGCGCGCGGACCATCGCGAACGCGGAGAGGTCGATGCCCTCCGGGCGCAGGCCGGCGGCGCGGGCGGCGGCGAGGACGCGGTCGACCATGTCCCGGCGGGCGGCCACGATCAGTACGCGCTGGCGCGGTCCCTGGGGCGTGTCGATCAAGTCGAGCGGCTGGAAGTCCAGAACGGCGCTGTCGAGCGGCATCGCGACCTCGTCCTGGGCGCGGAAGCGCACGGCGGCCGCGAGCTCCTTGGGGTCCGAGATGGGAGGCAGCTCTATGACGCGGACGACGATCTTCTGGTTGGCGAGCCCGATGCGGACGCGCTTGTCGAGGTCACGGTGTGCAGCGAAGAGGTCGCGCAGCGCGTCGGCAAGCGCCTCGACGTCGGTGACCTCGCCATCGCGGACGATGCCCGCCTCCAGCGGGGCCATCGCGGCGCTCTGGATCACGATGCGGCCATTGACCTCGACCGAGGCGACGTGCACGGCGCTGGGCTCGATCTCGAGGCCGACGAGCGTCCGGCGGCTGTTGACGCGGCGGTGCATGACGTGCATCAGTGATCGGCCGCGGAGCGCAGGGGCAATAGACCCATTTGAACTTGATCGTCCGTGTGTCCAGGGGCGCGCACCCGCTCGGGCGCGAACGCGCGCAGGGTGAGGGCCGCCGCGAGCGGGACCGCCCATGCCAGGTAGACGAGCGCCTGGGCGTCGGCCGACAGCTCGGTCGGCGCCACCTGGAACGTCACCCACGCGGCGGCGGTCGCGCCGAGCGCGACGACCGGCAGGCGCCGGGTCGCCAGGCACTCCCACGCGAGCATCACAAGCAGGAAGGGCAGGCAGTAGTAGACGGTGTTGAACGGGTCCAGCAGACAGCGCAGGTGCAGGAGCAGCGCGAGCAGCAGCAACGCCTCCTGCCACCCGGCTCCCCTCCGGCGCCGCCACCACAGCAGCGACAGGGCTGCCGCACCGAGCACGATCAGCGGGTGCGAGATCGGCGACAGCCACGCCGGCGGCGTCCGGTAGCCCGGCTTGATCCCGTCCATGCTGCGCACCACGCCGGTGTGCTCGCCGAGGAACCAGCCCGCCTGCCAGGGCTGGAAGATCACGCCCGTCTCGGTAGCGACGCGAGCGGTCTGGATCGCGCTGGACGGCTGGGTCAGGAACGGGGCGTACGCGACGGCCGCCACCGCGACTGCGATGACGGCGATCCGCCCGCGCGCGAGCGGGGCGGCCAGCACCACGGGGCCGAAGGCGACGAGCGCCCACGCCTTGGTGGCGATCGCGAGGCCGAGCAGCACGCCCGCGAGCAGGGTCCGGCGCCCGCCGGCGGCGAGCAGCGCGGCGACGCACAGGACGGCTGCGAGCAGCTCCTCCGGATGGCCGATCTCGAGCGCTCGCAGCGCGATCGGGTTTGCGACGACCAGGCCCAGCGCGACGCCCCGGGCGAGCCGGTCGCGACCGACTGCGTGCATGCGGGCTACCAGCCAGACCCCGAAGCCGGCGGCGGCGAGCAGACACGGAAGCGCGAGCATCCGGTAGGCGGCGAGCTCGCCGCCGCCCCAGAGGTTCGCGGCCAGGGCGAACGGCGCCCGCAGGACCAGCGAGCCGCCGTACGCGGGGCTGAGCGCGAGGAACCGGCCGACGTCGCCCTCGCGCAGCGCTTGGACGGCCGCGGACGCCTCGTCGTCGTAGTCGTTCCACGCGAAGCCGACGAGGCCGAGCCAGCCGAGCACGGCGACGCCGGCGAGTGCCCACAGCACCCATGGCAGGAGTTCACGGCGGCGCGACTGCATCGCGATCGCTATCGGCTGCCCGGGAGCAGCGCTTGAACGGATGGTCGGGGCGCCTGCGGGGAACAACTCGGACGATGGGCGATGCGAAGCCCGATCGTGCTCACCGCAGCAGTTGCAGCGCTGGCGTGCGCCGGCGCGACCGCCCTGCTCGCCCATGACGCGGGCGGGCACGAGCGGATCGCCCCCGGAACGCAGGTGGCGGGCGTGGAGGTGGGCGGCATGGACGAGGATCGCGCCCGATCCGCCGTCGCACGTGCGCGCGGCGCGCCCCTCGCCCACCCGCTGACGCTCCAGCACGGCAGCCGGCGCTTTCGCGTCGAGCCCGCCGCGCTCGAGGTCCGCTTCGACGCCGAGGGCCTGGCCGCCGAAGCGCTGCGCCGTTCCCGGCAGGGCAACCCGTTCGGGCGCGCTCTGCGCGACCTGACCGGCGACGACGCCGGCATCCGGCTCGGACCGCGCGTGACGTACTCGCGGCAGCGGTTCGCCGAGCTCGTGCGCGAGGTGCGCCGCGCGATCGGCCGCCCGGCGCGCAACGCCGACGTCGACTTCACGCGCCGCGGCCTGCGCCTCGTCCGCGCGCGCAACGGCCGCACCGTGCTCGAGGACCGCCTCGAGCGCAAGATCGCGTCCGCGCTCGCCGACCCGCGCGCGGACCGCACGATCGACATTCCCGTCCGGGTCACGCGGCGCCCGCGCCGGACGCTGGCCGAGTTGCGCGACCGCTACCCGCGCGTGATCGCGGTCAGCCGCCCGCGCGAGGAGCTGCGCTTCTATCGCCGGCTGCACCTCGTGCAGCGGTATCCGGTCGCGATCGGCCGGGCGGGCTACGAGACCAAGGCCGGCCGCTACGAGGTGCAGAGCCTCCAGAAGGACCCGGCCTGGCACGCCCCCGACAAGAAGTGGGCGGGCGAGTTCGCCGGCAAGACCGTGCCACCGGGCTCACCGGACAACCCGCTGAAGGCACGCTGGATCGGATTCACCACCGGCGCGGGGATCCACGGGACCGCTGAGACCGCCTCGCTCGGCGGCCGCGCGTCGCACGGCTGCATCCGCATGTCGGTGCGCGGCGTGAAGGACCTCTACCGGCGCGTCCGGCTCGGCACGCCGGTGTTCATCCTCTAGAAGCGGTCGACGTAGGCGTCGACCAGCGCGTCGCCGGCGAAGAGCGCCGCGACCGCGCCGAGCGCGAGGAACGGACCGAAGGGAACCGCGGTCTTGCGGCCCTCCTTCGCCCCCTTGTGCGCGATGATCGCAGCGCCGGCGACGACTCCCAAGAGGAGGGCGATGAAGACGGCCGGCGCCACCGCGCGGCCGAGGTAGAGGCCCAGGACGCCCGCGAGCTTGACGTCGCCCATCCCCATCCCGCGCGGGTAGGCCAGGACCGCCGCGAGGAAGAAGCCGGCCGCGGCGACGCCGGCGATCAGCTGCTCGGGCACGAAGCCGGGGTCGACCGCCATGCCGAGCGCGATCGCCAGGCCGGCGAACGGCAGCGTGAGCTTGTTGGGGATGATCCGGTGCTCGAGGTCGATCAGCGTCACCGGCACCAAGAGCGTGACCAGCGCGACGCCGAACGCGATCGCCGCAACGTCGCCCCACTCGGCGGCGACGACTGCGACGTAGAGCACGGCGGTCGCGCCCTCGACGAGCGGGTAGCGGGCGGCGATCGGCGTGCGGCACCCGCGGCAGCGCCCACGCAGCAGCAGCCACGACAGGACGGGGACGTTGTCGTAGGGCCGGATCGGGGCCTCGCACGTCGGGCACCGCGACGGCGGCGACGACAGCGACTCGCCGCGCGGCAGTCGCCACGCGACCACGTTGAGGAACGAGCCGATTGCGAGCCCGAGCAGGGCGGCGAAGGGAAGTGCGAGGACCATGAGGAGTAGAGGGCCCGGACGCCGGGCTCTCTCTCCCCTATCGGCACGTGCTCAGGCGCCCTTTATCTCGCGGAACGTGTTCTGGATGATCCCGGCCGACCCGTAGCTGCGGGCGGCGTTGAACGCGCCGGCGACGAACTTGATGTTGGTCCAGGCGTTGGATCCCGCCACCAGCCGGCCGTTGCCGTCGACGAGCACGCCGCCGTGGATCTCGGCGTTCGCGTGCACGCTCACCATCGTGCCGCCCAGGTTGAGCGGGTTGATCCCGTAGATGACGCCGTGGAAGGTCAGCTTCCCGCCGAATTGCAGCGTTCCGCTGTTCATCAGGACGATGCCAGGCTTGGCCGGCGAGTTGACGACGTCGTTGCCTGTGTAGGAGCAGTTGCCCGACTCGATCCACACGACAGGACCGGCGAGCTGCGTCGCCGTCGGGCAGCTCGTGTAGTAGCGGCCGTCGGCGATCGCCCGCGTCTTGAGCCGCGCTCGCGCCTCCACCGACATCGCGTTGCCCAGCGAGTAGCCGGTGTTGTCCAACGAGGGCAGCGGCTGGATCTGCGGCTTCTTGATGAACCAGCTCAGGTCGGCGCCGAGCAGCGAGAGCGGGTGCCCGAGGCACGGGACGAGCTCGAGCAGCGTCGGCGTGCAGCGGACCTGGGGCAGGTTCTGCGAGGCCCCCCCGGTTGCGTTGATGATCGCGCGACCGCCGTGCCCGCCGTTGTTGGAGATCTCCAGCGAGCCGGCCAGGAGCGTGATGTGCGGGACCTCCTCCTCCTGGGTCTGCACCCGGACCAGGCCGATCATGGTTCGCGCCTTGCCGCGGGCGATCGCCTGCGCGCGGACCCACACCTTGCCGTCGTCGTTGGCGTCGTAGGCCGGCGCCGTGCGCGTGGTCGCCTCGGAGTAGAAGTACGGATTCGGCGCGTTGTTGTCGTGGACCTCCGTCTGCCACGTCAGGCCGACCGCGGTGTCGGGCGACGCGAACAGCTCGCTCAGCGTCGCGGCGGTCGGGCAGCGCGTGCCCGTGCCGGCCTGGGTGCAGACCGGGTAGGGATTGTTGGACTTGTCCGGCGCCATCCCTGCGCCCGGCCAGTCGCGCGACAGGGCGAACATCTGGGCGTTGAGCGTCGCCTCGGCGACGTTGAAGGCGGTCTCCCGCTTGCGGCTGTCGCCGGACTGCTGCTGCTGCGTGTCGACGAACGAGAACGTGGCCATCGCCATCGCGAGCATCACCGTCATCAGCATCACGCCGGTGATCAGCGTCCAGCCGTCCTCTTGTCGGATCCGCGTCATGCGGTCACCCCCGTCTCCGTGTGCTCGGCCGTGAGCCCGGCCGGGTCGGATACCTTCAGCCTGATCGTGTGGGTCGAGCCGCCCGTCGCCTGGAAGAGGAACGTGATGCCCTCCCCGACCGGGTCCGCGCCGCCGTCGGCGTACCACTCGTACTTGAGCAGCTGGCCCTCGGGGTCCGACGACGCCGACGCGTTGAGCACGGCCCCGCGCGAGTCGGCGTGCCACGTGAACGATGCGGTGGGGACCCGGTTCTGGTTGCGCAGGAACACGCCCGTCGAGATGGACGTCTCGGTCGGCCCGCGGCCCGTATGGAGATCGACGCGCAGGTCGGCGTGGATCGACGAGATCTCGCCGAGCGTCCCCGCGTTGTAGGTGAACAGCGGCCGGGCCAGGCCGTCGGAGTAGTTGGTCACGTGCTCCGCGAGCGTCGTCGTCGTCGTCCAGCCGGTCCCCGGGCACGCGGCGTCGGACGGATATGCCGGCGGCGCCGCCGTCGTCCACGTCTGGCGCTGGGCGACCAGCCGCGGCTCGGCGGCGTTGCCGGTGTCGAGGCAGTAGCGCACGCGCTGGACGTTGGTGACGTTCGCGCCGGCGTTCGGGCCGTCGGAGTCGACGGTCTTGAAGATCATGTCCCGGGCGCCCGCGCGGTCGATCGCCTCGGGCACGTCCTCGGTCGGGCTGGCGAGGTTGCGCAGGTCGCGCGCCAGCCGGTCGAGGGCGCTGCGCGCCTGCTGCTGCGCGTCGTTGCGCGCGTTGCTCCGGGTGTCCTGCGCGATGAGCGTCTGGAACACCGACAGCGTCGCCCCGAGCACGATCCCCGAGATCAGCAGCGCCATCAGCAGCTGCATCAGGCCGATCTCGCCACGCTCCTGGAGCAGCAGGCCGCGCCTCATCCCGCCACCGGCCCGAGCTTCGTGGACTCCGCGAGCTGGGTGTCGACGGCGACGACCCAGTAGCTGTGCGACGTGCCGCCGGTCTCGAAGTCGGTCCAGGTGAGCACCGTGCCGTCGCCCGTGCTGTCGTAGCGGTTGGCGACCGCCGTCCCGTCGCGGTAGATCCGGTAGTAGTCGACCTTGTCGCCGCCGAGGAGCTGGTTGGGGTCGCCGGGCGACGCCGACCAGGTCAGCGTGGTGTTGCCGTCCGTCGTGCTCAACGAGAGACTGCTGGGCGGGTACGGCGGGTCGTTGGACGACGTGACCGTGATCGTGGCCGACTCGTCCCCCTCCCGGTAGGCCCCGGCGTCGGTCTTGTCGACCGCGACCAGGTAGTAGTGCAGGGTCGAGGCGCTCGGCGGATTCGTGTCCTGGCACGAGGTCTTGACCGTCAGGGCGCAGACCTCGTTGCCGCCCTCCGAAGGGGAGCGGTAGACCCGGTAGCCGTGGAGGTCCCGCTCCGCGTTGGGGGTCCACTCGAACTCGACCACGCTGCCGTTGCGACCGCCGGCGAAGCCGACCGGCGCGTAGGGCTGGCGCCGGTTGAGCGTGACGGTCTTGGACCGCGAGGAGCCGTACTGGCCGTAGCCGTCGAACGCCTTGGCCGCGACGACGTAGTTGCCGTCGAGCAGCTCGCCCGCGTTCGGCTCGCCGCCGACCGTCGTGTTGACCGCGCCCAGCGCCCAGTCGAACCACCACGACGTGCCCGAGCCGCCCGAGTTGGCGGACGTGCTGCGGGCGTTCCCGTCCACGTACCAGGTGACCGCGCTCGGGGTGCGGCTGGTCGTCGCCGTGAACCGCGCCGGGTTGCTCGGGTTGGGGAAGCCGGCCACGGTCGTCACCCCGGTCACGGCCGGCGCAGCCGAGACGCCGGGGTTCGGGACGGTCGAGGACTGGATCGCGTGCCGCGAGCCGTTGCCCCGGTCCCACGTGACCAGCGTGACGATGCGCTTGTAGTCGTCCGGGTTGGAGTCCGCCGCGCCGGGGCAGGTGAAGAGCAGCGGCAGGGTGATGCAGACGTTCGCCGCGACGTCGGCCTGGACGAGCTGGTCCACCGTTCCGTCGAGGTTCAGGTCGATCCCGCACTTGCCGACCCCGAGCCCGGCGGTCGCCGCCGCGGCGACGGCACCGGCCGTGCCCTGGACGCTGCCGGTCACGCCGAGCCAGTCCCGGCACTGCTCGGCTGTCGCTCCGCCCGGGACGCAGAACATCGCCGAGTCCTGGGGGCCCGCCCCGTCGGCCGGGTCGTCCACCGAGCAGACACCCACGGTGGCGGTGTAGGTGACGCCGCGGCGCACGATCGTCCAGCCCGGCTGGCTCGTGCTCGAGTCCCCGAGGTTGGGCATCGACTTCACGCGCGTCGCGATCGACGTCGGCGTGAGCTGGTCGTACGGGATCGAGCGCGCCGACTCGATGATCTCGCGCTGCAGCGACACGCCCTGCTCGCGGGCCTTTGTCGAAGACGTCGTGCGGTTGGCCTGGTCGAGCATGGTGAGAGTGCCGAGCAGGCCGACGACGAGGATGAATGCGGCCAGGAGGACTTCGATCAGCGTGAAGCCGTCCTGGGTTCCCGGACTCCGTGTCATGTCGAGTCTGCTTCGGCATTTCGGAGCGCGACTTTGAGCGCGCCCGTCAACCGCTAGACGAACGACACGAGGCGGGCCCGAAGGCCCGCCTCGCGGTACGGCAGAGATGGAGTTGGTGCTACCAGCTCTTGCTGGTCGGGCAGGCGCCGCTGCCGCCCGAGCCACCCGCGTCGGCTGCGTCGCCGCAGGTGCGGGCGTAGCCGCTGGCGTCGCGGACGATCTTGAAGCGGTTACCCGACTTCGAGTGCGCGACGATCGTGAAGCCGGTCGTGTCGTTGGTCGCCGTGACGGAGACCTCCTCGACGGCCGGAGCCGCGCCGTTCGCGGCCGCAACGCGGAGACCGGTGTTGGTCAGCTTCGTGTTGGTGCAGGTGTCGTAGTCCTGCTCGTCCGCGTAGCACGCCTCGATGTGCGACACGAGGTTACGAGCATCGGACTTCGCCGACGCGTCCTGGCCCTTCTTCTGCTGGCCGAGGAACGTGGGCAGGGCGATCGCGGCAAGGATGCCGATGATCAGGATGACGACGAGGAGCTCGATGAGGGTAAATCCCTGCTCCCCTTCCGCGCGAGTGCGCAGGCGCTGCAGCATTTGAATCCTCCTAGGATCCGTTTGACCTGGTGGCGCCAGCTCCGGTCGTCCAAGCCAACTGGTGGCAACCCGGCGTCCTCCCCCGTAGGGAAGGCCCGTGGCTTTGCGTCCCGCCCTCACGAGCGGTTTGCCTTTGGCACAGCGGCTCTGGCCCGGTTCGCATCGGCGTTTGGGCAGCCGGCCTCAATAGCCGGCGGGGTGTTTGGACGGACGTCCTATGTGTCGGCGCGTGACCGCCGGGTAACCGGAGTTGTCACCATGAAGACCGATGCTGTTTCGCCGACTAGTCATCCTCGCCTCGCTCCTGTTCGTGGTCGCGGCGATCATGAGCGCGAGCGCGCCGCGGCGGCAGGCCCCCGCGGGCGGCGGCGCCGGCTCGCTCTCGCCGACCCCGCGCGGCGGCGGCGAGGAGGCCGGAGGGCGCGACGTGGTCCACGGGGACCTGCCCAAGGACAAGGTGGTCGCGGCGCACGTGGGTGACATCGTCGAGCTGACGATCCGCGCCAAGAAGTCCGACGAGGCATACGTCGACGGGCTCGGCGTCGACGTGCCGGTGGAGCCCGGCGTGCCCGGGACGGTGCGCATCGTCGCCGATCGCGCCGGCGACTTCGCAGTGCGCTTGCAGTGGGCCGGCCGCAGGGTCGGAGTCCTCGAGGTGGTCGACGTCAGGTGACGGCCACGCGGCGCGATCACGAACGCCGCTTGGCGGCGGTGGACGGTCTGCGGGCCGTGGCGGCCATCTCCGTGCTCGCCTACCACGCGTGGCTCTACACCCAGGTGCGCCCCAGCGCGTCACACGGCGGCGGGCTCGGCGACTCGATCGTCCACGAGTTGCGGCTCGGCCTCGTCCTGTTCTTCGTGCTCACGGGGTTCCTTCTGTTCCAGCCGTGGCTGCGGTCCGTGCTGGACCGCGAGCCGGCTCCCCGCCTGAGCGGCTACGCGCTGCGGCGCGGGGCGCGGATCCTCCCCGCGTACTACGCCGCGCTGCTCGGCTCGCTGGTACTCCTGTGGGGACACGACGCGGTGCCCGGCGTGCGCCTGCCGGACGACCCGGGCGACGTCTGGCTGTTCTTCGTGTTCGGCCAGAACTTCACAGAGTCGACGCTCCTGCGCCTCAACCCGCCGATGTGGACGCTCGCCGTGGAGATGACCTTCTATCTCGCGTTGCCGCTGCTGGGCTGGCTTGCGCTGCGGCTGCGCCGGCACGGTCGCGCCGGCCAGCTCGTCGTGCCGGTCGCGTTCGGCGTGCTCGGGCTGGTCTACAACTGGAAGGCGGCGGCGGTCGGCGACGTTCCGGAGAGCGTGAGCAAGCTGCTGCCCGCCGTGGCGCCGTACTTCGCGCTGGGCATGATCGGCGCCGTGCTGTCGCACGGGCGCGCACCCGGTCGCCGTGCGGTCGCTGGCCTGCTCCTGCTCGGCTCGGCCGCCGTGGTCGCCGACGGCGCGTGGGCCGCGTGGCACGCCCAGGGCGGCTCGCACGCGGTCGAGCTGAAGATCTGGCGTGACGACCTGGCCGCGGCGGGGTTCGCGGCGATCATCGTCGCGGCGTCGCAGGCACGCCGGCCGCTGGCACTGCTGAGCGCGCGGCCGATTGCTTGGCTGGGGCGGATCTCGTACGGGATCTACCTGTGGCACGTGCCGATGCTGCTGTGGCTGCGCATCGAGGGCCTGCTGCCGTCGTCGCCGTGGCTCGCCCTGGCCGCCGTCACGGGGCCGACCCTGCTGATGGCCGCCGCCAGCTTCTACTGGATCGAGCGCCCGCTACAGGAGCGCGCGCGGCGCGCGACGCGCCGCAGCGACGGCACGGCGCGGCGCGGTGCGCCGGCGCCGGCGCCGGCACGCGCCTGAGCGGTCAGTCGCCCGCGCCGCCGCCCTCGGCGGCGCCGCCCTCCCTGCGCGCGGCCTGGGCGTCGTGACCGGGGATCTGCACGCCCGTCCCTTCGCACCACGGGCACGGCAGCGTCGACGGCTCGCCGCCGAGGTTCGAGATCAGCTGGCCCGTCCCCCGGCAGGGGGAGCAGGGCTGCGGCTCGGCAGGGGTTTCGGCGTCGGCGCCCAAGTCGGCGGCGAGTGTACGCTGCGCGCCGGTGCTGCGCCTCATCCTCCTGGCCCTTGCCGCCACCCAGCTCGCGATCGGCCTGTGGCTCGCGGTCGATCCCGGGAGCTTCTACGACGCGCTCGCCGACTTCGGCCCGCGCAGCGATCACGCGCTCCGCGACACCGCCGCGTTCTACCTCGCCGCGGCGATCGCGCTGTTCCTGGCTGCTGACAGGCCCGCTTGGCGTGTGCCCGTCCTGGCGGTGGTCGGCCTGCAATACGGCTTCCACGCGGTGAACCACCTGATCGACGTCGGCGACTCGGACCCGTCGTGGGTCGGATGGTTCGACCTGGTGAGCCTGATGGCGGTCGGCGCGGTGATCGCGTACGCGCTGCGCGCCGCCGCGGCCGAGGAGTGACGGGCGCCGGCTCCTGTGATGGCCGCTTCGCGCCGAGCCCCACAGGCTCGCTGCACCTCGGCAACCTGCGCACCGCGCTCCTCGCATGGCTGTTCGCGCGCTCTGCGGGCGCGCGCTTCCTGATGCGCGTCGAGGACCTCGACAGCGGCCGCGTGCGGTCACAGTTCGAGGCGGAGCAGCTGGCGGACGTGCGCGCACTCGGGATCGACTGGGACGGTCCCGTCTTACGCCAGAGCGAGCGCACCGCGCTCTACTCCGAGGCGATCGCCCACCTCGATCAAGCCGGCTTGGTCTACAGCTGCTGGTGCACGCGCGCCGAGATCCGCGAGGCGGTGTCCGCGCCGCACGGCCCGCTCCCCGAGGGCGCCTACCCGGGGACATGCCGCCGGATGACCGCCGCCGAGCGCGCCGACCGCGAGGCCTCCGGCCGCCCGCCCGCGCTGCGGGTTCGCGCGAGCGCGGCACGCGTCACGTTCGCCGACCGCCTCGCGGGCGCGGTCACCGGCGTCGTCGACGACTTCGTCGTGCGCCGCAACGACGGCGCCTTCGCGTACAACCTCGCGGTCGTCGTCGACGACGCCGAGCAGGGCGTCGGCGAAGTCGTGCGCGGCGCCGACCTGCTCGACTCGACGCCGCGCCAGCTGTGGCTCGGCGCGCGCCTCGGCCTGCCTGCCCCCCGCCACGCGCACGTCCCGCTGATGCTCGGACCCGACGGTGCGCGACTCGCCAAGCGTCATGGAGCGGTGACGCTCGCCGATCGCGCCGCCCTCGGCGAGTCGCCGGAGGCCGTGCGCGGAGCGCTCGCGGCGAGCCTGGGCATGGCCGCGCCGGGCGAGCGGCCTTCGATGGAGACGCTGCTCGAGCGGTTCGACCCGGCCGCGCTCGCCGCACAGTAGGGTCGCCCAACCGATGCCCGTCGGCACGACCGAGATCGCCCACCATGCCCACGCGGCCGGTCGCCTCGGGATCGACACGGAGTTCATGGGCGAGGGCCGCTACCAGTCCCTGCTCTGCCTGGTGCAGACGGCGGTCGAGCCCAACGGCCGCGGCGACGCCGCCGAGCCACGGGTCGACGTGCTCGATCCCCTCGCCGGCGACCTCGACCCGATGCCGCTGGCCGCCGCGCTCGCCGACCCCGCGATCGAGGTCGTGCTCCACGCCGGCCGCCAGGACGTCGCGCTGCTGCGCCGCGTGTGGGCCACGGGCGTCACCAACGTGTTCGACACCCAGGTCGCCGCCGGCTTCGCCGGCCTGCGCGCCCAGCTCGGCTACGAGCCGCTGCTCAAGGAGATGCTCGGCGTGCGGCTGCGCAAGACGGCGAGCTTCACGCGCTGGGACACTCGCCCGCTGAGCCCCGAGCAGGTCGGCTACGCCCGCGAGGACGTGCTCCACATCCTGCAGCTCGCCGACGCGCTCCAGGACCGCCTGCGCGCATCAGGCCGCCTGGAATGGGCGCGCGAGGAGTGCCGCGCGCTCGAAGGCGTCAGCGACGAGCGCGACCCAGATGTGATCTTCGAGCGCCTGCCGCGCATCAACGGCCTCGATCCCGGCCAGCGCGCAGTGGCGCGCGAGCTGGTCGAATGGCGCGAGACGGTCGCCCGCGACGCGGACCGCCCCGTCTCGGCGATCCTCAACGACGCCGCGCTGGTCGAGCTGGCCAAGCGCCGGCCCGCGACGATGGACCGCCTCACCCACGTCCGCGGTGTCAACGAGGGCACGCTGCGCCGCCGCGGCCGCGCGATCCTCGCCGCGATCGAGCAGGGCCGCGAGCGCGAGCCGATCCCCGCCGACTCGCAGCGCACCGCCCCGCCCGACCCCGAGGACGGCCCCCTGATCGCGCTGGCCGAAGCGCTCGTCCGCACCCGGGCGATGCAGTCGGACCTCGCATACGAGCTGATCGCGTCCAAGGCCGATCTCCAGAGGATCGTGACCGCGGTGCGTGCAGGTGAGCCGGAGCCGGAGGTGCGCACGATGCAGGGCTGGCGCCACGAGGTCGTGGGTGCCGAGCTGATCGACCTGCTCGAAGGCAGGCGGATGCTGCGCGTGGGCTCGAAGCGGCGGATCGACGTCACGGAGTGACGACGTAGGGCGCGAGCGCCGCGCGCACGTCGTCGGGAATCGGCGTCTTCGCCGTCGACCCCGCCTCGACGCAGACGTGGCGCATCTCGCCCTCCACGAGCACGGTTCCGTCGCGCACGACGTCGATCCGCGTCGACATCGCCGTCGTCCCGAGCCGCTCGATCCACCAGCGCAGCTCGAGCTCGTCGTCGAATTGGGCGCCCGCCAGGTAGCGCGCACGCGCCTCCGCGACGACGAGGTCGATGCCCTTGTCGACGACCTCCGCCCACGGCCCGATCGCCTCGCGCCAGGCCTCGGTGAGCGCTATGTCGAAGAACGTGAAGTAGTGGGCGTTGAAGACGTGGCCCTGCTGGTCGCACTCGTGGTAGCGGACCCGCAGGCGGTGGACGAAGGCGCTGCCGGTCATCACGGCGCTCAGGAGCGCGAGGCGAGCACGAACCGCAGCGAGAAGTAGTCCAGCATGTGCGGCAGCGGCTGGTCCGGGTCGAGCTCGGGCTCGAGCAGCGACACGTCGCGCTGCGACAGGACCGCCGCGATCATCGCGACGCCGACGTGCAGCGCGATGCCGGTGCCCGGACAGCCCTGCGGACCGTGGCTGAAGTGGTTGAACGACCAGTCCGAAGCGGCCTTGCCGTCGATCCACTCCTCGGGGGCGAAGCGGTCGGCGAACGCGTGGGCGTCGGGGTCGCGGTGGTGGAACACGTTCACGATCACGAACTGCGTTCCCGCGGGAACGACCTCGCCGTTCCACGTCGTCTCGGCCGTGGTCTCGCGCGACAGCATCGGGACCGTCGGGTAGAGGCGCATGGCGTCCTCCATGCACGCGCGCGTGTAGCGCATCGCGCCGACGTCGCCGGCCGCCACCTCCTCCATGACCCGGGCCTCCTGCTGCGGGTGGCTGGCGATCAGCGCGAGCGCGCGCAGCGAGTTGGCCGCGGTCGTGTCCTGGGTGGCGAAGAACCAGTGCGTGACCTGGCCCTCGGGCTTGGTGCGCT
>WUUC01037875.1_pt1 | contig 17114 bp, 25 predicted proteins | sample 6278441 | NCBI WGS metagenome assembly WUUC01 (sample SAMN13675441, study PRJNA597444) | soil metagenome | isolation source: soil | place: USA: Washington | collected 2017-10 | reverse complement strand
CGATCAGGTAGAACCCGAAGTCGACGAAGCTGATGTCGCCCTGTGTGCCGAGGACGGCCGGGGCCTTCTCGGAGACGATGACCGGGCGGCCGAGGATCGTCATCGGCGGGCCGGCCTGGCCGTTGTTCAGCCAGATCGCCGAGCCGCCCGTACCGACGGACAGCGCCATCGTCGCCAGCTCGGGGAACGTGTCGGGGGAGACGACCCACACCGCGCGGTCCAGGCTGCCGGGCAACATCCGGCTGTACATCTTGACGATGTTTTCCCAGTAGATCGTCGCGGCGGTCTGGGTGGACTCCTTGTTGACGACGACGATCGCCGCGTTGTTGTCGCTGAGCGCACCGAGGGGCTCGCCGACACCGGAGCCCTTGAGGAACGCCTTGTCCTCGTAGAAGTTCAGGGCCTCGGGGAAGATCTGGTCGAGGAACGCCTGGAAGCTGATGCCAGAGTCGGAGATCAGCTCGTTGGGGACCTCGGTGTACGCGGTGAGCTTCTTGGCGTCGAGGACGATGCGGGAGAACGCGGCCTGGCTGGCGGTGAGCGCGGCGCCTTCCTCGGTCCAGTAGCCGACCACGCCGCCATACACGCTGGAGACATTGGAGGTGGAGTCGACCGCGGGGAACGGGACCCTCATCGACTCCATGGGGATGACGCGGGCGCGCTGGCGAACGACGGACTGCTCCAGCGCCACCGCGAGAAGCTCGGAGCGGAGCACCTCGGGGATGAGGAACCCGCCCTCGCTGGGCACCGTCGAGGAGAACGCGTTGCGGACGCGGGAGATCTTCGCCTGCATGTCCGCGGTGCGGTTCGCGTTGTGCCAGATCGTCTGGAAGAAGTCCGCGCTGTTCTTGAACTCCCGGTCCAGGACCGCGCCCATCGCCCGAGGGTTGTGGACGTGGTTCCGGGCGTTGCCGGTCTTCACGACCTGCTGCGGGGTGAGGTCGAGACGCTCGACGCCGCCCAGTTCGTTGTCCCGCAGCAGCTTCGCGAGGACCTGCTCCGTCTGCTCCTTGACCTGCGTGGCGATGCTGAGGTCGCGGGCGTGGGTGTTGCGGGCGTAGTTGGTGATGAACTCGCCGAACGCCTCCGGCTGCGCGAAGACCTTCTGCATCTTCGCGGAGTCGCTGAGCATCTCCTCCAGCGCCGCCTGGTTGGTCGGGATGACCATGCGCTCCGGGTCGACGCCGTTCGCCGGCGCGGGCTGTTCGGCGATGCGGTTGTAGGCCTTGCCGATCTGGCGCGGGTCGAATCCGGCGCGGAGGATCATGCGGCGGCGCATGCCGGACACGATGTCGGCGCGCCCCCGGGTAGCGGTTGCGGTCATAGCTCTGCCTCCCAAAGGGCACGTCGTACTACTGATGGGTCGATGGTCTGGACCGGCTCGGGCGCGATGCGCTCGGGCTGGGGTGCCCCTGGTGGAGCGGGGGCGTTGTTGGCGACGTCGGTGAGGACGGCGCGCATGTACTCGGCGACGACTTGCCCGGCGGGCGGCGGGGGTGTGGGGACGTAGACCGTCTGCGGGGCCTCGGCCACGGGGGCGGGCGCGGCAGACGGGGGTTGGGCGGGGGCGTCGTTGGCGACGCCGGCGAACACGCTGCGCCACCAGCCGACGGCGACCTCTTGCGGGTCTGGCTCTGGCGCCACGTCGACGGGGCGCGGCACGTACGGCGCTTCCTGGCGTACGGGTGCGGGTACGGCGGGCGCGTCGCCGGCGAGGCCGGCCATCAGCGAGCGGAGGTGTTCGGGCTGGTAGCTGGGCATGGGGTCGAGTGCGGCGGTGGCGGCGGCCCGGAATGCGGCCGGGTCGAACGCGGGAAGAGCGAGGCCGTCGCAGGCGGGCCCTTCGCCGACTGCGGCGGTACCGGTGACGCTGCCGCCCGCTGCTGGGGCCTCTGTCTCGACGAGCGGCGCGGGGGCTTCCTCGCGGCTGGTGTGCGCGTAGTTGTAGACGCTGAGGTCCCACGCTGCGGCGATCGCCCGGTCGTCCGGCGCTGTCTCGTCCGGCTGCCGTTCGGGCTTCGCGACCTCGTCCGCGAGTCCGGCCTCTACTGCCTCGTCGGCGAAGTACCAGGTCTCGGCCTGCATGCGCTTGCGCCACTGCGTCTTGGTGCCGCCTGCCCGCTCGGCGTATACGGAGGCGATGTTGTCGGACTGCCGGTCGAGGAAGTCGGCGTATTCGCGAAGCTCCTCGGGGTTGCCGCAGGACACGCCTTGCGCGTCATGGATCATGAATTGCGAGTGGGGGGTGGCAATGATGCGGTCCCCCGCCATGGCGATCACGGACGCGATGGAGGCAGCGAGGCTGTCGATCTGGACGATGACCTTCGCCCGGTGCGAGCGGAGCGCGCTGTGGATTGCCAACCCGTCGAAGACTTCGCCGCCTGGGGAGTTGATGCTGAGGCGGATCTCCGGTGCGTCGATCGCCTTCAGTTCTTCCACGAATGCGGCGGCGGTGATGCCCCAGGAGCCGATGTCTCCGTAGATGGAGATCGAGGCGAACGGTGAGCCGCCTTCGTCGAGGCTGTTGGTGACGTGGTACCAGGTCTGTTCGCCGTCGGGTGCGGGGAGTGTGGGGCGCATGGCGCGGCCGCGTGCGGCGATCTGCTCTGGGGTGGCGGTGTTCCAGCAGTGTCGCGTGCGACCCATTGCTTTTTCCTTCCGCCCGGAGCGTGACGGCTTTTTGGGGCGTGCTGTCACGGGGCTAATTGTGCACTACGGCGTCAAGTTTTGAACGTGTTCATTGTGGGGCTGGCCTGCGGTAACGCTGCTCATTCATTTCTTTATCGAATGGCTAGCATTTCTCTAACGTCGGACATTATCGACCACTCCGGATTAGGTGCATGTTTGCTTCTATTCACGTATCATCTGGGTGCATGAAGGCAAACACTGTGCAGGGTGATGACGCTGCGCGGGCCGGAGGGCTGGCCGAGCGGGTACGCGCCGGGCAACTCCCGCCGCCCGCCGAACGGGCCCGGATCCGGCAGGCCGCGCATACGACGCTGGAGCACTTCGCCGACGAGCTGCGGGTCAGCCCGATGACGGTGTCCCGGTGGGAACGCGGCGAGACCGAACCGGGGCTGGACCAACGGGTGGCCTATGCGCGACTGCTACGCGACGTCGCCGCCGCCACGGCCGACGGGGAGGTGGAATCGTGACCGACGAGGACGCGCCGCTGATGCTGCCCCGTGCCGCAGTCGAGAACCTGCACCAACTGCTCGGGCGGCTCCTTGGCGACGAAGGCCGCGCGCAGAGCAGCACGGTGGAAGGCGACGGCATCTGCACCGCCACCCTGAAAGATCCCGAAGGCCAAGTCATCCGCTGCGCTCAACCGGCGGGCCACTACGACGGGGACAACCAGCCAGACCCGCTCACTGACGACAGTCCGGGCGGCTGGCACCGCTCCGCGCCAGGCAGGGACCGCGTGACGTGGGCTGACTGGGCCACGGGCACCACACCCCACAAGGAGACCCCGTGAGCGCCCCGCTGAACCTGACCGCCGAGCAGCTGCGCTCCATCAGCTACGCGCTGGACGGCCTGACGAAGATCGCCAAGGAGAACGGCGTCTCGCTCACCCCATACCAGCGGCTCGAAGTCGGACTAGGCGACAACGTGCTGCGCGTGTCGTGGGACGAGCAGGCAGAGGCGTACGTCATCGACGACCGCAACGGCGAATGAGGAGAAGCCCGTGAGCGACCGCAAGCGCATCCTGATCGATGCGCCCAGTGAGATGGTCATCCTTGCCGCCCGGCATCTCGACGCCACCGAGGGGCCCGTGCAGGTCGGCCGCATCGTGGACACGGCCACACGGTCCGCGATTACCACCGTGCTCCGGTACATCGACACGGCGCACAACGCCCCGGCCGTGGCTGGCGAGAAGGGCGTTACGCGGCGTCCCTGCCGGTACTGCCCCGACCCGCTGTGCCCCGAGGACTGTCCCGAATGCGGCAGCCCCATTCACGACTTGGATGCGGTACCGGCGCCCCACCAGCGCGCCAGCCATCCCGAGGAGGACGATCCGCCGGTGCAGTGCTGGCACACCGAGCCCGACACGCCCTGCGATTGGGATGTCTGCCGTCAGCCGGAGCGTCTCGCGGCTGGTGATCGCGGCACCGACCCCGCACGCAAGGAGCGGCCGTGAGCAGCACCTATTACGTTCTCTGCCTCTCCCACGACCCCGCGATCACCGTCAACGACCCCGGCTACAACAGCGCGGCCGAAGCAGAGGCGGCCATCCGTGACCGGCCATCCGGGCACGAGCACTGCGATTTGATGATCGGCCGCTACTCGTACCCCCTCGTCGAACTCGGCTGCCCCGCCAGCCGTGACCAGACCGTCAAGCTGGGCTGCACCCACGGCGGCATCGTGTGGACCGACAGCAAGTGGCTGCGCCTGCTGGCCGCCGCGTATCAGTCCGGCGACCCCGGCGTGCGTAAGGCGATGGAAGAGGGGCGGCACTGGTGCCTGCCGTGGGAGCGGCTACGGCGACTGCGGGTGGAGCTCGGCATCACCGTGAAGGAGGAGCCGTCGTGATCCGTGACCCTGATGCGCTGCGCACGGTCTGGCTGTTCGGCCGCCCCTACTGGTGGGACCGCCTCGACGACGGGCGCCTCAGCCTCGAACACGCCACCTGGATCAAGGAGGAGTCCGGTGCCTGACTTGCACGGCTGGATCACCCAGCAGGTCGCCGAGACGCAGCGCATTGCGGAGGCTGCTCGCGGGCAGGGCGCGGGGCAGTGGCGTCACGAGTCCTCGCACCCGAACGGATACGTGTACGACGAGCGCGATCAGCCGGTCGTGTACGACGAGGGCGCCCCGTTCCCGGAGGAAGCCGAGCACATCGCCTTCCACGACCCGGCGAGCGTGCTGCGTCAGTGTGCCGCCGACCGGAAGATCCTCGCCGAGCACCCGTACACAACGCGGGTGATCAACCCAATCGACGGCTCGACATCCGCCGGGTTCGGCTGCGAGACCTGCCACGACTGGGACGGTGTCCCCGAAGGGCGCGGCAACTGCGCCACCATCCTCGCCGTCGCCGAGGCTTACGGGATGGAGGCCGTCCGTGACTGAAGAACCCTGGCCGTTCTACGAGTGCGACGAGGTAGACGGGTTCGCGGAAGTCCTCGCCGAACTGTGGGCGCAGGCTTACGCGGAGGCGTGCGCCGAAGCGGAGCGGGAGTTCGACCGACGGTGGATCACCGGGAGCGGCACGGGCGAGATACGTGGACTGAGCGCTGCACGGATTAGCGTCCCGTACCCGTTGTCCGAAGCCGAGATAGCGGATCACGGGTACGTCGTTGATCTCCCTGAGTCCACGCCTGTTGAGCGCGCGATGAAGATCCTGGAGCCCGAGCTGAAGAAGATCACCGGCTACGTACCCACCACCAACCCGGAGGCGACACCGTGACCCGCCGACTCATCACCAGCAAGACGCTCTGGGGCCTCCACCGCGCCCAGGGCCGCACCGAGGAGATCTCCGCGTGGGCGGCTGCGAACGGCATCGAGCCCGACGACGTGTCGACCAACCATGATCTGACCGTTGAGGACGGCCCGGACGGGCGGGTGATCCGGTACCGGGCGTACCTGCGCACGTTGGACGGTGCCAAGTACCACGTGGACGGCGTGGGGACTGCGATGGAGGAGCGGACGACGCCGCTCACCGTGGAGCCGCCGGACGACTGGCCCGTGTGGGCCCTGACCGACCACGAGGAACGGCCGTGAGCAGCGATCAGGCCGAGCAGTACCGGGCCGCCGCCGAACGGCTCCTCAGCCTGCCTGCCAACGAGTTCCGGCAGGGACTTCAAGCACTCCTCACCGCCCTACGTGAGGACGACTTCACCCGCACCGCCGACTACCCGCACCGCACCACCCTGCGCCGGACCTGGTTCCGCGACGCTGACGGCACCTACTACCGGAACTGCCCGCTCATCAACGCCGAGCAGTGGCGACTGTCGAGTCTCCTGCTGCCGTGGCGGTTCCGTGCGCTGAGCCGGGAGTGGTGGCACGTCTACCGCGAAGGCCTACTTCGGACGCGCACCATCGGCCGCTACGACCGCGTGGCCACGCCCGCCCCCTTCAGCGAGGCGTATCCGGACAAGCCGGGGCTGTGGCTCCTCGACGACTATCGGGAGGCGTGACCGCTACTCCCAGACCGCTGTCACCGTCCCTCGGCAGCGGACGCCGCCCTCGCACCGCAGATACCCGCCCGCACCGTACGCAGCCCGCACCGCGTCGAGATCGTCGAACTCGGTGCCGTCGATGTCCTTGCACGGCGAGCAGTTGTGCACGAGCACGCCCTCAGCCCAGAACGTCTCGTCCTCGGGGATGGTGAAGTCGAAGACCTCTCCGACGTGCAACTCCCGCTCAATTGAGGCGATTTGAGCCGTCGCTACCTGTACACTTAGATCATGGACAAGGCGTGTACGGCGTGCGGTGTCTCGGTCAAGATCGGCCCGCTCTGCAAGAGGTGCTCGTGCAAGGCTGCGTGGCTGCGCAAGCACCCGGACTTCACGCCGCCGCTCTGCAAGATGTGCGGTGGAGAGATCACGAGCAGGAACCGGACCCGCGCCGTTTACTGCTCGACGAAGTGCAAGTTCGCCGACCCGGAACTCATCGCCAAGATCGGTCACCCCCCGAGGCGCGTGACCAAGGTCTGCCCCGAATGCGGCAAGGAGTTCAGCGTCCCGGTCGGTACCGCCCACCGCTACGTCCGTTGCTCCAAAGCGTGTAGCAACGCCCGGGGTGTTGATGCCGCTTGCAAGCGATGCGGCGCAGCCTTCAGGCGCTCCCGCACTGAAGTCCGGAACCACTGCTCCGAGACCTGCCGACGCCCCCCGGTGGTCATCTCCTGCGAACACTGCGGGGATGAGCTGCGGGTCATCCCCTCCAAGTCCAGCCGCAAGCGATACTGCTCGGTCCGCTGCTACCGCGCCAGCGACGCCGAGACCAGCATCGAGCGTCGCGTCCGCGAGACCCTCGAACACCTGCGGTACGCCCACCGCTCCCAGGCTCAGATAGGCCCCTGGGTCGTCGACTTCATGGTCGGAGACCGCCTTGTCGTCGAGGCCGACGGGGACTACTGGCACTCCCTGCGCCCCGACGTCGACCGACGCAAGACCGCCGACATCTCCGACCGGGGATACACCGTCTGGCGTCTGACCGAGACCGAGATCAATGCCCCCGGCTTCCCCGCCGAGTTCGAGCGTCGACTGATCGACTACGAGGTCGCTCACGGCAAGATCCCCCGCGTTGCGCCAGGCGAAGCCGTCGCCGTCGCGGACGAGGACCGGGTGATCCCACGTCAGGCGAAGCGTCCGGCCGTCCGCGAGGTGCACCCGGGTCAGCTGCTCCTCGACCTCTGAGACGACGATCCGGGACGGCTTGGTCCAGCGTCCGGAGTGCGTCAGCAACTCATCGTCGAGCGTGACGTCCTTCGCTGGTACCGGGCCGGATCGGGTGGTCACCAGCACTTCGGGAGCGAGGCACCGGTTCGCGTCGTTGCGCTCGGTCGCCACATACCGGGCAGTCGGCGCCACGGCCAGCGTCGCGATCCGGCCCGCGTTCTGCGCCCGATGCAGAGCACCCCCGAGCTGGTCCCTCCTGAACCAGTTTTTGAGCCCGCGCAGGAACCCGCCCACCTGCTCCGCAACCTCACGCCCGATCGCACCCGGGGTCAACAGGCGCAGTGCTTCCCGGCCCGCAGACGCCGCCACATCCGCCGCCAACAGGGACGCCGTCACCACAGCAATCTCGATCAACTCACTGCCGAACGCATTCCGCAACGCCTTATCCAGCTTCGGCGGACGCACCTGAACACCCTGCTCAGCAGCCTCCGCAGCCATCTCCGCCGCCGCCGTCTCCGCCATATCCGCCAACGCGCGGCGCAGCGCCTTCACCCCAGCGGCAGAATCCACCACCAGCGTCGCCAGAGCCTCCGTATCCCCGCCGTCGACAGCCGCCTCGATCTGCTCGGCCAGCTGCTCGTACTGCGCCTCCACGACCGGCTCCCACGCCTCCAGCAGGGCAGCGAGCGCCTCCTCATGCTGCTCCCGCACCCTGCCCAACGCCGCACCCTCGTCGTCGGCCTGCGCACGCACCGGACGCCGGTCCACCGCAGGGGCGAGGTTGTACGACGGGCGGCCAGCAGGCAGAGCGGCCGGCACGTGGTGGTGCAAGTCCAGGCGGGCCGCAGGAATCGCAGCAGGCGTCTCGGCCGGCTGCTGCCCGCCGCGCGAGTACCGGCGGATCGTCGGCGGCGGCTTCACCGACAGGTCCAGCCCGGCGCCGGCCCGGTTGAGGATCTCTCGGGCTTCCTCCCACGTGATGACCGTGTCCACGCCCAGATAGATCGACTGGATCGTGTCCCCCAACTGCTGCGGCGTCGCCAGCCCGTCACCGCCCGCGGATGCCACGACCTGCATCTCCGGCAGGTCAAAAGCCTCGGCCACGGACAGCGGATCGAAGCCCATGTCGACGTAGATCTTCGCCGTCTCGGCCTTCGCCTTCATCTCCGCGTTCCTCGCGGCAGCATCCGGCGGCACCGGGCTGTCGTAGTCGAACTCCAGCATCCGCGCGGCGTCCGGGCCGTACAGCGGCAGGAGATCGTTGTTCAGGGCCTGCTTGAAGCGCTCCAGGCGCGGGACCGTCAGCTGCTCCGCGAACAGGGCCTTGCTCGCGTCAGCATTGGCGCGGTTGACGTCGTCGACATCGCCGAGGATGAACTTCGGCGCGCCGAACGCCTCGCGGATGACGTCGCGGGAGACCTGGCGCAGCTCGGCGAACTGCATGTCCCGTTGGGTGTACTTGCGGTCCACCCACTTGCCGTGCTCCAGAAACGCCACCCTGTGCGCGTTCGCCACACCCTTGTGCTGCTCGGACCAGCGGGCCTGCAACTGGTCCCATTCGGGGTCGGACAGGACGTTGGGGAGTTCGATGATCCCGCCGGGCTCGGCGCTGTTCATGAAGAAGTTGCGGTTCCACTCGGCGCTGTACCTGCTCGCGTCGATCTCCGTCAGCACTGACTGCACCGGCCCCATACCGCGGTACGGATCCAGCGGGTTCGGCATGCGGATCTGGATGACGTCCTCGACCCGCAGCGCGATCTCCGTGCCGTCCGGGCCCGTGTACATGTAGCCGGAGATGAAGTCGATCGGATGCGGGACCGGCGCGATACGGTCCGGGCGCACCGGCCACAACTCCAACGGCAGCGGAGAGCGCGGGCTGCGGGCAATGACGATCCAGCCCTCGCCGGTCAGGTCGATGTGCTGCTGCTCCGACTCCACCAACTCCTGGCGGGTGAAGAATTTGTTGGGCTTGTTCCACAGGTCAAGGGCAGCGTGCTGGGTGACCTCGACGCGGTCTTCCGGCCTCCCCGACGGCGCCTTGCGGTACAGCCGCCAGTTGACCAGCGCGGTCGCGTTCGACGTGCGGTTGACGATGGCGAACAGCGTGCCCACCGTGCCCATCGCCCGCATCTGCGCTTCGGCGCCGGTGGGCTGACGCCACGGGATCGACAGCCCACCGCGCGACGACACGAACGGCACCGGCGCCCGGTTCCTCAGAGCACGTAGAGACCTCACCGGGCCGCCCCCTTCTCGTTGTCGGACAGAACGCCCATCAGCAGCAGGGACGCGGCCGCGCCGGCAAGCCCGGCGCCGACACCCCAAGTGACCCACGCGCTTGCGGTGCCGCAGCCGAGGCCGGCGGTGGTGTAGAGGCCGGCGCGGGCTTCAGCGATGGCCGCCGCTGCGGCGTTGAGGCGTGGGCGGGCCGCGGCGAGTCGGGCGAGGGTCTTCTTCACGCCGGGACCTCCTTGGTAGACAATCTGTCAGCATTGTCCATGCTGCGGCAGACGGGCGGGAGTATCACAGCCACCTCACCCGCGTCCGGCCGACCAAGTCCCGGGCCGCGACCATGTACCGCAGCGCGTCCATCGCGTGGTCGTCCTTCTTCAGCGGCTCCTCCTTCAGCTCGGAGCCGCCGCTCCCGGGCTTCACCGCCCAGATGTACCCAGTGATCTCCTCGACCGTGCGGGTCGGGAGCGCGCGCGCCGCCAGGTCCTCGTCGACCTCGGCGAGCGAGTCGCGGAAGATGAACAGTCGTGGCTTGCCGTCTGCCTGGACCTTGAGGCGAGACTGCACGGCTTGGATGCCGTCGCTCACGGTCTTCTTCGCGGCTGCGGTGCTGAGCCCGAGATGCTTCTCCAGCGTGGCCCTGTCCTCCGCGTCGTGGTCGCAGATGATCGCCCGGGGCTGAGGTTCCCGCCACTGACCGGACGGGTATTTCATCAGCTCCAGCATCCGCTTCGCGTGGTCTTCCATGAGCGTCCGGGTCCGGTACAGCTCTCGGTGGAGGTACAGCCGGCCGTCCGGATCCTCGGCCCACCATTGGATGCACGTCGGGTTCGTGAACCCCAGGTCGATGCTGATCCAGCGGGTCCAATCCGGCGAGATCTTGAAGCGGTCGATGACGTGGACCGACTCGTCCCAGCCCTCGTACACGAGCCCTTCTGCTGCAACCCACTTGCCCCAGCGCATGCGCTGGTAGCGGGCGCCGGTGAGGCTGTCGAGGCGGGCGAGGTAGGCCTGCCCGTACTCGGTCCACTCGCCGTCGGCGTAGAGGCGGGGGTTGTCCTCGTGGACGCTGTAGAACATCGTGCAGCGTCCGGCGTCGGCGCGCTGCTTGAGGTGGTGAGTGGGCGGTCCTGGGTTGGTCGACATGATCAACTGCTGGTAGGACAGGCGCCCGTTACGCAGGCGGGTGACGAGGGTGTCGAGGTCCTCGGGGGTCGCCTCGATCGCCTCGTCCACGAACACCAGGTCGTACTCGGTCGAGAGCAGACGCGTCGACCTGTCCAGGCCGCCGACGACGATCACGGACCCGTTGGCGTACCTGAAGCTCGCCGGCTCCTGTGCCGATCCGCCGTAGAAGGAGACGAGGCCGGCGGTCAGCGCCTCGGCGGCGACCTTCTGTCGGAACGTCACGAGGGTCGACGAGGTGAGGGAGGCGTGGGTTTTGCGGGCGATCAGCGCGCGCACTCCGGGGACGGACAGGCAGGCGAGGTGCATTTTCATCAGGGCGCCGACGCTCTTGCCTGTGCCGGCCGCCCCGGACAGGAGGACTTCGTTGTCCTTGCAGCCCATGAGGGCTTTGACTGCGCCTCGGGGCTCGAACCGGACGACGGTCGCGGTCACTTGAGGGCCGCCGGGTCCACTCCGATGACTTCGTACGTGACGCTGCCACTGACGTTGACCTTCTGTTCGGCCTTCAGTCCGTGCAGCTCCTCGTACTGGTTGCGGATACGCAGGGCCGTGTTGATGGCTTGGAGTCGGGGCCCGTCGTCGATGAGGGGTTCGCCGTCGAGGTCGCAGACGATGTGGCCGTGACTGACGACGACGTGGTTGCGTTCGATGATCTCCAGTGCCATGACGTACAGCTCGTCGAGTTCGTCGGACTCGGTTTGGATGAGCTTGGTGACGGCGGGGCGGGCGACGTCTGCTTTGGCGCGTTGGACGGCGCGGTAGGCGCCGCCTTTGGTGCCGATGCCGAGCTGGTCGGCGATCTGCTGGTAGGTGAGTTTCTGGGCGCGGAGCTCGGCGGCTTCGGCGTCGCGGCGGACGGTGTCCATGGATCGTTCGAAGCGTCCGCCGGGGGCGTGGTGGCGCTGGAGGTGGGGGTGGGTGGGCGCGGCAATGTCCTGGCCGTCACCGTCGTCGGCGTCGGCCGGTGTGGGTGGCTTGTTACCGGTGGACATGGTCTGATGGTAACGAGGGTGTGCAACTGGTGGACGGTGCACGCGGGTGAGGCCCGCTCCTGTGGTGGGAGCGGGCCTCAGGCGTGCACGGGGTCAGGCGTCGGGGAACTCGATCAGCTTCACCGGATAGGGCCCGTTGTCGCGGTCGGGGTCGATCCGGTCGATGACGTCGTCCCAGCCCTCCCGCCAGCCGTTGTTGAACAGGCCCTCGTTGTCCGCAGCCGCGCGCACCGCCTGCGCGTCTTCAACGGTCTGTGCGATGGCATGGTCGCCGATGGTCTGCTGGAAGCGGAGGTACGTGTCCTCGGCCAGGATCGTGCGGAGGTAGGCGTCGACCTCGGCGGGCGTGGCGTTGAAGCGGGACGGCAGCTCGGTCATGTGATTCATCCTGTCGGGTCGGGTGGTCAGAAGTGCGGGCAGTGGATGTGGTGGCCGTCCGTGTGAAGGCAGTGGCCGCAACGGGCAGGCGGGGTGCAGCGGGGGCAGTCGGGGTGGTGTTCGCGGGTGACGGTCATCGTGCCGGGCGGGCGGGTGACGGTGATGAGAACACGGTGACCGTCGGCACGGATGCCGGTGACCTGAGGCATGCGGGTTCTCCTGCCGGGTCAGGCGGTGAGTGGGGTGGTCAGGTAGTCGGCGGCGTCGGCGATCAGCGTTAGGGCCTCGTCGTCGTTGCTGGCGATCCAGTGGTAGACGGGGTCGGTGCGGGGCTGGTCGCTGTCGTACGGGGCCAGGTTGAGGATCCAGCCTTCGATGAGGGTGCGGCCGTCGGGGAGGGGGGTGGCGGTGACGTGGCCGCCGGGGCAGGGGGTGAACGCGGGGGCGCGCATGGCGGGGCTCCTAGGCGGTGAGGGCGGCGGGGGGCGCTGGACGCGGGTGGTGGTGGGGCAGTCGACGGGGTCAGGGCGCGTGCTGTCCGTCGTGTCCTGCCGACTTGAGGCAGTACACGTAGGCGAGGCCGCCACAGTCGTAGAGAGGGATCGTCTTCGGTCCGCACTTCTTCACGGCGCCCTGATCGGGCGCGCGGGTTTCCCTGCTCGGGCTGGCCGGGGTCGTCTGCTGCGCCGTGGAGTTGGTTCAGGCGGCCTCCGTGAAGTTGGAGGCGAGCAGGTGCTGCGTGCCCTTGTAGGTGGTGACGGCGGTGTAGAGGGCGTTGTCGATGGGGCCGTAGGCGTGGACGTGGTTCCAGCGGCCGGTGGTGCGGTGCTGCGCCCACACCCGGATGGGGGCGGTGCCGGTGGCTGCAATGTGGGCGGCCTTGGCGTGGCGGCCAAACCAGCTGCGCTTGCCGTCGGGGAGGTCGTTGCCGCCGATGCGGTCGAGGAAGGCGCCGACGGTGATGAGCCGTCCTGCTTCGACGTGGGCGGCGATGATGCCGGAGAGGGTGCGGTAGCCGAGGGCGCGGCTGGTGTGGGTGGCGGTGCGGAGGGTGTTGCGGCGGGTGCGAGTGGCGGCGTTCATGTGGTGGTCCCCCTCGTTCGTTTCCTTGTGGGTACACAGTAATCGTGAACCGTGTACCCACACAAGGGGTGACGCGAAGAAATCCGTGTGGGAACATGAGCGCATGGCCCCAGACGACAAGGACCACACGTTCTCCACCCGCTTCCGCATCCCCCGACCCATGTGGGACGCCTACGGCCGGATCACCCAACGCCTCGGCACCGACCGCACCGCCGACCTGGTAGCGCACGTCCGCGTCGTGATCGAGGAGCACGGCGACGAGACGGACCGCAGAGACCTCGCTGCCGCAGACCAGGAGTTGGCCGAGCGCCGCTCACGCAAGGGTGGCCGACCGAAGAAGGAGGCAACCGCATGAGCGAGGGACCGGCAACGATCAGGATCATTGCGGACTCCAGCAGCGCCAGCCGCGCCCGGGCGTACCGTCGGTCCCATCTCCCCGACCCATGGGAGCACGGCCGCGACCAGCAGTGCGACGAGCAGTGCGTCTGCCCAGTCCACGGCACGCCGCTGATCTACTGGCCCGCCGGGAACGACCACGCCTGCCAGAACGCAGATTGCCGCTATGGGCACGGGATGAAGGACGCAGCCCCGGTGCGTCCGGTGAGCGGCGAGGAGACGAGCGGATGAGCGAGCAGCGGCCCAGCATCGTCGACGCGCTGTACCTCGACGCCGAGCACTTCGCGCTCACCGCCAGCCAGCAGCGGATGGAGCCGAGGGAGCGCGTCGTGCCCACCGGTCGCCCGTTCCCCGGGCTCCCGCGCGAGGCGAGCGCGGGCCTGGTGCGCCCGGAAGAGGAGCGGGCGAGCGGCAAAGCAACCCTGGGCGGTCACCCTGACGGCCCTCTCGTCACCGCCTTGCCGACCGCCTGGACCGTGCCGCCGCCCGTCGCCTACGTGCATAAGCTCTGCGAATCGGGCCGCTACCTCAGCGACGCGCGGGGCGTCTTCGGGGTCCGCTTCCGGCTCATGACGCGGGCGGACGGTTCGCCGGTCGTCTTGCCGGACGGGACGTTGGAGTACTGGTACGCCCCGGACGAGGAGCCCACCACATGAGCGACACGGCCACCCGCTACCCGCAGCCCCGCGAAGGCATCGCCGGAACCGAGCGCACCGAGGACGACCTCCTCGCCCTCGACGACAAGGCCGTTGCCCGCCGCCTCCTGATGATCGGCACGGTGAAGGCGCTCCACACCGCCACGCTCGTCGGCAACCCTGCACCCGTGGTCGCCGACATGTACGCCCGCATGCGCGACCCGCAGCCTGGCGACCTCGTCATGGAAGTGACCGGGTTCTACAGGCGCGACACGGACGCGAAGATCAAAGGCTTCGGCATCCTCGTCGCCCACCGCGAGGAATGGGCATCCACCGACGAGGAGTGGGCGGCCACGCTCGCGGAGGAGCCCGACCTGATCCGCGACGAGGAGCGGTTCCACGATCACGCCTGGTACGTCCAGTACGGGCCTGCCGCCGAGGACGTGTGCCGGTGGACGAACTGCGAGTTCATCGCCGTCCCCACGTAGCCCACCGCATGACGAAGGCCCCGCCCAACCCGGCGGGGCCTCTTCACGTCCGGCCACGGATGCTAGTTCTTGAGTACGCCGTCCGCCATCTTGAGCTTGTCGAACTTCCCGTCCTCGTCCGTCCAGCCCAGCCCGCCGATCACCTTGGCCGTCAGCAGCGCGGTGTAGTCGCCGTCCGACAGCGGCTCGCACGCCTCCGGCCGGTCCTCCCCCTTCTCCTCGATCTTCTCCCCCACCGCGTCGAACGCCTCCTTGGCGGGGTCCTCGTACCCGGACCGGACCATGCCCGCGAGCGTGTCGTCGAACGCGTCGACCCGCTCCTGCGCTTCGCTGACGGTCGGCTTATCCGCAGAGTTGCCACCGGTCTGCTCGGTGAGCGCGGCGGCGCAGTCCTGGGCAGTCTCGTCGCCGGACTTCGAGCAGCCGACGGAGCCCCCGGCGAGCAGCAGGCAGGCGAGCAGGGCGGCGGTGGTGTGGCGCATGGTCCCCCCAAGGACGCGGTGAGGACCGGATCGTAGCGGCACACGCCGGGCGTGGATACACGAAAGCCCCGCCGCGACGGGGGGCGCGGCAGGGCCTTCGGCTCTCAGTGTGGCAGGGGGGCTACTCCGACCGCTGGTAGTCCTGCCACATCGACCGCAGCACCAGCACACAGATCGTCAGGGCGACGACGGCCAACGCCAGCACGGCGGCGAGGATCGCGAATCCGAACACCACGAACGCGATCGCCACCACCACGACCGTCAACGCCAGAACGCCGAGACAACCCAGCCCGATGTACGCACCCCACGGGCGCGCCACGATCGGCTGCTGCACCGTCGGGGCGGCCGGCTGATACGAGTACGGGACCGGCGGCGCGTACATCGGCTGACCGGCCATGTCGTAGCCGATCTGCACCAGCTGCTGCCCGTCCGGCAGGTGGGCGGTCACTGGGACTCCTCGGGGCGTAGGGCGTAGCGGCCGAACTTCGGCTTGTGGATGCGGGGATCGGCGCCGAGCCAGCGGCCGATCGTCGCCGCATGGGGCACCTCCACCCCGGGGTACAGGCGGCTGATCGCGTCACGGATCGCTTCGGGACCGATGCCGTCCGGGCCGGACCTGGCGACGATCTCGTACACCAGCTCCTGCCGCGGGTCCTTGCCCTCGGCCTGCTGGCTGGCAGGGGGCGGGGTTCCGGTGGGGGGCTGCCAGGTGACGCCGCCGCCCGCGATGATGTCCATGAACTGGGCGTCCAGGTCGCCGTCCCGGGTGCCCGCGTCGTTCATCGCCTCGTGCAGCTTGCGGCGCGCCTCCTCGGCCTTGTCGATCGTGGCCTGCGCTTCACCGCCGGGCGGGGTGCTGCCCCAGTCCGCGGTGACGCTGCGGCCGCGCGGCGTGGCGGCAGGGGGCGGCGTCTCTGCTGCGGCGACCGGTACGGGGGCCGGACCTCCGAAGAGGTGGTCGGTGTCCATCCACCGCTGCTCGTACGCCTCCCCGGCGGCCTGCCGGGACAGGGCGTCCAGCTCTGGGCGCCGGTCGGCGGTGGCCTTGACGATGTCGAGGATCTGGGACGGCTTGACCCGGTACACCTTCAGCGGGTGAACCTGCCCGTCACCGTCCCGGACCAGCGCACAGCCGGGGTAGGGGGCGTCTTCGACGCTGGCGTTGTGGTTGTAGCCGAAGAAGTAGTTCAGCTCCGCATCATCGGCGACCTTCATCCCGGCCTTGAACGTGGACTGCTTCAGCACCTGCGGGTCGGACAGGACGTCCTGCGTGGCGCGCAGCCCGGACGTGGTCTCGTTCACGGCAGCTGCTCGGGCGATCTCCAGGGTCTGGATCAGATCGTCGCTGATCGCCCGCAGGGTCTCGTTCCGGCGGGACCGGGTGGAGAAGATCTCCGCGCCCTCGTCGTTGAACACGCGGATCTCCGGCACCTCGTGATCCACCGGAAGCTTGTCGTCGTCCGCAGCGATCTCCCGATCCTGATAGCCCACCTTCCGTGCCTTCGCGATCCGTACCAGCGCCGCAGCCATCGCGCGCGCCTTCTCCGGGGTGTCGGCAACCCAGTCGATCGGCGGCCGGCCCGGCTTGCCCGCGGCGGCCCACGCGCGCATCCACTTCAGGGCGAGACCGCCGCCGTTGAGGTCGATCACCCAGGACAGGGAGTCGGTCATGCGGCACTGGTTGCACAGCATGACGTTCATCAGGTTCGTCTTGCCCGACCCGCGCTGCCCGACGAGGAGCATCGACGCCTGCCGGTTGACCGGGCCCTCCGCCCGCCCGTCGCGCAGCACACCGATCGCGGCGGGCTGATTGACGGTGAGCGGCGAGTAGTCGTCGGGGTAGTACACGTCGTCGACGAGCCGGTTCACGGTGGACACCTCGATGAGGACCGCGCCGCGGTGC
>WUUC01042768.1_pt1 | contig 17115 bp, 21 predicted proteins | sample 6278441 | NCBI WGS metagenome assembly WUUC01 (sample SAMN13675441, study PRJNA597444) | soil metagenome | isolation source: soil | place: USA: Washington | collected 2017-10 | reverse complement strand
GCCGCATTTAAATGCAGGCTTACGAAGCAATCAGCGCCCCAATCATTTGCTTTGGCTGTACGTTCGGAAAGCTCTAAAAATATATCGGTTGTTCTTGTTTGCAGAATTTGGACGTTTTTGTATTCTTTTAATTTGGCCTCAATTCGTTTTGATAAATCGAGTGCCACGTTTTTCTCGTACAACCCATTACCAACTGCGCCTGAATCTTTGCCACCATGGCCCGCGTCAAGATATATTTTAACCAATCTTTGACCTCCCTTCAAAGTAAGGTTAGTTTTATCATATGGCTTGGATATTATATCGTGAAAATTTTAGGCGAATTTAACAGTTGTTTGGGCCTTTTGAACTAAACTTATTTTTCTGTTGCTCTTTTTGTTCTTTCATGCGAGCGTGTGCTTGGATAGTTGTTTTTACGCCTGAATATAATCCGCTTGCCATAAGGCCATAAATAGCGCCTGAAAGGAGTGTAACGGTTAAATCGGGGTTATCATGGTCGCCTAACCATCCAATTAGAATACCAACACCGATAGCCAATAGAGGCGAAAAATGGTCAGGTATGAAACCTGTGAGCTTGATGGCCTGTACGATGGCGATTACGATAGGAACGATTACAATTGCATTAGCTGTGATAACACTTAAATCGAAATTCATTTATTATTGCCTCCTTTTGAGTTGTAAGCCGATTCTTTTATTTGGCTTATAACCTCAGTTTTAGCGTTTTCGACAACTTTTAACATTTGCTCGTATTGAAACTTATTTTGTGTTTCGATATTGTTCATTTCTTCTTTCAAATGCTTATTTTGTTTTTCGCTTGATTGATTCGAAATATAGGCGAAAACCATAGACAAAATAACACCTTCGATAAGAATACTAGCAACAAGTTCGATTACGGTTAATAAAATTTGTTCGTTCATTATTTCAACACCGTAACTTCTAATTTGCTAGTGAAAGAACTAACACCACTGAATTTTCCGTGATTTTCGTCTGTATTACTTGCCGCGCGTAATGCTATACCGCCTATCGCTGTATAACCATCAACTAAAGTTATAGTGGCAGGGGGCAAAGTTACCCAATAACCGCCTGTAGCGCCATTTGGAACATGTAAAGTAGCTCCATTTCCATAATCAGAATTTTGTCCTGTCCAAGTGCCTGCGGGTTCGGAAGTGTAAGAATGTTTCCCTACTTGTACGTCAGGCGAACCGTTTAAAGTGGTTTCGTAACAATTTATCAAAACCCTTGCACTTGTTACATTTCCGTATTTATTAGGGCCAAGGAAAGCTTGTATTTCAGCTTGATTAAATCCAATCATGCCGCGAAAGCCTGTAGTCGAACCAACGAGAACATTACCTTTCCAAACGCCATCATCAAGGCGAACTCCATCACCGCGCCAACCTTGCGACCAAGTAGCATTAAAAATTTTCGTGTAATATTGCTCCATTGGATAATTGTCGTACCAAGTTGTTGCATTGGCATGTCTTACTTTGCCATCAGAAATAGAGGCAGCGTTAAATTTTTTCGCCTGAGATTTCGACCATGTTGTAGCGTTTGCTTTGTAAATAACGCCATCAGACATAATTTCACCCCTTTAAAATTTGTCTATTTGAATCCAAACGCGAATTTCTGTAGAAGAAGCCGCAGGTTGGGCCGAAGTAAAAAATACTCGGATATTCTTTCCTGTGCCTGCCATTTTACCAACTATCACCGAACAACCATTAGGGTCAGCTTCCCAAGTTGGGTATTGTCCTGCAAGTTGATAGTTGCCTTTCGCCTGATAAATATTAACTAAGTTTACGCCTGCTTCTTGTAAATTCGTTGAACCGTTAATGACAGGTGCGGTTAAGTTTCCTGTCATGGTGTCGCCTGCTTTGCTAACCTTGTTCGTATCATTTGCGGCTACTTGATTTTCGAGCTTGTTTAAATTAGCCGCGTCTAAAGGCGTTCCTGCCGCAAAAACTGTACCCTCGGAAGGTGTAAGAGTAACCGTTCCGTCCGCGTTTTCGGTCATAATATAAGTTCTCGGTCTTTCAACTTCTCGGTTTTCCCAAACCGTAGGTGTATAGGCCATTTATAAAACTCCCCTTTCGCCTGCAATTACTGTGCCGCAGTATGGAATGTTAGTAATATTATTTTCGATTCTGTACCACATGTTATAAAGGTCTTGCTCCAAGCGCCTCGCGTCAACGAAGTTAAAAGGTTGGTCATGTGTCCAATTGGTTTTTGAAAGATTGAAAATATAAGTTTCAGGAAAGGTCAATTTCAGGCGCAATATATTTTGTTCGATTCGATTTAGGCTATCCGCGAATTCTATCGTTTTTACGTCCCTATCAAGCTTAGGGTTGTCGATTTGTATAAGTTGGCCGCGAAATTTAATAACTCTATCCCTCACTACAAGGGTAGCCTCTTCAACTCGGTTTAAATCCTCGGCATTGTAATAATCAGATGGCAACCAATCAGTTTTTAAAGAACTGATTACTCTTTCTTCGTATCTTGGGTCTTCCAAAACAATGCCGCCAACATAAATCAAGCCGTAATTCGTTGTCGTTAAATCTTTAGAAACCCTCGAACCGATTAATAAGCGACTTATTGAATCGGTGTAAACAGCTTTAAAAACAGCGCGATACCTATATACTTTTAATTTAAATCCTGTTGTCATAGTTGCTATATGTTCTAATGTTTCGACAGGTTGACTAGCTAACCGATAATTCGGAACGGTTGTATCGCCTGACGTTAAAATGTAAGTATATCGCAAATCATTGTACGCGTTAGGATGGCAAGCGAATAAGAATTCTAAGGCGTATTCTTCGCCTTCAATCAAGGGAAAAGAATAGGTGCTATAACAGCCGAAAGCTGTGTTTGCAAGCGCTCCTTTTGTACTTTCTATTTGTAAGAAAGTCATTGAAGTTCCGTTATCTAGTGTTTGTATAGATTTACTTGTTTCAGCAGTCGTAGCATTATACGGTAGCCAATCATCAAAAACTTCATTATCAGAAAAATCTTGATACGGCAATAATATAGCCATTTATACACCACCTTTGGCATTTGTAATACCGCTTAGGTAGCCCGCGTAATTGAATTCATTTTTTGTAATTCGAGCCTTTTTCTTATTGCCAAATCGGTCTTCTATCAAAATAATATTGCCGCACTCTAAAGCAGGATTTTGTCGCCAATTCGCCTGATAATCAGCAATCATATTGTAATATTGGAACATCCATTCAGAAATATCTAAGGCGTGAACCTCTGTATTGATTAATGGATTGTTGATTTCATATCCAATGCCTTCTTTAATGGCAGAATTAATAACTTTAACATCGAATTGTTCTCCTGTAGCAGGGGTCACTTTAAAAACTAAATGTGTTACATTTTGGCCTAAAGTGATTCTTGGAATTTCATAAGCGTTATCAAAGTCAATTTGTTGGAATGTGTAGTCTACATAAACTTGCGGATAAGTAGTAGTGCTTGCAAACTCGCCTGTAGTAGCTGTTTCGCCTGACGCTAATCCCGTCCAAGTAATATAACCTGTTTCGAATTTCAATTCTTCGTATTGTTCTAAGACTACCGAACCGTCTCGACCTTGGCGAACAACGGCTTTGCCTGCTATTGCTATCATTTGCAGAGCTTCTCGAACTTTGATTTTTTCTTTAAATCCAACTGTCGTTATAGTTTTGAGAGCTTCATCAATTTCGTAATCAGTAATATTTGCTTCGTCCAAAATATCTAAGGCTAAAGCATGAAGATTCGTATTTTGCAAAAGTCGAGTGTAATCGACTAATTCAAGCTTTGTAAAAATGTCGCGGCCTACAAATGTAGAAGTCATAGCGCCTTCTTCAACTGTCCAATCAGTTAAGTAATATCTTCCCATCGAAATCCATTCATATTTATTTTCGCCTATCAACAAGCCAATTTCGGCCGACATTTCTTGATTTGGCACGATAAAACGATAAACACCGCTAGGATTTAGAATGTTAAAATATTGGTCGCTGTTATCTAAAACAAATTGCATTTCGTTACTCGGAACGGTAGAGGCCAATAAATCCATTTCTTCAAGAACTTTAAGTGAAATTAATTTATCACCTGTGTATTCTTGAACCGCGCCAAAGTCAACTTCTGTAATTCTAGCTCGTCTATTAGGATTCACCCATTTAACGATAGTGATTACAACGCGCGTATAGCCTTCTATAGGCCTTTGAAAGTAATAGACAGGGTTAGTATTGCCTGAGATAAATTCGCTTGCTATAGTGCCTGTAGGGCCTGTCACTTCGACTAAAAAATCAGTAGCATATTCATTCGTCTGTCTATCGAAAGTAATTGTTAGACCAATTGAGCTGTGCGATTCTCCAAAGGCAAAGGTCATGGCAGGCCGAACCGCAAAAGTGCCGTCTTCTCCTGAAAGAATATCGCTCCACCAACCTAGCTCAGAATCGCTTTCATTTTCTCTTGGCGGCAAGTGAAAAGAACCATCTAGCCGAAAATAATCTTTTTCGAATGTAGCGTATTTGTTACTCATGTCGCGAATTTTATTAATCGTTTGGCCGAGCCTGCTTATTTCGGCTTCGCCTGTCACGCTGTAAGTCGCGTCTTCATAAGCTTTTACGTCTAATATTTCAAAAGATACTTTCGCCTGAATTGATCGTTCGGTAGCGTAAATTTTTTGCTTAAAAAGATTGCTTACAATCACAAAATCACTCCTAAAGCTCAATCAGGTTAAAGCCAAAATCTTTGTATCTCGGAACGCCATTTTGATAATCAATAAAACCTAATTGTCTGTCACCGCAATAAAAAGAGCCTGATTTCATTTGTCCATCTTGCGCGTCAAAATATGTAACAGTATAGTAAGTTGGCGCAATTGTTTTTAAAATCATAGCCGCGTCAGACATAGTAACATAACTGTAAGTAAGGAAAAGCTTTCTTTTGGTTGTGATTCGTTCGATAATCATTTTGCCGCTCGCGTTTCTTTCTGCTTTTGAAATATCAAAATAACCGATTTGAAATTCTTGCGGAGTAGGCAAAGCTACGCCGCTAACGGTTACAAGTGCCATAAGCCCACTCCTTTAGATTGTTCTAATTCTAACGTCATTTCCAACACGATTTTGTTCCTTATCTAAAAACGGTTTCACGATTCTAGCGAAAGCTCGACCATCAATATTTAAAATTATATCTCCTGTTTGAGTGCCGACACCGCCACCGCCTGCATTTAAAGCGTTTACAACTGTACCCATTAAAATGTCTTGTAATCGGTCTAGAGGCGAAATGACTTCTCGGCCTCCGATATTATCCCCTACGACAGCCATCATTGGGCCGTTCGTAATCCCACCACGCGCCAAGTGAGGAAGTCGTAAATCAGGAATCGCGTCAGCTAAAGGGCTTTTGTTTTTAAGGCGATTAAACCCTGATAAAACATTATTAAAGCCGTCAATCGCTTTATTGATAATATAAATAAATCCTTCGCCTACACCTTTCGAAAAAGCATTTTTAAGTTCGTTAAATTGCTCGATTAAAGGCGAAATGATTGTACGCCAAAACCATTCTTTAATGCCGCCCCAAACTTTTTTAAGGCCTTCCCAAGCTGTTGTAGCTCCTTTTGTAACAGCGCTCCAAAGATTTTTAAAAGACGTTTGCATTAATTCAACTCGACCGCCAATAAAATCTTTTACGTCATCAATCCAACCCTTGATATTATCAAGCAATTTCCACCATTGGGCCGAAATATTATCTGCGCCTGATTTAAAGAACTTTATAATATCATCAACAAAAGTAAGAAGTTTTTTTACTCCTGCTTCGAGGAATTCCCATAAAACTTTTCGAATACCACCGATAAAAGTTAAGTTCCAAATTCCGAATAACGCCTCAACTACGCCTGAAAATATATCCCAAAGGCCTTCTAAGGCTAACTTCCAATCGCCTGTAAATATGCCTGTAAAGAAATTTATAATTCCCATAAACGTTGTAATCACGCCATCGACAACCATCTTGACGGAATCCCAAATAAAATTTAGAACAACCATAATTATCGGCCCGATTAAAGCCCAAGCATTTTTAGCCGCCTGAATTATTTGGTCGCCATTTTCTTTCCACCAAGCAGTAATTTTCGCAAATTCTTCTTTGGCAAATCCCGAAACAGCCGTCCAAATCATTTTAAAGAAATCTTTTATCGGGCGAGTAAATTTGTCCATTTTCTTAGCCAATTCATCTATAGCTTGCTCAAATGGTTTAAATGGTTCGGTAGGCATATCGTCAGTCAGGCCGCCTAAACCGCCTGCTCCACCGCCTCCACCGCCTCCACCGCCACCGCCTGCGGCTGAATCTTCGGGGTCTTTAATCGTATTTACTTCATCGAACCCAAAAGTACCTGACCAAGCTTTCTTCGCCTTAGCCGCGGCCTTAGAACTCTTTTTCCCTGCTTCTTCGGACGCGTCACCTACTCCACCTATGGCGGCCGCGTCTTTTTTCACAACGTCCGCAAATCCTTTAGGTGCTTTATAGACGAAACCGCCTCCAAATAAAGAACGGCTAAATGCCGCTACGATTTGAAGGGCTTTATAAAGAGCTTGGGCCATTGTATTTAACAAAGGCAATACTCTATACAGAATGGGGAGGAACGCTTGGCCTAAAGCCATTTTCACATCGGCTAAACTTGCGGTAAATTGGGCCATTCTCATAGCTGTCGTATCTTGCATAGTGCTTCCTAAACGCTCGGAAACCTGTTGCAAAATATGATGATAGAGAATGGTTTTTCTCATATTTTCTGTCAATTGGTCCCAAGGTGCGCCATTTGCCATTTCTTGATAAGCTTTTGATTGTTGAATAGCCGCCACACGAACGTTTACGCCTAATTCGTCCGCTCCGTCAGCTTCTTGGTTCATAGCCGAACGAATACGGTCAGAAACTTCTTGCATAGTCATACCGCGCTTATTCGCTACTACTGCGGCTATTTCCATCATTTTTGTGGTCTTGCCGACTAAATCCTCTTGGGAATCAGCAATTTGTTTAAAGTTTAAAGATAGGAGGTTTGCTGTATCTGCGGCCTGTAATCGAGAGTAGCCAAAGGCATTACCTTGTGTCTCCATCCACTTCTCAAAATCTTTTCGACTTTCGCCCATAGATTCGCCTAAAGTGGTCATTAATGCTTCGAATCTCATAGCGTCCTGAGTTGCAGAAGCTACAAGAAAGCCGCCTGCCATTCCTGCCATTACGCCTTGAACTTTTCCTTGCATTTCTTTTAAAGAGCCTGTTACATTTCGGCCGAAAAAGCCAACTTGTTTTTGTGCGGCATTTAAGCCTTGTCTAAGGCCTGTTATATCGGCCCCAACTCTGACTAATAAATTCCTGAGTGTTCCTGCCATTTACTCACCGCCCTTTTTAACTGTGCCGCCAAATTGTTTATTAAGCCTTTTCACCATTTCGAGCATTTCATTGTCTGACATAACTTTATTTGCTTCGCCCGAAATTTTCTTTAATTCGCTTTTTAAACTTGGCAGGCGCTTTGTACGGTGATAGTATTCGCCTAACCAAACCAAAGTAAGCTTTTCTGCGGATTCTTGTTCTTTATTTTCTTGAAAAGCCTCTACATGCAAAGCAAACTCATAAGGTGTCATATAATCGAATTGTTCTATAGAAAGTCCAATAAGGATAGCAGTTTTAAGAGCGACTTCCCAATCCCATTCCCATTCAGGATTCTCGGAAACTTCGCCCTTTTTTCTGCTATCCTTTATTAGTTTTTTTCCTTTTCAGTTCTTTTGAAAGCTTCACTTAAAGCTTCGTGCATAGCGTCCATAATGTCGCCATAGCTTGCCGCCTTATCGAGCAAATCTTCCATATCCTCTAGTTTTAAATCCTCACCATTCGCCTGAGCGTCTTCTAAAAGGCCGCACCAAAGGATTTTTTCTAAATCCTCTAATTGCCAATCGCCATCGTCCATATTTTCCATTTTCATGCCCGTTAAAACCGTCATTCTTTTTAGGGCTTTATGGCCGAATCTCAAAAATCTCGGACGGTCAAGGTTGATTACTACGGTTGTGTTGTTTTGTTTTGTCATAATATCACCTCAATTAAGCAGGGCCAATAAGAGTAGGACGGCCCGAAACTTTCAAAGTTGCTTCGAAACCAACTAAATCCTCTAGTTCGACCGAAGTTGAAAATGCTGTTACTACAGCCGTAAATGTCCATTGTGTCCCACTTGTTACTCCTGTATCAGGGAATTCAATTGTGTAAGTGTCAATTGAACCATCTTCGAAATCAACTAATAAAGGATTGTGGTCGGTGTACTCGAAATGGCCTGAAATAGACACTTCGCCCGCGTCTTTAAGCGAAGTTACAAAAGTTCGGTAGCCGCCTTCTGTACTTAAATTTGTAGTCTCTATGGTATCGGAACTAACTCCTACACCATCAATACTTGTTAAATTCGCAATTACGGCAGTACCTTTTTTCAGGGTTGTACCCATTGAAACTATTGGCATTTATAGCGCCTCCTTAGAATCGAACTTTTACATCAAAAGAACTTTTGTGATAATTGCTTGCTGTGTCAATATCCTCAACGGGTTCAATGTGGCTTACGCTTCTAATGACAGGCCCGTTTTGGCCGATTGCTCTTTGAAAGAAACTTCTAATTCGGTCTAAAACAGCTTTTGTTAAGCTTTTAAGCTGTTCATAGGATTCACTAATAACATGTACTTCAAAACTTAATTCAGTCATATTAGTAGGGCCGCCTAAAGTCATAACAGGTTCGCCTTCACTTGAAATGTAAACCACAAGGGGAGGCTGTACACCTTCATCGGCTTGTTGCGGATAAACTTTGCCTGAAAGGCCGTTTATCGTTTGTAATTCGTAGGCCAAAGCTTGTTCAAAATCCATTCTTACACCCCTATCGAGTGAGTTCGTCTATAGAATCTTTTAAGCTGTCTACTACTTTTTGAAGCGAACCTTCTTGGTGCATTTGAATTGCTTTTGCCATGTTAAATTGCCCTGCCACTTTTCCTGTTTTGGTTTTAAATCCATACTCCACCGAAGCAGGATAATAAGCTACAGGAGGCTTACCTCCGTAAGCTCCTGAGCTTGGTTTGAGAAAATCAGGTGTAAATTTAGGGTCATATCGAAGTCGATAAATGGCTTTATTTCGCTTGTTCGGAGTTTCCATTTTCTTTTTAATGGACTTCTTTAAGTTGCCGCTAGTTTTTGTTCCTTTACCTACAGGCGCGTCATTCTTCGCCTGACGTTCAGGGTCGGCCATTCCTGCCTTTGCGGCTTTGGTTAAGTATTTCTTAGGCATTTTCCCAATTCGGTTGAATTGAGCTTGTAATTCGTTTAAGCCTTCTACACGAATATTTAAACTGTTTGCTCCACGAACCTCAGCCATATATGTTCACTCCTGTCGCCATTGGATTACGTTCTTTGCAAAATAAAAGCAATTCATCATTTCGCTCGTAATTATTGACAGGGGGAGAAGTAATATCGAAAATTCGATTACCAAACTTAATTCGCATATTTGATTCAACGCCTTTTGTATATCGAAGCACAATACGATGACTGATTTCGCCTAAACGTAAATCAGCGTCTAAACCAAGTGCTTCCCTTCCTGAAATAGGAAAAATGCCTACCCTTGCGGTGAAGGCATTTTCCCAATTCAATTCGTCATTTTTTGAGGTTTCGCCATATAAATTTTGCGCGTCCCTCAATCTTTGGAAGGTAACAACGTGACGATATTTACCTGAGTTAATTCGTGCCATTTAATCACCTACAAAAGATTTACTGAGTGCATATTTAATATGGCTTGGATTGCAGGATTAACTTCTGTTTTTTCTACAGTATAGACGCGATTATCATATAGCTCGGCCCCAAGGATAAAGACGGCCATACTTAAATCTTCGCTTATATCGAGCATATCAGGCGAAAGGCCTGTGTAATTTCTTACAAAGGCCTTGGCCGCCACTAGAATTGCTTCAATCAGTTTATCGTCTTCTGTATGATAAACATGTAAGTAGTTCTTTAGTTCAGTTATGGTAATTTGGCTAATTTTCATTACTTATTCGCTCTTTTCGCGTTTGCTTTTGCAATTTGAGCTTGGTTAGCCGCCTCAGATGTTTCAGACATTTGTTGTTGAGCCATTTGAGCATTATGTTGACCTTGTTGGTCTTGGTGCTGTTGTTGCGCCATTTGTTGGCGTTGGCTCTCTAAGCCTGAACGTAATTGCTCGGCTTTATGAGTTTCGCCTGCTTGTTCTAGGCGAGTTATTTCTTGTTCAACTGCCGCTTGTCCTGCTTGTTTGCGAAGCTCGGACACTTGCTGTTGATGTTGAGCCGCTTGTTGGTTTTGGTCGTGTGTCGCTAAAGAAACAGCTTCGTTTGTAAGAGCGTTCCTTTGACCTACCTGTTGTTCAAGCGTTTTCGCCTGTTCGTGAGCTTGAAGTTCTTGCCCCTCTACTCTTTGAACATAGCCTGCTTGCTCTAATTGACTAATAAGGTTCTCATTTTGAACATCAAAAGTTTCATTCATAGCGCGAGTTCCTACACCGTCATGGTAAAAAGACATTTTCGCTTTAACTAAAGCCATGATTCTTCCCTCCTTTCGAATTGGCATATAATTTATTTTTGCCAAGTTCGCCTGATATAACCGAATTAAAAATTAGACCGCTGCCTTCGTCATTACAGCAATTTTTTGGTCTTCGATTACGCGGCTGTCAAATTCTGTATATCCTACAACGCCTGTTGCATGTTGAGTAGCGTAAAGCTCATTTAAAATTTGAATTTCTACGTTGCGGCTATGCTTAACATACAAACCTGAGTAGTCTCCGAAAGCGATTTCATTTGTAGGTGCATTTTCAGAAATGAATACAGGCGAACCGAGAATAGACCAACCAAAAGGCCCTGTAATATCGCGATTAAGCACATATTGGCCGTTCGCGTCTTTTAGTTTGCGAAGTGCTGTGAAAGTAGTTTTGTGCATGATAAATGCCGCGCCTGCTTGGAATTGTTCAGGAATGGACATTTGAAGCGAAATTAAATCATCTGTGCCGAAAGTAGTTGTAGCCGAAGTTAAAGAAGTAACGTTCGCGTCAGTAAAGATACCTGTTGCGGCTGTAGTTCCTACTCCTACTAGCAATTCTCTTTCGATGAAATTGGACATGCTTTGCGCCATCATATTTACAATGAATTGTGTTAAGGCGAAATCAGAACGATTTAACAATGAACGAGAGATAGTTACTAAAGAGCCTGCGATAAAGTTTTGAAGTTTACGGCTAGTGAAGTTACCGTTTTGAGCTGTAAGCTCTTGTAAGTCAGCAACATAAGCCGTAACAATTGAATTCGCGTCAAAAGAAGGAAAAACTAAATCCCCACCAACATTAAACACAGTCGCACGTTGGTAAATCGGACTTAATTCTTTCACACGCGTAATTATGTCGTTGCTAATTTCTTCGGGAATCACAGCTCCGTTATTTGCAACATCAAGGGCGCGAGTATCACCTTTGATAAATTTAACGAATCTTTCTTCGGCTAAAGCGCGTTCTTCTTGCTTTTCAGGTGTTTTAGCAGTTTTTTGAGAAGTCATTTGAGCCGAAATTGATTCAGCTTGAATGGTTTTGTCAATTTGTTTAATTTCACTTTGGATTTGGTCGAAACGGCTTGATTCTTGTTCATTCATAGCTCGCGTTTCGGTCTTAACTGTATTCACCAAAGTTTCTGCTTCGGAAATTAGGTTGTTTCTTTGCTCTAGCAAAGTTGGCATAGAGCGCGTTTCAATCTTTTTAAGCGTTTTCATTTATTAAAATTGCCTCCTTTAAGTTGCAATAAAGTAAGTTCTTTTTCAAGGTGTTCAAAATAAAAAGGCTCAGGATTATCCCTAATTTCTTCCTGTTCCTTAGTTTTATCTAGTTTTTCTTGCTTATCCTCGGTTTTAATCGAATTATCTTCGATTTTCGCCTCAAATTCTTCGGTTCTTGTTTCGGTTAATACGCTGTCTTCTTCGCCTCTAGCTTCAATAGAAGTCGCGATATAAGCAGGAGTTTTGTCGAGTACGCTGATTTCATACAATTCCATGTCTTCGACTGTTCTCTTTTGCATACCATCTTCGCGTTGCTTCCAAGTGTCTTTTAACACCGAGAAGCCAAAGCTCCAACCGCGCAATTCGCCTTTTCTTGCCTTGTCCATGACTTCTGTATCGGTAACTGTTGCTGTCGCCCGAAGTCCGACATTATCCTCGCGTAGTTGGAGTTCACCTGTCTTGGTAGAACCCAATTTACGGTTGTGATTATGATTAAAAAGCAAATCGACTGAATCAGTTTTTTGTAATGCTCTTTCAAATGTTCGGGGCTGAATTTCTTCCACGAACTTTCCCCTTGGACTTGGGAGGATTCGACTTTCGCGTTGGGTAACGTTTACATAGCCGTCTAACACAACTGAATCGGAACGAATTTCAATCCGCATTGGATTTCTCACCTCCCTTCAAGGCAGTATAAAAGGCCTAGTTTTTTTTGCACTAGACCAACATGTTTACAATGTTGTTTACATGTATACATTCAGGACATAACAAAGCCCAAGGGCGGCAAAACCCTTGGGCCTAACGAAAGGAGATGACACATGGGTCGTACTCCCTCTAGTTTTCACTCTTATTCACATAATTTATACAAGTCAGTCAAATCAATTGCTCCATGACCTTCGGAGGATGGCCGATAGCCTATAGAACAACAACAACGGGCCAACTGTGCATAGATTTCGGATTCGGTTAAAGTTCGGCCGAAATACCGTTCACTAAGATTAATAATTAAGGCGACTGCTCCTGCGACATGTGGGGTTGCCATGCTTGTTCCTGAGAGGACTGCATATTGGCTCGTTGGGTACGTTGAAAGCACATCCACCCCTGCCGCGATAACATCGACTTGACGCGAGTTATTGGAGAAATAGGCGAGTTTCTTGTTAGAATCACAAGCCGCCACAGTAATGCACTCAGGATAATTACTAGGATAGCCGAACTCAAATGTTTCCTCGTTCGCGTCACCCTCATTTCCTGCGGCAACAGTAATGACAATACCCTTTGAAACAGCTTCCAAAATAGCGTCATATTGATTTGGGTCACTATAAGGGCCTCCTAATGACATATTCATCACTCGAACCTTTTCGCCATTTGGGCCGCGCCATCTTGTGGCCCATTTAATAGCGTCTGTGATTCCTTTATAGCTTCCGCTACCGTTCGCCCCTAATACTTTGCAAATCAATAATTTCGTCTGAGGTGCAACCCCTACAACTCCTGCGCCATTTTCAGTTGCGGCTATTGTTCCTGCCACATGTGTTCCATGACCGTTTCGGTCAGTAAAATCGTTTTTATCGCCTTCGTTTGTGAAATTTCGGCCGTCAATAATTCGGTCTTTTAGGTCGGGATGGGTCGTGTCGATTCCTGTGTCAAGAATCGCTATAACACAACCCTCTCCTTTTTCGCCTTTAGCCCAAATTTCAGGGGCTTTCATTTGATGAACACCGTAAGGAATTTCGCTTGTAGATTCCTTCACTTCTTTGACTTCGAACGGAATCAATTTCATTTCAGGCATAATACTCGCTCCTTTTAGCCCGCAGGGACAGTAAAGTTAAATCCTGCTTCGGGTTGATTGGTTGCATTTGCTGTGTAATCAATTACTTGTGTCCAAGTAGTATTATCCTTCGAGACTGAAATAATAAACTGTGTTGTTCTTGGGTCAGCTACAGGCGAATATCCTGTGACATTAATCGTATCAATCGGATAAACAGCGCCCATATCATAAACTAAGGTCGGTACTCCTTCGGCTGTCCACCATAACGGATAGCCTGCCGCGTGAACTTTTTCACCATTTGTAGCTATTCCGATAGTACCGCCATTCGGTGTTTCGTATCCTGCTAACGGTGTTTTATTTAAAAGACGATTTGTCGCGCCTTCTAAAGCCTGAATTTCGACTAAACGCGAAGTTACGCCTGTTTGGTCGCCATGACCTTTATAACGGACATAACGCCATCCTGTAGGCCCTGCTGTCGGTGTAGCAGATACTTGGGCCGAATTTGTTGACCGTCCGTAATTTCCTGCTTGAACTGTGTAATAATACGTTGTCCCACCTGTTAGGCCTGTATTGGTGTACGATGTGCCTGTCATATATTGAGTTCCTGTTACGATTGAGCCTAAAGTGCCTGCTGTAGTTGAACGATAAATCGTATAACTTGTAGTATTCGCGGTTGCAGGCCAACTTAGAGCGACTTGTCCTGCTCCTGCTGTTGCAGTAACAACAGGTGCGGCAGGAACGGCCCCCGAAGTATCATAAGTTATACTTTTTTGAACTTCTGTTCCGTTTGCGCCAATAGCCCAATAAGTAACTTTGATTTGGGTCGAATTTACGCCTGTGCTATTTTGATTGACTGAAAAAGGCCCTGTATAGGTGTATTCTGTCGCACCTGTACCGAGTTTATATTTAATCGTTGCGCCTGCTTCGTCTGTAGTAAGCGTAACGGTAAATGGAATAGTATTTTGAACGGTTGCAGTTGGGCTAACAGTTGTAAGAGGAACATTATTTACAGTAATTGTGCAAGTCTTAACGGCTTCTGCTACGCCTGCGAGACTTACGGTTAATGCCTTTAAAGTAAAAGTTCCTGCTGTATTAAAAGCGATTCCATCCGTATAACGAGTTGAAGCAGTTGTAGGAGTTGTGCCGTCTGTCGTGTAGTAGGTTTTAGCCGCTACATAATTTTGAACATCAATCCAAACTTTTGCGCCTTCATTTATCGTTGCTGTGCCACCGCTTTCAAATCCTAAATAGCTGTTTGGATTCGTCCGAAATTGTGTATTCGGTACTGTTGCAGGCAAATAAGGCTGTATTTGAGCATTTCCGACTAAAGTAGCGCCCAAATAAATGCTTTTTACAGGAGTTGAGCCGAAATAAAGGTTTTTCGTTTCGACTGCTCCGAGTTTCACATCTGCGCCAAATCCTGCGAGCTTTTCAGGAATAGCAGGCTCTTGGTTAACATCGAATTGTACTTCGGGGTCATAAAGAGAACCGAAATAAGTCCCTCCTTGATTCGCCTGATTTGTACGTCTTTCCACCCAAGTAGTTGCAGTAATAGCATTAGTTGTATCGTTGCCGCGAGTATTTATCAGGCGAATTTTTTCAGCTTCTTTTCCTGCCGCGTCCAAATCCGTTCTCGCGTCAACATTTTCAAACTCCCACACAATCGTATTACAAGGATAATATCTTCCCCTGTTTACACTTAGGTCGAAAAGCGAAGCTAAAGCCGCCCTAGAAGTACAATTAAGCTGTTTGAACAACTCTAAAGCGTTTGGAATATAATAAGCGTCCATCATATCGTAATATTTGGCGTAACATTCAGGCGTAACTAATAAATTGCCTAAAATGCCTTTCCAAGGCTCTACAATGCGGTGGCCGTCTATTCCTGCTGTCCAATCAGTTATCGTATTAGCCCAAGAAATTTTATCCGCGTTTGAATAGGTTAAATGAACGGTTCTAAATTCGTCATAACGGGTTGTATCTGCTCCGAAAACGCCTCTAACAACGGTATCGTGATTATTTAACAAATGAGCGAATAATTCCGTTAATCTGTCGCCATAAGCGTAGTTGTATTGCAAATTTCCTGCGCTCATTCCTGCGCCATCCCAATTTCCTGCGATAATTTTCATTTGGTCGTCTAATACATATAAATTTGTTTCAAAAAAGCCTGTATTTAACATAATGGCTTGCCTCATACTCGACCAAGGAAGTACGCCTGTAGTCATGTTGTCACCTCGTTAAGTTATGAAATAAACCGTATTCGCGTCTTTTGTTACAATCGCGTCATATTCGGCCTGAGTGCCTTTCCATAAAGTCAAATCTTGGCCTGTAGCATTTTGGACATACCATGTATCAATGCTCGCTTTATCAACGTCTAAAGCGTAAGTAGTAGCGTTTGTTTTGATTCCAAGACCGTCTCTAATGGTTAAATATTCGCCTACCATTTTGAGGCCATTTCCTACCCTCGCACCCCCAAGAGCCGCACCCATAACAGGAGGTGTAAAAGTGGTCGGTTTATCTAAAATATCGGCCCAAGTGTGAGTATGAGTTGGGACAACTCCAATCGCTTGATAAAGCGTATTTCCTTCTGTTTCAGTTAAGTATTCATCATGTGTATGAGCGTCAGGCGCAAAAGTCAGAGGCTTATCAGTAATGTCAGCCCATAAATGTGTATGGGTCGCAGGCGTAAAGCTCGTTGGTTTGTCCGTAATGTCGGCCCAAAAATGAGTATGGCCCGAAGGAGGAAACAAAGTAGGCTTGTCTAAAACGTCAGCCCAATAAACCGTTCCACCTGTACCGCCTGTTCCACCTGTTCCATAGCTTTTCCATCCATCAATAGTTGCGGTTGAGGCGTAATACATCGTCATAGCTGTGGTATCTAAGTAACTTTGGCCTTGATATTCAGGCATAACAGCGTTATTTGGACTTCCTGCTCCCAAAATCGGCTTTTTATCTGCTCCGATTAAGATATTATGAAGGTCTGTCCATTCGTCCGAACTTTCGAGTGTGGTATCGTCAAGAATCGCGTCTAATGATGTATAGACGAAATTTCGAGTAACACTTGTTTGTTCGCCTCTAGTTAAAACGAGTTCGGCTGTATAATTTCCGACTTCAAGATAGGCTTGATTGTTTAAAATTACTTCACATTCGCCTTCTAACGGAATTGTAATTGTGCAATCCTGAAAAACAGTCAATCCTGACGGTTTTCTAACAGTTAATTTAACTGCCGCGCCTGTTAAATCAATAACAGAGCCATCATCCATCACAATAAACTTGAATCTAACCGAATTTAAATCACTCTGTTTGACCTGTATTGTCGGATTGCTCGTTGTTCGAATCAGGTCGAGGGTTATTTGGTAATCCTTTATCAAGTCCATTATTCTCGCCTCCGTTCGGCTCTACTGTTGGATTTTCGCCCATTTTGGCTAATTTATTAGTGTTCGGAGTGTAAATTTCTTCGGATTCAGGGAAGTAAAGAACATCTTGCAGCCCTAATTTTAGAAATTTCAGCCCAAGTGGCGGTAAATTCTCTTTATTTCGAGCTTCATCTATCTGTAGAACACCATTTTTAAGCCCTAATTCGTAAGCTTCGAAGCGTTCTTTAATAT
>WUUC01061364.1_pt1 | contig 17118 bp, 11 predicted proteins | sample 6278441 | NCBI WGS metagenome assembly WUUC01 (sample SAMN13675441, study PRJNA597444) | soil metagenome | isolation source: soil | place: USA: Washington | collected 2017-10 | reverse complement strand
CGGCCGATCCTGCGGCAATGCAACGGTGACGGGCGCAACTGGTTCTGGCACCTCGAGTTCCAAGGTCACATTGACCAGCTCACCGCCCGCCACGTCGAAGACATCGCTATCTGTCGCGCCGCGCTGGCCCCGCGCGAACACACGATGGCGCCCGACGTTGACGGGGATGGTGCCATCGATCGGGCTCTCACCGATTTTGATGTCATCGATGAGAATCTCAGCATGTGGTGCGCTCACCGTAATCGCTACGCGGCCGACGCGTTCACGTAAGGCTTCGATCTGACGTTCTACATCCTCGCGACGGGCTTCTGCGACTTGGTTCGCACCCAATGTCAGATAGCGCTCGTAGCTCAGCGTCGCGCCGAGATAATCCTGCAGAGCGAGCTTCGCCTGACCGATGTTGTAGAGCAGCCGATAGTCTGGCGAGACCTCGTTGGCTTGCTCGAACTCCACCAGCGACGCGCGATACGCGCCTTCTTCGAACAGCTCGACGCCGCGTCGAAAGTGAGCGCTCGCGACTTCGCGTGCACGCGCATCCGTGTGGCCAGCCGGTCCAGGCGCAGGTGCCTGTGCGCTCGGAGGTTCTTGCGCACGAGTGCGCGCAATTGGATGGAGCGCAAAACATGTGACTAGTGCAACCGTCGTGCAGAAAAAGCGACGAACCATCACGCTGCCCTCATTCAGGTGCCCCAGACGGATAGCGTCCTCGGCACTGAATCCCCCTGTTCAAGTTTCTCCGCTTTGCCCCATTCTTGTCGAGAGTGTGTATGCAGGGCCCGCAAGAGAACCACAAATGAAGTGTAGTCTGCTGTCGGAGAGGCCTCTGCGATCACGTACGTGGTCGTCTGGAGACTGTTGCCCACATTGCCCGCAGCCGTGAAGCGCTGTTAACGGAGTGGTTCGTGCCTCCCTCCTATGGCCGCGGCAGTGCCGTAAAGGTTGGCCTGCATTCAGACGGCGCGTACGACGACGACGAGGTCCTTGCGGGCCCCGACCCGGCCGACGGCCAGCGTTGAGCAGCGAGCCAAGCGCGCGCTCGTTGATCGGTGCATCCTAGAGCGTGGGCGAGTCAGCGGCGGTGGGGAGGTCGGTAGCCGCGGGCGGTTCTGCCTGCTGCTGCGCGACGGCCGCGCTGCGCTGGCGAGCGTCGATGAGCTCACGTTGCATGCGCGCGCTCTCTTGCTTCACGTCGCGCAACTGATTCTCGAGGCTGCCCACGCGCTCATCCTGACCGCGGGCATCCGCGCGGGCGCGGTCGAGCTCGCTCAGCATGTCACGGGCGCGGATCCGCAGCGTGTCGAGCTCTTGCGATGCGCTGGCGAGGCGTGAGCGCGCTTCGCGTAGCTCCGACTCAGTCAGGCCTTGACGTTGTTGCGCACTGAAGAGTTCGCCGTGCACACGTGTGAGCTGCGCGTTCAAGCCCTCGATTTTCTGCTGGGCCTCACTGACCTTACGCTTCTCTGCATCGGCCTCGGCAGCCATGCTGAGCAGCTTCGTCGCGGTCAGGTCGGCTTGGCGCCGTGCTTGTGCTAGTTGCTCAGACAAAGCTCGTGCTTCGTTGACGCGGTCGGCAAGCTCATTCGAGAGCTCTTGTCGTGTAAGCTCGCTGTGCTCGTAAGACTCGCGCAGTGCTTCGCTTTTGGCACTCACGACGCCCAAACGATTCTGTGTCTCGTCTGCACGCAAGCGTGCTGCGTGAGCAGCGTTGCGCTCGCGCAGGTACACGTAAGACATCGAAGCAATCGCGGCCAGCGCGCAAACTGCGATAGGCGAGGCCCAGCGCACCACGGCACGGCGCTTTTCGCGCTGTTGCTCGGGACGCGTCAGAACCGAGAGCTCTTCGGCAAACTCGCGGGCCGTGGGACGTTCGGCCGCCTTACGCGACAGCCAGCGTCGAAAGTAAGGTTCGAGAAACTTGAGATCGCGCGCGTGTGGAGGTTCGGGAGGTTGCTCCGAGCGAAAGGCAATGAACGCCTCGACGGCAGTCCCGGGGACGTGCTCTTGGCTCTCTGGCTCGAGCGAGTTGCGTAGCGCCAGCGCGAGGGAAAAGACGTCGGCCTTCGTGGTGATCGGCGGTCGTTCGCTTTTCGCCGCGTACTGAGCCGCGATCTCAGGAGCAAAGTAGAGCGGGGTGCCGGCCACGATCATCTCCGCTTCTTTGGCGGCGACGCCTAGATCGATCAGCACCGGTAAAACACGCATCCCGTTCGAGCTTGCTTCACCGATGCGTGCGAGGAAGATGTTGTCGGGCTTGACGTCTTGGTGGCGAATGCCCGCGGCGTGCATGGTGGCGAGTGCCTGAGCCAAGGGCACGAAGATTTGCTGCGCCTCCGCTCGCGACAGCGGCTCGCGCTCGATGCGTTCTTCGAGAGTTTCGCCCTCGTACCAGGGCATGACGAACCAAAGCCGGTCGTGGTACCAGCCGTGGTCCTTGAAATTGACCACCGAGGGGTGGAAGACCGAAGCCAACAGGCGCAGCTCGCGCAATGCGGCTTTGCGTGGCTCGTCGCCGGTCGCGCTGCGGTGCAGCAGTTTGAGCGCGACGACGTGGCCTGGCACATCCATGTCGAGCGCTCGATACACGTCCCCAAAGGCGCCCTCGCCGACGCGTTGCTGAAGAGCGTAACGGTCGCCGATCACCGTGCCGATAGGCAGCGTCTGTCGGGGGTTGGCATCGCCGCGTTCGCCAGTCGCGACGAGCGCAAAAGCTTCCTGTAACGCACCGCGCAGGCCTCCCAAGCGACTCGGCGGTTGTTCACCGAGGATGGCCGCACAGGCCGCCGCCGCGTTTTCGAGCGCAGTAATTACATCTTCGACCGAGCGTTCCACGACGTGAGCGAGCTCTTCGGGCGTGAGCTCGCGTGCGTAACGCAGCTCGAGTAACTCGGCGTCTTCTTTGTCGAGCTCGCGTCGCAGTCGAGTCAGCGCCTGGGCATAGTCGGCGACCTTTGGCACGAGCCACGGCACGTTGGCTTCAGCGTTGCCGCTGCGGATCCGCAGTTCGCTCGCGATGCGACGGGCGAGCTTGAACAGTTGCGCGCGCGGTCCGGGCGCTGCAGCAAATTGCTGGGAGCTCCAAGTTTCGAGCTGTCTGCGCAGCTCGTTGAACGCTCCGTCGGCGAGCGCAGCGCTCTCCAAGCGAATCGTCAGGTACTGGCGCAACGCTTCGTTGTAATGACGCAGTGCGCCCGCGCGCAACACATCGGCCACCGTTTCGCCCATGCCCGTCGCTACCGCAATCGACTCGGCGGCAACTAGCAAGACAGGCTTCTTACGTGCAAGGGCCGCAGGCTCCACCATGGTCGAGACCTCCGATTGCAGACTAGCGGGCTACGTGAAAGCGACCAAGAAAGCGCGATCGCTCGCAAAACCACGCGTATCGGGCTCTTCGAAGGGGCCGCGCCCGCCGGGCGGCTCGCTCAAGACATCATTTTTTGCAGGAGCTCGCGCGCTTCGTCGTCGCTCGGGTCGAGTTCCAGGGCGCGGCTCAAGCTCGCTTTGGCAGCTTCGTGATCGGCCACTTCGAGGGCCAGCTGGCCTTTGACGTGATGGGCAAAGGACAGCAGGCGGTCTTGCGATAGCGTCTTGTCCGAAAGCTCGACCAACATCTCGCGCCATTTCGGTGCACGCCCCGTCGACAGATAGGCCGACCAAGCTGCGAACAACGCGTACTCGAGCGCGCCCGGACGCAAGTTCGATGCTTCGCGGAATGCATCGGCCGCCGCTCCGTACTCGCGCGCCCGCAGTAACTCTTTCCCCTGCAGAAACGCGCTGTCGGCCAACAACTTGTCCTTGCCAGGCAAGCTGTCCGAGATCGGGGCCTGGGACTTGCGCAGTACCTCGATGCGCGCGACGGGCGTCGACTCGGTCGGGCTCTTGCTGCGCGAACGCGCCGGCTCGCGGGTGAGCTCGTCGATCACGAAAGGCCCACTCTCTTCGGGGACTTCGAGATCAGGCATGCGCAGCTGATCAGTGAGGGCGAGCGCGACCAACAGGTGGCCGGTTCGTAAGTCGACGCCCCCTTGCTTGGCCACCGCCGCGCCGACGGATACGGCCTCGCAGATCGCGTCGAGACGCTGTTCGTCGTCGTTGGCGAGGTTGAAGCGCCGGATGAGCTCCTCGGTTTCGGCGTAAAACTCGACGGTCTCATGCCACGCCGGTGCGAGCACTTCTTCGATGCGCTCGCGGCCGTAATAGCGAACGATCCCTGCCAGAAGGAGGGGCTCGACCTCGAGCAGGCCGCCTTCATTGGCATCGTAGCCGTGTTCTTCGGCGACGTAGGAATGCTGGCTGCGCTCCCAGTGCAGGCACCGCACGAGCTTCTCGCGAACTTGGTCACGGAGTGCGGCTTCGAGAGCTTCGGGGGCGATCACGCCCATGCGGCGTGCGACTTCGCCGAACTTGAAGCGGCCTTGCATCACCATGCGCTGCTCTTCGATCTGCGCGAGCTGGGCTTCCGAGATCTGACCCCGGGAGACCAAAAGGCGTCCGACGCTGTCCGAAGGGAGCCCGCCTTCGACGAATGCCGGTCGGCCTTTGACCAAACGGATCACCGTCAGCACGCCTTCGGCCTCGACGCGCAGCGTGCCCGTGGCTGCTTCGTTTTGCAGCAACAGCAATGTACGAATCAGGCGGTAATCCGAGCGATGAGCGAGCGCAGGGCTCGGCTCCTCAGCCGGAATAAGGCCTCCCCCTCTTGCCCCAGGTGGCGGGCGCTGCTCAGACGCCATAGCGAGGGGCTCGTAGCATGCATGGGCCTCACCGCCACCATGGCTGATTACTTCTTGCCACGGCCTGCGTCTCTTCAGCCACGCATGATGTGTGACGTACTGCGCAGAGAATGGTATGGAAAACCGTTATTCTCGCGGCGATCACGTGAGGTTCGGCGGAGTTGGCACGTGCCTGGCACTCCGCGCGCCCGTCATGAATGAACCAACGCGTCGAGCGAAGTTGCTCGCGCCGCCCCCAAGCAAAGGTGATCTCGACGTGAGCAACAGCCTGTTCGGTCGTCGTTTAGCGGGCGCGCGTGCATGCGCGCTTCGACTGCGCTGCACTTCTCTCGCATTGATCGCACTCTTATGTGTGATCGGCTGCCAGGACGCTTCCGCTCCCAACGCGCCTGAAAAGAAGGCTGCGTCACAAGCGTCGAAGCCTGCGCCTGAGAACAACAAGCCGCTCTCTCCTACCGAACCGCCCCCGCCCGAGCTGCTCCAGCCCGTCGCGCTGTGGAAGGACGGAAAGCGTGCAGGTCACGTCGACGCGCAGGGAGCGGACGCCGGCAAGTACGTGTTCATGGACCTCGGCGAAGCCTGGACGCCGGTTCTCTTCACCGACGGTGAGGGGCCCGACGGCACGGTCTACACGCACAGCTATCGCCCGACTTATCTCGCGCTGGCTCGCGGCGAGTTCCCCGACAATATCCACGGAGAGCGCGCCAGCGACGACAAGTACCTGGAGCTGTATGGGATTTTGCCGACGCTCAACGTGATGCGAAAGCGCTTGAAGTGGGCGCAGGAGCTCGCGTGCTCGAAGCAGCTCGACCTCTCAGTGCTGAGCAGCTTCAAAGGCGTCGTCGCATACAAAGGTCCAGAGGAGTCGATCACGACGCGGCAACGCTACTTGGTAGCGAAGATGTGGGTGGATCGCTTCATGAAGGCGCAAGGCGTGAGCGAGCCTGCGCAGCTCGACGAGGAAGCGCTCAAGCCGAGCGAGAAGGGCCACTTCCGCTATTACTTGCGCGAGCACGACAACTTCGAAGCCATCCGGGCTGCGCAGACGCGCCTCGAGTGCGAGGGCTATTTCAAGGGCAAGGGACGCTGGGTGAAGGGCGCCTTCGACTGGCCGACGCACGAGGCGTTGGCCGAGTTCGAGCGTCGACATCGCGTGTACAGTTGGGGAGCCATCGGTCCCAACACGCTCGAAGCACTGCGCATGGACACGCGTCAGGTCGAGCACGAGACGGTCATTCGCGTGCTTACCGAGCGCGCCGTGCACGCGTTTGGAGCTGTCGAAGACGGCAGCGCGAAAAAGGCCGACGGCACTCCGATTCAGTATCGTGGCGCGGATGGCCAGATGCGCAGCGTTCCCAATCTCGAGGACGAGCTGCGCAATGCGGTCATCAAGGCGTTTGGTCTCACCAGCCCAGATGCGACCAAAGCTTGGATCGACAGCGTCGGAGAGTTGCCCAAAGACGAGCACCTCTACGTGGCGATTGCCGGGCCCGCGCGGCCCGAGTACCACAACGGCGACATGGAGCTTTCGGTCGAGATCGATCGCGGCGACGTTTGGTACGAGTTCTTGTACGACGAGCGGGGCCAGGAGCGCTCACAGCCTGTGTCGCGTCGACCGCACACCACGTTGTTCGTCACGTACAACGAGCAGCGGTTTCCGATCGCCAGCTTCGGCACGACGATCGGCGGTTGGCGAAGCGAGCTGATCGACGAGAACGTATGGTGGAAGTACAAGGAGTCGCCGCCCGGCCAAGTCCTTTGGGAAGAGATCGTGTCGGCCCCCGTTTGGCTTCCGCCGCTGAGCACGCCACCGCGCGACCTGCTCAAGCGCCGTCAGAAGCGCAAGCCCGACGAGACGAAGTACGAGATCAACTATCATGAGGTCGGTCCGAGCTACGCATCTGCCTACGGACTCGTGGCTGCGTATCATCGACCGTTCGCGCGCAAGGCGGATGGCACGATACGAATCACCGGCGACGAGGGCATTCGCTCGCACGGTTCGGTCGACTACATGAGCATCATGCGGCGCCACAGCCACGGCTGTCATCGCTTGCACAACCACATCGCAGTGCGGCTCTTTTCATTCGTGATCAATCATCGCCCACACACGCGGACTGGGCATCAGCCGACCAATTGGTGGATGAACTTCGACTACGAAGAGGAGCCATACTCGCTGCAGATCAAGCAAGGCGGTTACGCGTTCAAGTTGGATCGCCCACTGTTCGTCAACGTCCTCGAGGGGCGGATTCGCGGCAACGTCCAGAAGCCGTTGGCAGTGGCCATCCCCAAGTACAACACTGAATGCGGGGCCTACTACATGCCCGATGGCAGCGCGGTACTTCCGCATGCAGACGGAAGGATGGACGTCGCCTATGCGCCGCCCTGTGCCACGGCTCCTGTCGCGCCGGGGGCGGACACGGCTCTTACCAACAGCGTTGCCGATCCATCGGGAACAGGCGCTCCTAGCCCAGCCATCCAGATGCCCGTCTGGCAGTAGATCGATTCAGAAGTCAACGCCGCACGAGCAGGCGACTAGAAGCTCCGTGCGTCAACGTCCGCTCGGCGCGAAGGCGATCACGCTGTAGGCGATCGTCTCCTTGGCGCTGGGATTTTCGTAGCTGTGACGCTGGTCGCCTCGAAACATCACCACGTCTCCTTCGCTGAGTCCGTAGGTTTCGCCTCCCAGGTGCAGACGAACCTCACCGCGTTCGACCGTCAGGTACTCGCGCGTGCCTGGCGTGTGCGGAACGCCGACCATCGTCGACCGGGCAGGCAGCGTCATGCGCTCGATTTCGAGACCCGGTAGCGGCTCGGGCAGCAGCCGGCGCACGGAGACTTGGCCGCGTTTGCGTACCGGCAGCTCGCTCGCCTTCATATGCCGTGCGGACGTTCGCGGCGCCGCCAACAGTTCTTCTAGGCGTGCCTGCAAGGCCGCCGCGACTTTGATCAACACTTGCAGCGTTGGATTGGCTTCCCCCGACTCGAGATGGCTCCAGGTCGCGCGCGGTATGCCAGCGATTTTCGCGATCTGTTGCTGAGTGAGCCCACGTGCTTCGCGGAGCGTGCGCACGTTATCGGCGAGGTGGCTCGTGGTGGCTTCGCTCATCTCATGACCTTCTGCCAATAGATTGGCACGAGCGCCATCAAAATGGCGAGGCCAGGGCAGGCTCTTGTCAGGAGGTCCTCATGGACATCGCAGACAAAACAGTCCTGGTGACAGGAGCCAGTCAGGGCTTGGGGCTTGCGCTCGCCACCGAGCTCTCGCGGCGCGGCGCCAAAGTCGCACTCGTTGCCCGAGATGAAGGGCGTCTTACAGAAGTCGTCTCAGGCTTGCGGCGCACGGGCGCCCACGTGCTCGGCATCGCCGAGGACATCGGAAGCAAGCAGGCCATTCACCGCATCGTGGCGCGCGCGCAGGCAGAGCTCGGGCCTACCGCTGTGCTCATTCACAATGCGAGCACACTCGGCCCCGTCCCTCTGGCGCTGCTCGCGGACACCGAATGCGAAGACTTTCAGCGGGCGCTGGAGGTGAACGTGCTCGGTCCATTTCGTCTGAGCCGCGCGCTGGCATCCGGCATGATCGTGCGCGGCCAGGGAGAAATCGTTCACGTCAGCTCGGACGCGGCAGTCGAAGCCTATCCGCGTTGGGGAGCTTACGGCGCAAGCAAGGCGGCGCTCGATCATCTATCGCGAACTTGGGCGGCGGAGCTCGAAGCGAGCGGGGTGCGCGTATGGAGCGTCGATCCCGGTGAAATGCGCACGCGTATGCATCACCAAGCCGTGCCCGACGCAGACCCGAGCACGCTGCGAGACCCACATGAAGTGGCGTGCTCCATCGTGGATAAGTTGGGCCAGGTGCCGAGCGGCGCGCGCCTGCGCATCGCGCTCGCAGGAGCGAAGTCATGACCCGGTCACACACGAAAATGCTGCTCATCGATCCGCAAGCGGGTTGGGCGGACGCAGAAGCTTCGATGCTTGCGAACTTGCTTCGCCCAGGTGACGTGTTGACGGTCAATGATGCGGCGACGATTCCAGCATCGTTGATGGCGCGCTCGGAAGCGGGAGAAGCCATCGAGATTCGCCTCGTTGATGCACCCTACACGCCGACGACGCGCGCCGTGCTCTTCGGCGCCGGCGACTACCACATCAAGACGGAGGAGCGTCCGCCACCGCCCATACTCGAGGTGGGGAGCCGGTTGCGCGTCGGCGTGTTCGAGCTGTTCGTGGTCGCGCGCTCGCCACTTTCGCCGCGTTTGATCGAACTAGGCTGGCCGCATACAGCGGCCGAGCAGCGCTTTCGCGCGCTCTACGAGCAAGGTCGACCTGTCCAGTACAGTTACGTCGATGCGCCATTGGCATTGTGGGATGTCCAAACATCGTTTGCGGCGCGACCTTGGGCCGTCGAAATGCCCTCTGCGGCGGGTCCGCTCGATGGTGCACTGTTGGTCGCTCTGCGCGAACGCGGCGTGAAGATAGCGACGCTCACCCACGCAGCCGGCCTTAGCGCAACGGGTGACCAGGTCCTCGATGCGGCCTTGCCGTTTGCCGAGCCTTACGAGATCCCCGAAGCAACTGCGCAGCTGATCGCCGAATCCGTCGCTGACGAACGACGCGTCGTCGCCGTCGGCACGAGCGTCGTGCGCGCCTTGGAAGATAGCGCGCAGAGGCATGGCTTCGTGCGAGCAGGACGCGAGCTGGCGACGCTCGTGCTCAACGCTCGCCATCGCGTGCGGGTGGTGAGCGGAATGCTGACGGGCGTGCACTTGCCCGGCGAGAGTCACTATCGACTGCTCGAAGCCTTCGTCGATGGGAACTTACTCGCGCAGGCAGCGCGCTACGCGGAGCGCGCAAACTACCGACCCCACGAAATCGGTGACGCTTGTCTGGTGTTGCCGGGAATTCTTCAGCCCGATGCACGCCTTCAAGCGACTGGCGAAGGCACGCTGGCTCGTGGCGCTTCGCTTTGCGGCCTCGTCACGTCGCGGCCGAGCAGCATTTCGAAAACGCGCTCGCTGGCCCCTGAGTAGAAGCCTGCACGTTCGTTCCAAGTCGCGGGGTTTCTAAACGTGCCAAACAGCATGTCCCAAAGGGGCAGGTCCGAATAGTTGTAGCCATGGACGGCGTCTTGGTGGTGCAGCGAATGCGACTCTGGACGCTGAACGAAGTATCCGAGCCAGGTGGGCGTGCGGATGTTCGCATGCTGAAAGAATGAGCAGAAGGTCGCCATGCCGTTGGCCAGGATCGCGGCTTCAGGCGTCAGTCCCAGCACGCCGACCAGTGCGACGCTGCCCATGAAGGTGAAGCCCAACACGTCGAGGGGATGAAAGTAGAAAGCGCCGAACACATCGATGCGCTCCGCACTGTGGTGCATCTGATGCCAGCGCCACAGAAAGGGCACGTTGTGGAGCGTGCGGTGCCACGCGTAGACGAACAGCTCGACCACGACAAAGCCAACGAACGCGCCGGCCCACGTACCGAGCGAGGTCGCATCGACGAGGTGATGCGCCGCGAGCCAGTCGCTCCACAGCAACGGAGAAAAGGTGGCGAGACTCACGCTGAGCACGAAAAAGACGAATCCCTTCAAGCGCCAGGCGGCAATGTCCGGGAACGTTCGCGCAGGCGCGACAATGTCGAGCGCCACGAAGATGAGGTAGCCCGCGATGAGGCAGAGAGTGATGATGCTTTCCATGATTTCTCCTGTCGGCTGGCTGGGTGGCCGCAGGCAGAGGGCGTGACATCGCGCGGAACGTGGTTCGCCTTCGGGGAAAATCGGCACGCGGAACATTGTTCCGTGGGTCAGAACGCCTTCGTGGCATGAGCTCGAGTCTTGCGACGGCCGCCCCGCCGAATGGGTACGAGTCCGAACGCATCGAGGCGCTGGCTTGGGAAGACGTGGCGCGTGCGGCAGCTTCCGATCGCTTGCTTCGTGCAGCACGTGATGGTCAGGTGCTGATCTTGCAAAGCGCGCTTCCTTCTGCGCTTTTCAATCGCGTCATCGGGCTGGGCACGCTCGCCCGAGCGACCTCGAGTCAGCTCGAGCGTGTCGTTCAATCCTTTCGCGAGACCGGCATCGAACCGGTCGTGCACCTCGGCGAGGGGCTTGATCGAGCCTGGTTACAACAAGCATTGGAGAAGCGCGGCTTTGCTTTGTCTCCGCGAGGCGGGCTCAAGCTCGTTCGTGGCCAGGGCATCGTGCAAGGTGCGCGCACCACGTTCGATATCGCCAATGCGTCTGGACGTGAAGCGCGAGAGGCGGGCAGCCTGCTCTCTCAAGCCTTGGAGCTGCCCCCCGAGGCGGCGCACGTCTTTGCCAGGACAGCGGGACGACCGCGCTGGCATTTGCTCGTGGCGCGGGACGCCGGAAAGGTAATCGCAGCGGCCTCGTTATTCGTGGCGGATAGCAGCGGCTACCTGCTGGCAGCCGCGACGCTTGCTTCCCATCGCGGCAGGGGCGCGCAGGCCGCTTTGATCGAACGTCGGGTGAGGATCGCGCTCGCACTCGGCTGCACACGCCTGTTTTGCGAGGCCGTTGAACCCGGGCAAGGACGGCCCCCGACCGCGGGCGACAACCTACTGCGCGCAGGATTTCGGCCCTTTGCATCGCGCGCCAACTGGGCGCGGCCGGGCGCGCGCTTCTGACGTGTGTAGCGACGAGCGGCCTAAGCTACGATGAACGAACGCATGACGATGGCCCCGTCCGAGTTGGTCGGCAGAGAAGAAGGGCTCGCGCTTTGCGCACGCGCGTTCGAACGCGCGCAGCGCGGAATGGGCGGACTCGTCGTGATCCGCGGCGAAGCAGGCATCGGCAAGACGCGTCTCGTCGAAGCTGCCGCCGACGTTGCGATGGAGGCGGGGTTTTCGGTGGTCTGGGGTCGTGCGATCGAGGCGGGAAGCGCGCCTGCGTTTTGGCCGTTTTCAGAGGTATTGCGCGGTCTGCTGTGGAAAGACGCCGAGCTCGCGCGTGGCCTGTCGGAGCGCCGCAGGCTCGCGCTGTCGACGCTTTCGCCCGAGCTGCTGCATCCCGATCTTTCGCCGGTTTCTGGCTTGCATGCCCTGCCGAGTCAGCATGCGCGCTTCCTGCTGCTCGAAGCCTTCGCGAGCCTGCTCTCTCAAGCTGCCTCGCACAAACCTTTACTCGTCGTATTCGAGGACATGCACGCCGCGGACCTCGACTCGCTGCAAGGCCTCGAACCATTGGCGAGCCAAGTGCGCTCGGCGCGCATCGTGCTGCTTGTGACCAGCCGGCCTGTGGCTAGCGCCGAGTCGCAGGTTGCCGACGCGCTCGATAGGCTCGCGCGGGTGTCGAACACGCTCACGCTCGCTCCGCTCGCTCGCGAAGAGATTCGCGCCGTGGCCGAGACGACTTTGGGGCGCGCCCTCGATCCCACTTGGATCGATGCCTTGTCGCGGACCTCCGAGGGCAACCCTCTGTTCGTGGTCGAGTTGTGTCGTCTTTGGAACTCCAAACGAGATCTCGAACTCTCAATCGCGCCCACGAATCTTCCCGCCAGCGTGCGCGCGACGATGCGCTCGCGTTTGGATGCGCTGTCCGCGGTCACGGCGCGTGTGATGTGCTCCGCCGCCGTGCATGGCCGAGAAGTCGAGGTTGCGATGCTCCGCGCGATGGGCGGCATCGACGCGACGACCTTGGATGCAAGCCTCGAAGAGGCGATCGACGCGCGCATCCTGGAAGCCGTTGGTGAAGGCGTCGTGCGCTTTACCCACGTGCTGTTGCGCGACGTGGCGTACGCGTCTCTTACGCAGACGGAGCGCGAAGCGTTGCACCTCGTGATCGCCGATCAACTCAGCAACATGGCGGGCGGCAGACTCGCCTGGGCGGAACTTGCCCATCACTTGCTGGCCTCGGGAACGGCGACGCGCGAACGAGGCATCGAAGCTGCGCGCTGCGCTGCAGATCAGGCTTTCGAGCGCTTCGCGTTCGACGAAGCGGCGCACTGGGCTTCGCGCGCGTTGCAAGCGCACGCGCCCTTCGAGCGCGCCGAACCACTACGTCATGCAGATTTGCGTTTGCTACGAGCCCGCGCGCTGATCGCGGCCGGACACGTCACAGAGGGGCGCGCGCTTTGCCTCGCCACCTTCGAGCAGGCGAAAAGCCTCGGCTTGAGCGAACTGGCTGGCAGGGCCGTGCTGGAGTACGGGCGTGCGTTCGTCGTGGCGGTCGTCGATAAAACCTTGATCGGCCTGTCGGAAGAGGCGCTCAAACTACTGCCGCCGTCCGAAAAAAGCCTACGCGCCCGTCTGCAAGCGCGCCGTGCTGCCGCGATGCAACCCGCAGCCGATCCGCACGAGCCAATCGCACTGGCGCGCGCTGCGGTGCAAGAGGCACGCGAGCTTGCCGAGCCGAACGTGCTGCTCGAAACGCTCCGCTCGGCGACGAGTGCCATGGCGGATCTCGACGACCCGCGGTTGCGACGGCCGTACAACGAGGAAATGGTGGCGCTCGCGCGTTCTCTCGACATGCCCTTCGATGAGCTCAAAGGTTTGCAGCGGTTGACCTTCGATTGCTTCGAGAGCGGCGACATTGCCACTGCGGACGCGACGCTGGCGCGTCTGTCATCGCTGGCGGAGCGCTTGGCCATCCCACAGGGCCGTTGGATCGCCTTCGGTCTGATGGCGATGGCCCGCGCACGGGAGGGCGCCTTCGCGGAGGCCAACGCTCTTTCCGAGGCGGCGCGGGCGGAGGGCAAGCGTGCGCGTGATGCCACGGCCGAACGCGCCGTGCTTCTGCAGCGTATTTGTCAGCTTCGCGTGCTTGGGCGGGGCGCGGAGGCGTTGCAGCTACTCGAGCAAGAATTCGAGTTGTTGTCCCAGATATCGGTCGCATCGCCGTGGCATGTCGCGCTGCGCACCTACCTGCGCGGGCTGACGACAACCGCGCAGCCGATGGACGAGCAGCTGGTTCACGACGCTTGTCGTTTGGGGGATCCGAGTGTGCTCGTCTTCAATGCCGAGCATGCGTTGCGCGCTCGCGATCGAGCGGCTGCGCGCGCGTTGACCCCAGCTCTGCAGAGAAGGATCGGGCAGTATCCGTCTTGGGGTTTGCTCGGGCTCACGATGGAGCCGCCGATCGACCGAGCGCTCGCGCACGTATTGTGGGCACAAGAGCGTTACGACGAAGCCGTGACGTGCATGGAGTCTGCGCTTGCCATGTGCGAGGAAACGGGCGCGCGGCCTCACCAAGCCCTCGTCATGGTTGAGCTTGCTGAGCTGTTGCGCGAACGACGACGTGCGAGTGACGTTGTGCGCATCGTCTCGCTCGAAGAGCACAGCCGCCGTCTGCTCAACGAGTTCGGCATGCAGCCGACGCCTGGGCTGGCAAAGACCGCGCTTGCAGTCGACGCTGCAAGCGCAAGTAGTGCAGCGCTGGTGCGATCGAGCATTCCTCGGCTCGACCGCCAAGGCGAGCGCTGGCTCGTGACCTGGCAAGGAGAAGCACTCTCGCTCGAGGACACGAAGGGCATGCGTTTTCTCGCCCGACTGATCGCTGAGCCCGGGCGCCGCTACCATGTGTTCGAGCTGCTCGAGGTCGACGCCACGCAGGTAGACCTCGCGCACGCGGGCGAGTTGCTCGACGACGCGGCCATCGAGGCTTACCGTCAGCGAGTTCACACACTGCGGGCGCAAGCAGATGAGCACGAGGCGCAGGGTGCCGAACAGGCCACGATGGCCGCGCGTCTCGAACTCGAGGCAATCGAGGACGAGCTATCGCGCGCGCTCGGACTCGGTGGGCGCAAACGACGGGCCGGTTCTGCGGTGGAGAAGGCGCGCATCAACGTTCAGCGGCGCATTCGCGATGCTTTGCGGCGTATCGCACGCACCTCGCCGTCACTCGCGCGATACCTGGACAAGGCGACGAAAACGGGAACGACCTGCGTCTTCGATCCCTAGCCCGAAAGAGTATGATCCAGGTCGACGCGCGCCTCCTTGCCGTTTACGCTCGAGACCCGATGACGTCCGCCACGCTCACGGCCGCACTGCCGTTCGATCCCGACGAGCTTCAGGATCTCAGAGACGCGCTGGCGCCGAGGTCCATCGACGAAGCAGCGGGCTTTCTGGCTGCGATCTCGAGCGTGCCCAACGCGATTGCGGTGGGAACATGGCTTACTGAGTTGTTGCCCGAGGCTTTGCGCAACGAGGAGGCGAGCTTCGATCGCGTACTCGCGCTCGTCGCGCGCTTTCAGCAGCACATCAACGCCGCGCTGCTGCGCGATGACACCGAATCGTTCACGCCCGAAGGCGACAACAAGAAGGGCGTCCGCGAGTTCTGTGCGGGCTACATGGATGTGGTCGATCAGATCGAAGTCGACGACGAGAACGAAGGCGTACTCGCAGACTTGTTCGCGCTGGAGCTATTGGCCGGGCGCGTGAGCGACGAAGAGCTGCGTGAAGTGATCGAGCCTGGGGCGGCGATCGAAGCCTACGTCGAGCGGGCGCGAGAAGACTTGGCGGACATCATCGCCGAGCTGTACGAAGCGTGGGAGCCGGTGCGCCGACGCGGCAGCTCCACGCGCCGCGAAGGGCCCAAAGTCGGTCGCAACGATCCGTGTCCCTGCGGCTCCGGTAAGAAGCACAAGAAGTGCTGCGGAGCCGCCCTCAACTAGCACTAGTTCCCCGCACCAGAGCCCGACCGGTGAGCACGACCGGCGAGCACGACCGGCGAGCACGACCGGCGAGCACGACCGGCGAGCACGACCGGCGAGCACGACCGGCGAGCACTAGCGAACTACCAGTCGGCGAGGGCGGCGCCCCAGGTGAAGCCCGAGCCGAAGGCGACCATCGCGACCTTCATGCCGCGCTTGAGCTTGCCCGACTCGGTCGCTTCGTGAAGCAGACTCGGAATTGTCGCCGCGGTGGTGTTGCCATGGCGTTGGATGTTGCTCACGAGCTTGTCTTCGGGGGCGCCGATCTGCTGCGCGATGTATTGGTTGATGCGCAGGTTGGCTTGATGGAAGACGAACAAGTCGATGTCTTTGAGCGTGATCTTCTCGTCGTTCATGACTTGCATGAGCGAACCTATCATGCGCTCGACGGCGTGACGGAACACGAGCTTGCCGTCCATCTGTGGCCAGAGCATTTCGGGTGCGACTTGGCCGACGCCGTTCGCGTCCTGCGGAATGTAAGGCCGCTTGGTGATGTCCCAGACCTTGAGGCAAAGAACATCGGCGAACCGCCCGTCGGCACCCAAGAACACACGCTTGATGCCGCGCGGCTCGTTCGTCCCGCTCACCACGACAGCGCCAGCGCCGTCACCGAACAGCGAAGAGACCTGCCGACCACGCGTACTGAGATCGAGTGCTGCCGAGTGCGTCTCGGCTCCCACCACGAGCACGTTCTTGTACATGCCCGAGCGGATGAAGCCGTTCGCAACGCTCAGCCCGTAGAGGAAGCCCGAGCACTGATTGCGCACGTCGAGCGCCGGCACGAAGCGGCCGATGTCACACAGGCCGAGCTTCTTCTGCAGATAGACACCTGAGCCTGGGAAGCAGTGTTCGGGCGACAGCGTCGCGAACACGATCATGTCGATGTCTTTTTTCTCGAGCCCCGCGTTCTTGATCGCCTGTTCCGCCGCTGGAACAGCCAGATCCGCGCTTCCCACGCCGGCTTCCGCGAAGCGTCGTTCCTCGATTCCGGTGCGCTGCACGATCCAGTCGTGGGTCGTCTCGATGCCGTACTCGGTACGCAGATCGTCATTGGTGACGACGCGTGGAGGAGCGTAGAAGCCGGTTCCTGAAATGAAAGCGTTCTGCATGGGACTCTCGCGTAGCGGAACGTAGACCGTAGGTCGACAGCGCAATCTGCGCCAGCCCGTCGACCAACTCAGTTGGCCATGACGCGGCGAGTCACGCGCTGTGCCGAACCCGCTCTCAGGCGTCGCGCTGCCACCACCACAACATTAAAAGGATGCCGAGAACGAGCAAAGCGAGGCCCCCCGCGCGGCTCGACCGAGCGGGAACCTGGCCTGCGAACGGAAACCGAACTTCGCGGACCTCTTCGCGTTCCGGGTCGACGAGCAGGATGCCGTCCCCTCCAAAGGCCAGCTGGTACTCCAGCAGCTGGCGACGTGTGTCGGCGTGCTCGAAACGAGGCGCGTGTGGGCCCGTCTTGACCTCCGCAATCAGAGACTTGCCATGACGCTCGACGAGCAGGTCTGCATTGAGCGAAACCTCACGAGCGGCCCCGTCTACGTCGACGAAGTACCCGCCGCTTATCTGGCGCGCGACCACCGTGTAGCCACGCCGCGCGAGCAGTTTTTCGGCGTTGCGCTCGCCGCGCAGACCACGGCGTGTTCGAGCACTGCGGATGCGCGAATCGTTCCAGCGTCGAGCCCGCAGCGCGAACACGCTACCGATCCCCAGACCGAGCAGCA
>WUUC01092038.1_pt1 | contig 17120 bp, 11 predicted proteins | sample 6278441 | NCBI WGS metagenome assembly WUUC01 (sample SAMN13675441, study PRJNA597444) | soil metagenome | isolation source: soil | place: USA: Washington | collected 2017-10 | reverse complement strand
CGCGTGCTGTTCTTCGTCGATCGCATGCCCGCGGGGCTCTACCGCTATCGCTATCTGGCGCGAGCCACGGCGCTGGGCACGTTCGTGGTCCCGCCGACCCGCGTGGAGGAGATGTATCAGCCCGAGGTGTTCGCGCGTACCGCCGCGAGCACGTTGGAGGTGCGCTGAGCCAATGCGCGGCGCGCGTGCCGGTCGGCGGAGGCGGCCAGCTTGGGCTCGGCTCGGGCTCGCCGCGGTCGGGCTCGGGCTCGCGCTGTGCGGCTTTGCCCTGTTGCTGCAGGTGTTCTGGGTGGAGGCACCGATCGAGCCGTTGACGCCGGACGCCAGCCTGGTGTTGCTGGATCGTTCGGGCCAACAGCTCGCCAGCTTGCGCGATGCCCGCGGCGAATTGATTGAGCCCGTGCGGCTCGACCAGCTGTCGCCATGGCTGGTGCCCGCGCTGATCGCGGCCGAGGACAAACGCTTCTTGTCGCACCCCGGCGTGGATCCGATCGCCCTCGTGCGTGCCGCGACCCAGGCCCTTGGCGCGGGGCGCATCGTATCGGGCGCGAGCACGATCACGCAGCAGCTCGCCCGGACGCTGTTCGAGCGGCCGCGCAGCTTCGCGGGCAAGTGGCGCGAGCTGGGCCTGGCGCTACGCCTGGAGCTCAGCTTCAGCAAATCGGAGCTCCTTCAGGCCTACTTCAACCGCGTCGACTTTGGCCCGCGGCTCCGCGGCGTGGCGGCTGCCAGCCGCTACTATTTCGACAAGCCGGCGCAGGCGTTGAGCCTGGCCGAAGCGGCTGCCCTGGTCGCCGTGGTGCGCGGCCCCACGCGCTACGATCCCGAGCGTGCGCCCGAGCGCCTGCGGCGCCGCAGGGACCACGTGCTCGGGCGCATGCTGGAGCTCGGGCTCGCGGACGGCTCGAGCGTGGATCGGGCACGGCAGAGCCCCGTCCGCCTGCACCGCGGCTACGTCGCGCCGGGCGCGTTTCATTTCGTGCGCGCGGCGGCCCAGGGCAAGTGGGGCGTGCCCGGTCCCCGGCGCGGCGTGTTCCACTCCACCCTGGACGCGGGGCTGCAGCGCGAGGTGGAGACCGCGCTGCGCGGCTTCGGCGCGCGCTCCTCCGAGCACCGAGCCAGCGCCGCGGCCGTGGTGGTGATCGAGAACGCGAGCTCCGCCGTGCGCGCCTATGTCGGATCGCCGGACTATCACTCGCGGCGAGGGCTGGGCCAGAACGACGGCGCGCTTTCGCTCCGGCAACCCGGCTCGACGCTGAAGCCGTTCGTGTACGCGCTCGGCATGCAGGAGCTCGGGCTGCACGTGGCGAGCGTCTTGCCCGACGTGGAACGGCGCTTCGTCTCCAGCGAGGGCGCTTACTTGCCGCAGAACTACGATCGGCGGCAGCACGGCCCGGTGCGGCTCGGGCAGGCGCTCGCGGGGTCGCTGAACGTCCCGGCCGTGGCCCTCGCCGAACGGCTGGGGCCCGAGCGCGTCCTTGCGTTACTGCGCGAGCTGGGCTTTGCGCACCTGGAGGGGACGGGGCAGGACTACGGTCCCGGGCTCGCGCTCGGGGTGGGCGAGGTACAGCTGGTCGAGCTCGCCGCGGCCTACGCCACGCTGGGACGCGGAGGCATGTACCTGCCGCCGCGTTACTTCGAGAGCGACCCAGCCGCGGCGCCGCGGCGCGTGATCTCCGCGGCGGTGAGCCGGCAGATCCTCGAGATCCTGGCGGACCCGCGCGAACGCGCGGCGACCTTCGGGCGCGGTGGCCCGCTCGAGCTCGAGCCGGCAGTTGCCGTCAAGACGGGCACCTCCAAGGGTAATCGAGACAACTGGGCCGTCGGGGTCAGCGCGGACTTCAGCGTGGCGGTCTGGGTCGGCAACTTCGACGGCACGCCCATGTTGCGATCGTCGGGCGCGAGCGGCGCCGGGCCGCTGTTTCACGCGGTGATGCAGGCGGCATTGCGCGAGCTCGCTCCACCGCCCGGGCGCCTCGCTGCTCCGCTCGGCTCCGAAGCACGTCGCATCTGCGCGCTCAGCGGCATGCTGGCGAGCGCTGCCTGTCCCGAGCCGCTGCCCGAGCGCTTCTGGACGGGCAGTCTGCCGCTCCAGAGCTGTGACTGGCACCGCTCGGACGCGTCCGGTGACACGCCGATCGAAGTGCTGCCGCCACGCTACTCGGCCTGGGCGCACGACACCGGACGCATCGGCTCGCTCACGCCGACGCGCCCGGCCGCAGCCAGCGGCACCGGCTCCATCCTGACCGGCCCGATCGGCACCGGCTCGATCCGCGCGCCCGAGTCGGAGCAGCCCGCGATCCTGTTTCCGAGCTCGTCAGCCCGCTTCGTGTTGGATCGCCACCTGGATCCCGCGCAACAACAGATCGTGCTGTCCGCCCAGGCGCCAGCGCATGTCCGGCTCGCGTTCGAGCTGGACGGTGCCGTGGTGTGCGAGGTCGCGCTGCCGTTTCGATGTCCCTGGCGGCTCGCCCCCGGGCGGCACGAGCTGGTCGTGCGCGGCAGCTCCGGGGCGAGCCCGCGCGTATCATTTAGTGTCGAGTGACGGGGCGCCCGGACCGAAGAGAGCCGTGAGCTCGTGCGACTCGTGAGCCCGTGATGTCTCGAGCATCAAGGATGTATCTCGACTTGCTCCAGGTGCAGATAGGTCCGGCGGGGCACACGTAGGCGCACGTAGCGGGCCTGCTGCGCGCCGACGTCCGGCTCCCACACGTCGAACCGGGTCGTGCGCCGCGCCAGCTCTCGGTACGTCCGCCCATCGTCGCCGACCTCCACGATCAGCGGCAGAGCTCGTTCCCCATTGCCGTCGCGGCGGTTCTCGATCGTCAGCGAGCTAAAGCGCGTGGGCGCGCCCAGATCGTATTCGAACCAGGGGCTCGCATCCTCGCGCGTGTGAAACAGGATGCGGGTCTGGATCCCGGCACACAAGCCCCGCTCCGGCTGGCACTTCGCGTACACCGAGCTCGTGCGCCAGGGCTTGCCCTGCGCCAGATCCGGCGCCTCGGGCTTCAACCAGAGCGCCAGCAGCCCCAGGCACAGCGCGAGGAGCGGGATCAGGGACAGGCGCGCCCAGCGCAACGCCTGCAGCCGTCGAACGGCGCGCAGCGGCGCCTCCTCGTGCCCGAGCACGCGTAGCGCGCTCTCCCGCAATAGTAGCGCGGCCTTGCGTTGCTCGTCCGCCGCGAGCCCCGCAAAAAATACGAACGGCTCTCCCAGATACAGCAGCCGCTGGATCGCGGCGAGCTGCGCCGCGCCCTCGAGCTGCTTCGAGCCCTTCAGCGCGTCCTCGAGGAGCGCACTCCGATACTCGGTCCCCGACTCCTGCGACGGCGCCGCCGCGGCCAGGGCCCAGTGCAGCGCCTGCCGGAACAACTCGGCGGCTTGTGCCGCGCCCGAGCCGTGGCGGGGCAGCATCACCGGATCGAGCACTCCATCCCCGATCTCGAGGGCCAGGCGCGAGTGCCGGGAGAGCTCCGGGTCTGCGCTGCTCGAGGCGGCCAGCTCGGCGCGCGCCTGGCGCAACGCTGTCGCACATAGGAGCCAATCCAGGATACGCGCTGGCTGACCCGGAGCTGCTACCGGCGAGCCGTCGGCTTTGCCCGGGGACTCGGGAACGGCGTGTTCGGCGGGGGTCGTCGGCATGGGTAGCTCGCGGGTCTAAAAGTCAATCTGGGGTGCGTCAAGCTCGACGCGGTGTGCTCGAGCCTCGCGGTCCCATCTCGAGGTTGCCTGGCGCCGGGGTTGGGAAGGCGTAAACTGAGCCGTACCAAACGGCTCCTGAGATGCTGGGGGTAGAATCGCTTGAACATGTGGCGTGAAGTATGCGGTGTGTCCGCGGTCGTAGCCCTGGCCATCGGCGGCTGCTCGGAGACGGAGCTGAGCCCGCGTGAGCCAGACGCTGGCATGGGAGGAGCGCCGGCGACCAATGCTGCGGGCCTTGGCGGGCTGGGCGTGGCGCAGGTCAGGAGCTCGCTCGCTCGCGAGGCGCCTCGTCCCGATGCGGAACGCACGGCGAGTGAGGACCTCGCCAGGTTCGCGTGGGCCTTCGCCGAGCAGGTCCGGGATCCGGCGCGCAATTTCGTCTATTCGCCGTACAGTATCGTTCTGGCCACGGCGATGTTGAGCGCGGGCGCGGAGGGCGAGACGCTCACAGAAATCCAGACGGCTCTCCAGTTTGCCTCCGTAGGTGAAACGCTGCATCGCTCCCAGAACGCGCTCGCTCAACAGCTGGCGGGGCGCAACCGCGACGGCCAGGAGCTGAGGGTCAGTAATGATCTCTGGATGACCCCCTCGTTGTCGCCCAGCGACGGCTTTCTGGACACGTTGGCTCGGCAGTATGGCGCCGGGATTTTTCAGGCGCCGTTCGTGTCCGACCTCGAAGCCGCGCGCCAGGCCATCAACCAGAAGGTGAGCCAGGACACCGCCGGGTTGATCCCAGAGATCCTGGCGCCGGCCGCGATCTCGCAGGCGACGAAGCTCGTCCTCACCAACTCCGTCTATTTGCGCGCGCGCTGGGCGGAGCCCTTCCCGCCGGCACGCACCGAGCTGGCTGATTTTACGTCACTGGCGGGCACGCCGCTGTCCGTCAGCATGATGCACGGCCTGTCGAGCGCGCGCTACTTCGTGGGCGATGGCTTCTTCGCGCTCGCGCTGCCGTATCGACAAAATGAGCTGGAAATGGTGTTCCTCGTGCCAGCTCTCGGGCAGTTCCCGACCTTCCTGCCGACGCTCGCGGCCCAGCGCGTGGCCGACATCCTGGCCGCGCTCCAGCCTGAGCTCGTCGACCTGTCATTGCCGAAGCTCAACCTGGATTTCGGGGTGGGCCTCGAGGACGCGCTCGGCGAGGCGGGCATGGAACGAGCGTTTGACGCGGCAGCGGAGTTTGGGCCGATCGGGCAGGGCATTTTCGTGCAGAACGTGTTCCACCGGGCTGTGTTGAAGCTGGATGAGCAGGGGACCATCGCCGCGGCGTCTACCGTCGTCGGCGCGGCCGGTGCCGGATCGGGCCCGCCGCCCACTCCCGTGCCGGTCGTGGTGGATCGGCCTTTTGTATTCTTTCTGCGGGACACCTCGACGGGCGCCATTCTATTTCTGGGACACGTCGTCGATCCGAGCTAGCGCCTCCTTGGCGGGGCGCGGGCGGCGCCGGCCGGGGCCGCCGCCGAGCGAACACTCAACGCGGCGCTTTTCGCTGCTTGTGCTTGCGCTTGACGCGTTTGTCGACGGGTGGTGCGGGCGCTGGTTCCGGGCAGACCGAGAGCGTCTTTTCCAGCCTGGCGTGCAGGGCGGGGTTGCCGCGCTTGAAGTGCTGGATATAGCCTTGCTCCCCGAGCAATAGGCCGATCAGCAGGGTCGACGCAGCGAGCAGCGTGAACGCGGCGCTCAACGGCTTCCTGAGCGGCAACAGGCGGGGCAGCGACAGCAGCGTGAAGCCGCCGAGCACGCCCAGCAGCACGAGCCCGTAGGTCACGTCGCCCAGGTAGCGCATGGTGGTCCCGTAGAGCCCCATCACCGCCACGCCCGTGACGCTACCGAGGAACAGGCAGCACGCGACGCAGAAGAGGTAGGTCCGCGGCACGCTCGGTCCGCGGCGCCGCACGGAGGCGAGCAGCGCGACCACGGGCACGGGTGAGAGCCAGGTGATCGGCGCGGTGACGAGCCAGCCCGCGGTCGGCTCCTGGACGAGGTAGCCGTCCGGCGTCTTGAACCACGCGGGCAGGCCCTTGGGGCCCTCATACCAGTTCTGAAGCAGGTACGGAAAACGACAGGTCACCTCGTACGGCGCCAGCATGTAGGCGTACAGGTTCGCGGCCCAGTAGCTCCTCGACATGCGAAACTCCAACGTGGACAGTTGATAGTTCACGCCGAACTCCAACCACTCTCCGAAGCGCGCGTAGTTGTAGACGAGGAGCAGGCCGCCTGCGGCCACGACCGGCAGCCCCAGGTAGAGGGCATCGACGATGCTGCGGCGAACCCAGCCGTCCTCGCGGCGCAGGCCGACCAGCAGCGTGGCGAGCAGCATCAGCCCGATGCAGGGAGCGAGGCTGATGCGGCAGCCGAGCGCAAGCCCGAATGCCGCGCCGCACAGGAGCAGGCGTCGTTTTCGACCCGCCGCCTGCTGCTCTGTCGTGACGGCAGAGTAGGCGAACAGGAAGCCGCCGAGCAGGAAGGTCTGGCCTCCCGTGATGGCCGTCTGATACACGCCGGCGGTCGCGACCAGATACACGACCGGGTTGGCGAAGGCGAAGCTGAGAATGGCCACGCCGACCAGCCAGCGAGGCACCGCCGCGAAGTGATGGCGCGCGATCTTTTCGATCAGCAGCGCGCCGAACAGCGCTGACACGGACGAGAAGAAAAAGACGAGGTACTGGTCACCGATCGAGCGATCAATCCCGAGCAGCGTCTTGCCGATCGCCTGGAACAGCGCCGGCACCGGGCCCCAGTACAGGTAGTACTTGCCGTCGTAGAGGCTGATGTCCCAGAGCCACAGGCGCACGTGGCGATAGTCGTAGGGGTCTTGCTGCGCCAGCAGCTCGGGGGACGGCGCGATCGGCAGATGCAGCTGCCCATTGCGGAAGCCGTCGGCGAGCAGGTCGTAGTAGCGGTTGTACTCGGGCCAACGCGTGAACGTGCCCGCGGAACAGTAGAACACGTACACGAGCTCGATCACGAGCAGCAGCGGCACGAGCCAGAGCCGTGGCCAACGGGAGCTGCCGAAGGCCGCGCGCGCGCTGCCCAGCGCCCCGAGCAGGCGCTGCCCGGAGTCAGGCAACGCAGCCACGCGCTGACTCAGTCCTCGGAGCGGCCACTTCAAGTACCGCGACCCACCGCTGCTGCATGCATTTGAGGCCTCGTTATCATGAAGCGAGCGACGGTGCCACTCGTCCGAGAGCGACTGCGCCGCTGCCTCCGCTCAGGAAGGGCGGGACTGCTCGGCGCGGCGCGACGCCCCCGGCGGCCCATTCAGCAAGTACAGTCCGATCACGCAAGAGGCCAGCGTGAGCGTGACGTGCGTCGAATAGCTGAGAAAGGCAAATGCGGCGCCGGGCCCGAGCACGACCTCTTCGTGGAAGTACATGGCCAGGCCCGCATAAGTCGCGAGCTGGAACGTCCCGAAGAACCCGGGTCCGCTCGGGATCAGGCTCCCGAGACCGACGACCCCCATGATCACCCCGGCCTCCGCGAGCCCGGCCTCGATCCCGCAGCCCGCGAGCAGCGTCCAGTTCGCCGAGAGCATCACGGTCCAGTACAGGCCGGTGTCACGGGCGAAGGCGCCTGCCTGACGCGATCTCAGAAAGCTCAGGCCATCTGAGAGCTTGTCGATCCGCAACATCGACCACTCGGCTAAGCGCCCGGACACCAACCCCAGCAACGCGCGGATGCAGCGGTGCATGAGCGGCCGCCAGCGCTGGAACGCGATCATCACGAGCAGGGCGGCCGTAAACAGAAAGCAGGTGCTGTATGCTGCTGTGGGCAGGGCGGCGACGGGCACCGCTAGCTTGCCCACGTGGTCCGGTAAGGGGGAGAGCGGCTCCGAGACGAGCAGGCTGGCCACGAGCAGAAGGGTCAAGGTCAGTCCGTCGATGATGCGTTCCGCGCCCACCGTGCCCGTCGCCTGGAGGAAGCTCACCTTCCCGTCGCGGGCGATCAACCAGGGACGGGCGATCTCTCCCATGCGCAGCGGCGCGAAGAAGACCACGGTGAAACCCACGAGCCCGCTGCCCAGTACGCGTTTTGCCGAGATATCCTGGGCAAGTGGGCGGAGCAGGTAGACCCAGCGATAGGTGCGTAGGAAGATTCCCAGGCTGCACCAGAGCACGTACGCGGGCAGCGTCCACCAGGCGACGCCGGCGAACGCAGCGGGATCCGGCACGATCGGCAGGCCGCCGCGGTTGAGCACCCAGACGAAACCAGCGGCGAGCAGCAGCGAAATGGCGAGCTTTGGCAAAAAGGAACGCGCGCTCGCCTGCCGCCGACCGAGCTGCTCCTTTGAGTCTCCGGGCTCGGAGGGCGGCACGCGCGGCGCCTCCGCCGAGCTCTCGACGGGGGGAGGCTCGCGGTCGTTTTTCGGCGTGTGCACCGCTGGGTATGGGCCGTTCGGTTTCAGTTTTAGGCTTCGATTCGGCTGCTTGAGGGGCCCTACCGGGACGTGCTACGACCCTGAAATGGACTCCCCGGGGATGTTCAGAGCATCGCTATAACTATGGTTGACCAAGCCAGCAAGCGGGACCTCTCGCTAGTCGTTCCTTGTTTTAACGAGGAGCTCAACATTCCCGAGCTGACCGAGCGCGTGTTGCGCACGTTTGAAGCCGGCAAGCTCAGCGGAGAGCTCATCCTCGTGGACGACGGCTCGTCGGACTCGACGGCGAGCGTGATACGCGACAAGATGGCTCAGTACCCGGACTGGGTCACGGGCAAATTCCATCCCCAAAATCGCGGCCTGGCCGCCGCCTGGCGCACGGGTGTGGACGCGGCCCAGGGAGCCGCGGTCGCGGTCCTGGACGCCGACCTGCAATACCAGCCGGAGGACGTGCTGCGCCTGCACCGGACGCTCCGGGAATACAGCGTGGACGTCGTCCAGGGCTGGCGCAGCACGGTCGGGCGAGACAAGGGCAAGCGCTACTACCTGTCGCGCGGCTTCAACACGTTGTTGAACACGGCGTTCGGGATGAAGCTGCACGACAACAAGTCAGGCTTCGTCTGCTGCGAGAAGGAGGTGATGCAGGATCTGCTCACCTATGAAGGCGAGTACTTCTACTGGCAATCCTTCATCATGGTGGCGGCGCACGCCAAGGGCTATTCGTATCGCGAGGTGGAGACCCTGTTCGAGAATCGAAAGCAGGGGACCTCTTTTCTGGAGAGCACGGCCTACCGCGCCACGGCGCGTAGCTTCGTGGACCTGGGCAAGGCCGTGTGGGAGTACCGCGTCCACCGCCGGCCCCGGGATGAGGCGCGCCAATTCCTGGAGAGGAACTCCGTGCCGATCACCGAGCCACCGTCGCGCGAGGCTTACCCCGCGCGCTGGCGATCGTACATGGCGACGTTCTCTCAGACACACTGGACGATCACGCGCGACGTCGAGCACTACTACGAGACGCTCAACACCACGCAATGGCTGCCACCCTCGCAAATCCGGGATTTGCAGGATGAGAAGCTGCGCCGGCTGGTCCGGCACGCTTACCGCAGCGTGCCTTATTATCGGGTCAGGATGCAGGAGCTCGGCCTACGCCCGGAGGACATCCGCAATCAGGGGGATCTGCACAAGCTGCCCTTCCTGACCAAGGACGACGTGCGGCGCCACCTCCACTTCGACATGCTGCAGGAGGGCGTGTCGCACGCGGACATCCTGAAGATCAGCACCTCCGGCAGCACCGGCGAGCCGTTCATCTGTTACGCGGATCGTTCGCAGCTCGAGTTCCGCTGGGCAGCGACGCTGCGCTCTCAGGAGTGGACAGGGTACCGGTTCGGCGATCCCACGCTCAGGCTCTGGCACCAGACCATCGGCATGACCAAGTCTCAGGCCGCCAAGGAGCACGCGGACGCCGCCTTCGCCAATCGTACCTTCGTCCCCATCTTCGAGATGACCGAGGCCCGGCTGGAGGAGATGATCCGGCTGATCGAGAGCAAGGAGCCGGTGCTGATCGACGGCTACGCCGAGGCCTTCGATTTTCTGGCGCAGTACATCGACGCGCGCGGCGGGCTGAGCTTCCGACCGAAGGCGCTGATGAGCAGCGCCCAGACACTGCCGCGCAAGAGCCGCGAGGTGATCGAGCGCGCCTTCGGCTGCAAGGTCTACGACAAGTACGGGAGCCGCGAGTTCTCCGGTATCGCGTACGAGAGTGACGCCCACGACGGCCACCTCGTGGTCGCCGAGGGCTACATCGTCGAGGTGCTGGTGGACGGCAGGCCCGCGCTGCCGGGGGAGGTGGGCGAGGTCGTGGTGACGGATCTGAACAACCAGTGCATGCCGTTCATCCGTTATCGGATCGGGGATCTCGCGGAGGCGATGCCGGACACACCCTCGCCCTGCGGTCGCGGCCTGCCACGCATCGGCGACATCCAGGGGCGGGTGCAGTCGATCATCCAGGGCACGGACGGGCGCTTCGTGCCCGGGACGTTCTTCGCGCACACGCTGAAGGAATATGACTACGCGATCAAGCGCTTCCAGGTGGTGCAGGAGGAGCCCTGCGCCATTCGCTTCCGCCTGGTCAAAGGCGGGCGTTACTCTGACGACACGCTGGAGGAGGTGAAGGCGCTGATCCGCCAGTACCTCGGGGAGGCGCTGCGCATCGACGTGGAGTTCGTCGAGAACATCGAGATGGTGCGCACCGGGAAGAGGCTGGCCAGCGTCTCGAAGCTCCCGATCGACTTTCAGAAACGCCAGCACGGCTACGCCGTGAACGGCGCCAAGGCATGACGCGCGCCGCCATCGCCGTGACCGGCTCCGAGGGTTTCGTCGGCAAGCATCTGCGGCGAGCACTGGAAGAGCGGGGGCTCGCCGTGGTGGGCATCGACAGGCCGGGCTCTGGCGCGGAGGTCCAGCTCGACCTGAGCGATCCCGCGTTCGACGCAGCACGGCTGGCTCGAGAGTGTGGCACGGTCAGCGGGGTCATCTACATGGCAGCTACCATCACGCGCGGCTCCAGCGTCGACGGCGCGGCCCGCGGCAACTTGCGCACCATCGCGCAGGCGGCGGTGTCGACGTTCGAGGCGTTTCACGCAGCGTCGCCGGGCGCGCACTTCGTCTATTGCTCGACCTACAAGACCTACGGACCCGCCGAGCCGGGGCCGATCGATCCACAGCTCCCGCCGCAGCGTCCCGATCCGCACTCCTACGGCTCCGCCAAATCCCTGGCGGAACGCCTGCTGGCGATCGCGTCCGCCCGGGCTCGGGCTGCTTATGCCGTGGTGCGGCCGACCTGCATCTATGGTCCGGGGCAGCACCTGCACAACGCCATTCCGCTATTTCTGCGCGCGGCCTGGGCGGGGCAAGCCCCGGTGGTGTTCGGCTCGGGCCGGGATGTGCGCGACGACGTGCTCGCTTCGGATCTCGCGTATTGCCTGATCGAGGCCTGCCTGCGTAAACAGACTGGTGCCTTTCACGCCACCGGTGAGCGCGCGCGCAGCATCTGGGACGTGGCCGAGCTGTGTTGCCGGGCGGTGGCGGAGCTCGGCGGGCCTTCGGGGCTCACGCCGCTGTTGGACAGCAGCAAACCCGGCAAGTGGTGGCTGGACCAAGTCTTCGACTGGCAGCGTTCTCGCGAGCTCCTGGGGTATGACCCGAGGCCGTTACTACAGGGGTTGAAGGCGGAAGCGCTCTGGCTGAAGGACGGCGCTCCGCCGGCGCGCTCCGTGGAATACCTCCCGCCCGTGCTCAAAGGTACATCATGAGGGCCGTCGTCACGGGCGCTACGGGTCACGTCGGTCGCTCCTCGGTCGATGCCCTGGCGCGAGCCGGCTTCGAAGTGGTCGCGGTCTCACGCTCCGGTGCGGTGCCAGGGTTGCCCTTTGGCTCGACCGCTAGGAGCGGCGGCATCTCCGGTCTCGCCCTCGACGTGACGAACGAGGCCTGCGTCGCTGAGTTGGCTCGGGTGCTGACTCCGGGCAGCCTGCTCGTGCACCTGGCCGCCTGGCACCCCGAGCAAACGGCGAACACCGGCGCGCGGGAGCGCGAGGGCCTGCTGGAGACGAACGTGCACGGGACGTTGCGCGTGCTGGAGGCGGCGCGTCGCGGCGGCGCACGGCGGGTCGTGTACGCGTCCACGTTCGAGGTGTACGGGGAAGTAGCGAGCGTGCCCATTAGCGAGGCCGCCAGGCTGCAGCCCATCACGGACTACGGCGCGACGAAGCTGGCCGGCGAAGATCACTTGCTCGCTTTCGCGCACGAGGAGAAGGCCCAGGTGCTGGCGCTACGGATGCCGGCGATTTACGGCCCTGGCGAGAAGACGCCGCGCGCCTTGCCCAACTTCTTGAGGTCGGTGGCGCGAGGCGAGCTACCCACGCTGCACGGTGATGGCTCGGATCTCCGAGACCAGCTGCACGTCGCCGATGCGGCGCGAGCGATCTTGCTCGCTGCTCGGACCGACGTCGCCGGCATCTTCAACGTCGCGGATGGTCAGGCACACTCGATCGAGGAGCTGGCCGCGCTCGCCATCGAAACCGCAGGCCTGCGCGGTAGCCCGCGGCGGCTCGAACGCATGAAGCCGCGCCGCGACTATCACATGAGCATCGCCAAGGCCCGCCTGGAGCTCGGCTTTGAGCCCCGGGTTCAGCTCCGGGAGGGCATGCGGGAGCAGCTCGCCTGGCTCCGCTCAGCCGCTGTCCCTGCTTCGAGCTGAGGGCCGCGTAACGGCCCCTGCCGGGTGACGCCGGAGCCGCGACCCCAGGTCGCGGCGGAGCGGCGCGAGCCGGCTGCACCCGCCGTTGGCTTCAGCCGGTATTGAGGGCTAGCGGAGGGCCCGGCACGAGAAGCAGGCGTGCAGGGGCAGGGCGAGGAATGGCGCGATCCGGCGTTCGACGATCTCGAACTCCCGGACCAGCAGGCGCTGGAACTCCCACGGCCACCACTTCTGGAGGTGGTAGTGATCGCCGCCCCACTGGATCCGCTCTTTGAGCACCCAGCCGATGGGGGTGCGCCGGAGCAGCTGCTTGGCGCGGTCGATCACCGGATCGATCGGCACCGTGATCACGGCCCGGCCTCCCGGAGCGAGCAGCCGACGCAGCGTGGACAGGATCTCGCTCGGATTCGTGGTGTGCTCCAGCACCTCCGTGCAGATGATGCGGTCGAAGGCAGCGTCCGGCAGATCGAGCGTCTCGATCTGCCCCTTCAGGAACTGGACGTCGTACCCCGTCAGGTTCTTCCGGGCGATATCCAGGTACAGCTGCGACACGTCGCTCGCGGTCAGCTTGGCCTCCGGAAACATGCGGAGCACGTGGCCGCCCCCGGAGCCCACCTCCAGGATCCGCAAGCCAGGCCTGGATTCGACCATGTCGCGGATGATGGACAGGCGGCGGCTCTGAATCCAACGAATGGCCCAGGGCGAGGAGGCGTAGTAGTCGTCGATGGGGTGCTCGCGCGCGAGCTCGTCATTCAGGCGCTCGACCTCATCCGGGGACTTGGGCCAGTGTGCTGGCTCTGTGCTGGCGTTCATGGGGGCTCCGTGTTTCAAGGCGGTCGCTCAGGGACGTATCTCGACGCGGTCGAGGTGGAGGTACGATCGACGGTCGACACGTAGCCGCACATAGCGGGTGTCCACTGCTTCGAACGAGGCGGTCCAGGTGCGAAAGACCTCGTCCCGGCGAGCTAACGTGCGCCAGGCCTTGGCGTCGTCCGAGACCTCCAGGACCAGCGGCACGGCGCGATCCGGCACGCTGTCGGAGCGGTTCTTCACATACACCTCCGAGATGCGCGTCGGAGCGCCGAGGTCGAACTCGACCCAGGGACTGGCGTCCTCCTTGGTGTGGAAAAAAATGTCGGTTCGCAGCGAGCCGCAGAGCCTGATTTCGGGATGGCATTCGCCCCATACCGAGCTCGCCCGCCAGGGCTTACCCAGCGCCAGGTTGGGTTTGAGCGTCAGGTAGTGCCAGCTGACGGCGCCGAGCGCGCACACGATCGCCAACGTCAGCACGAGTCCGACGACGCGAACGAAGCGCTGAAAGAGCAGCCGACGCACGGCAGCGTCCGGTCCACCCAACGTGAGCGCGCTGTGCGCCAGCAGCCGCAGGTGGCTGGCGACCCTGTGCCGGTCCAGCTCGGAGAGCCGCGCAAAGGCGCGAAAGTCGCCGCTCTCGAGCAGCAGCTCCAGCTCGTCGCGAGCCTGTGCCTCCTCCGGGAGAGCGAGTCCCTCGATCGCCCTCGACTTCTTCCACACTGCGTCGATCGGCTCCTCGCCGCCGTTCTCCTTGTCCAGCGCCGAAAGAGACCAGTAGATGGACTGTCGATACAGATCGGCCGCCAGATGCTGGGCCGTACCGGTCCACAACGGCTCCAGCGCGTCGAACACACGATCACCGAGGGCGGCCGCCGCATGCGCCCTGCGCCGCAACTCGCGCGCCCGGGGATCACTATCACGCAGCCTGGCGCGGGCCAGCTTCAGCGCCCGACGCCGGGTGGTCCACTCCCAGAGCCCGAAGCCCTCCGTCTTCTGCCGCGTCGCGGTGGCGGGTGCCGAGGGTGCGCTGTCAGGACCCGCGACGGGGGCCGGCCGCGGCCCCGGCAGGCCCGTACTCTTTAGCAGTTCGTCTTTCACTTTGCCGCGCTCTCGCTGGGGACTTTCGGGGGGAGCCGGATGCCGAGCTCGGCCATGGCTCGTTTCGTCTGATCGGACTTGTGGTCCTTCTTGAACAGATAGAACGTGCGGTCGTGCTGCCCGACCAGACCGTAGTCGTTACGGGTGAAGGCGTCGCGCAGCACGTCGACGCTATGGCTGCCATTCTTACGAACCAGCAGGTACGTGGCGTCGCCGTGGGCGGACCTGAGCGTGTACGCATTCAAACGGGCGGCGATGTGCGGGACCTCGGTCTCACTGGCCGCGACGCTGGCGTCCGGCGGAATGTTGGCGATCAGCTCGGTGAACGCTGCGTAGGTGCGTTTGTCCTTCTCGCTCTCCTCGAAGGTCACGCGAACCGAGCCGCCCACGAAGGTGTCGTGCTGGAACACGGCTCCGAACACCGCGCTGTGCGCCCAGACGGCGAGCAGCGCGGCACACGCGGCGGCTTGCCGGCGCTCGGCGCCGAGCTGCTGCCCCAACAGACGTAGCCCGATCACCGTGCTGGCAAACACATAGGGGACCCAGTGCGTCGTGTACTGGAAGCCGATACCCAGCGTCGGGGCATATCCCGTGGTCATCAGCGTGAAGAAGAAGCCGGGGATCGCCAGGTAGATCAGGAGAAAGCGCCGACAGGGCAGGAACGCCAGCGGGGCGAACATGTGCAGGAAGTAGATCAGCTTGTCCTGTCGCAAGAGCGTGGACAGAAAGAACGCGGGGTTGATCAGGATCGTCTGAACGACGCCGCCGTAACCCTTCGTGCCCTCCGGCATCAGTTGCTTGTAGATGTCGGCGAACCACCAGCTGCCTGCCGCGGGCATGATCGCGAACTTGATGATCATGAACCAGACCAGGGAGCTGACCGCCAGCCCGATGCCGAAGCGGACCCGATACCCGGCGAGCGCGAGGAAGCTGCCCAGGATGACCAGCCCCACCGCCATGTCCTCGCGGTGGGCCCAGATGATCGGGACCAGCAGCGTCGCCCAGCCCAGCCGCCCCGTCGCGATCAGCCAGTACAACAGGAAATGGAAGGGCAGCGCGACCAGCAGCTCGTGATAGTCGTAGAAATTGGGGCCGTGCAGCGGCGCGTACGACAGGTAGACCAGCGCCACGATCACGGCCGTCCAGCGCGGGATCTGGGTGCGGGCGAACAGGTAGAGCGGGATGGCCGCCAGACCCACCATCACCGATTGATAGACGAGCAGGACCTCCGCGCCGGGCTTCAGCGCGAAAATGGGCAGCCACAGGAACATGGCGAAGATGGCGTGCCCGGAGATGAAGTTGCCGCCATCCGGTCCGAACAGCACCGTCGAGCGGAACGGGTGCCCCTCGAGCGCGTTGAAGCACCAGTTGACGTTGATGCCGAGATCAAAGCCATAGGTCCCGAAGCGGCGGTGTTGCAGCAGCGTGTAATGCGAGAAGTACAGCGCGTAGGACAGGGCCGCCGTGACCACGACGAGCGTCGGCAGGTGCCGGCGTAGCGCGGGCGCGAGGCCGACCTGCGCGGCACCCTCGCGCAGGTAGGCGGGAATGGCTCGAAAGCTGCGGTCGAACAACCTCTCGGCCAGCAACGCCACGATGGCCAGCAGGATCAAAAAGGTCAGCGGCGCCGCGCTCCAGGTCCGGTAATCGAACAACACCGGCAACAACGCCGTCAGCGTCAGAGGTGCAGCCAGGCGTCCGGCGCGATCGACGCTGTCCAGCCCGCGCTGCCCGCGCAGCAACAACACCAGCAGCGCCGCCAGGGACGGCGCGAGACCTCCGAGCAGCATGGCCACCAGCATCAGGTTGCGTTGCGGCGCTGGAGCCTGGTTGGAGAGCAGAAAGGACGTCGAGTCCGGAAGGCCGAGAAACGCGAGGCAAAGCGCCACCGAAGCTCCGGCGATCGCCAGGCTGGAGAGCGCCAGGGTAGCGCGCGCCACGTGGGCGCCGCTCGGCCACCAACGCGGTAACCAGTCTCTGCGTAAATGCTGGATCGGAGAAGCGCTGGTCATCGATTGCGGGGCCGGGGCCCTTTCGAGCGGGTAGAATGGGCTCCTCGCGAAATAGCCTGGTCCAGTGGTTTTACACCAGAAATCTCGGTGGCTCCGGCCCAGCGGGGTGGGACTTCAACCCACAAGCAGGGGCTGGAGGGGCGTTCCACGAACGCGCTGGGTCGTAAAGCGCCCCGAGGTTCCGCGCTGAGCCTCGTAGAGCGAGCCCGGCCTAAATCTCTCTCTGGCATCGCCTCCGCTCGTCAGGTGGACAGCGATAGTCCGAGCTGCTCGCCACCGCTCTGAGCCGCGAGCTCGGGGGGCGAGGTCTGGGCCACGGCGTCGTCGACCTCGGTTTGTCCCTGGGTGGGCAGCGTGGCTCGACGCCCCGTCACCAGGACCTCTTCACGTCCGTCCTCGTTCACGCGCCGGACCAGGCGGTACGTGGTGTTGCCTTCGGCGCGCGCCACCTCGGGCGCGGCGATCAACAGCTGCAGATCGAGCGTCTGGCATAGATCAAACAGCACGCCCAGGTTGTCCTGTGACAGGCGGTTGGCCTCGTCCAGGAACAGGAAACGCAGGGAGCCGCTGCCACGCTCGCGCCGCAGCAGGTGATCGTCGCGCTCCCACTCCGCCAGGATCACCATCATCAGGGCGGCTCCGATGCCGATGGCCTCACCGGTCGACACCTGGCTGGGGTTGACGCGCTCCCAGCCCTGCTCGGCGCGCCGTTGGATCTGCACGTGCAGGTCCAGATACTCGCGGTAGTCCACCAGGCGCTGACCACCCGTGCGTCCTCCGGCATGGCGCCGGAAGATCTCATCCAGCGCTTCCTCGATCGGCAGGTTGGATTGAAACAGGAGCTCCTGCGTCACCCCCT
>WUUC01179247.1_pt1 | contig 17121 bp, 11 predicted proteins | sample 6278441 | NCBI WGS metagenome assembly WUUC01 (sample SAMN13675441, study PRJNA597444) | soil metagenome | isolation source: soil | place: USA: Washington | collected 2017-10 | reverse complement strand
GAGGAACAGGCCCGAGCGGATGCCGAAGCGCGGGTACGCGCCGAAGCGGATCGTCGTGGTGTCGCTGCAGAAGCCTTGGAACGCAAGACCAAAGCGGAACAGCCGGCGCCGGTTGTGAGGCCTGCCAAGACCGAGCGCGATCAGAACGCGACCGGTAAATTCCAGCGCCAAGAGTTGCATGTATCGAGCGATGCGAGTGCGCGCTTCAAGAAAAAGAAGCAACAGCAGCAGTCGAAGTCGCGGCGCCCGGTGCAAGTCAACGTCAGCGCGCAGCATGGCTTCGAGAAGCCTACTGCCGCCGTCAAATACGACGTGCAAATTCCCGAGACCATTACTGTTGGCGAGTTGGCGCAGCGCATGGCCGTGAAGGCCAATGAAGTCATCAAGGTGATGATGAACATGGGCGTGATGGCCACCATCAACCAGCCCATCGATCAAGACACCGCAGTGCTGGTCGTTGAAGAACTCGGACATACCGCCGTTCCCATCAAGGAGAGCGCGGTGGAAGACCAATTGACGGCATCCGACAGCACGCACGAGCTGTTGCCGCGTGCGCCAGTGGTCACCGTCATGGGTCACGTCGATCACGGCAAGACTTCATTGCTCGACTACATTCGCCGTGCCAAAGTCGCTGCGGGCGAAGCGGGCGGCATTACGCAGCACGTTGGCGCTTATCACGTCGAAACCGCGAAAGGGATGGTCACATTCCTCGATACGCCCGGTCACGCCGCCTTCACGGCGATGCGTGCGCGTGGTGCGCAAATCACCGACATCGTGGTGTTGGTGGTGGCGGCCGATGACAGTGTCATGCCGCAGACGATTGAGGCGATTCAGCATGCGCGAGCTGCCGAAACGCCGATCGTCGTAGCAATTACCAAAATCGATAAGCCCGAAGCGGATCAGGACAAGGTCAAGAAGGATCTCGTCCAACAAAACGTCGTGCCCGAAGACTGGGGCGGCGATGTAATGTTCGTCGGCGTCTCGGCCAAATCCGGGGCCGGTGTCGATCAATTGCTGGACACCATTTTGCTGCAGGCGGAAGTGTTGGAATTGAGGGCAGCGCGCGATGGTCTCGCGGCCGGTGTCGTGATCGAGTCGAGCATCGAGAAAGGCCGTGGCGCCGTTGCAACGGTGCTCGTTAAGCGCGGCACCTTGCGCGCAGGCGATCCGATTATTGCAGGGCAGGAATACGGCCGTGTGCGCGCCATGTTCGACGAGACAGGCAAGCCAGTAGACGAAGCCGGACCGTCTTTCCCGGTTGTCGTGCTCGGGTTGTCCAATGCACCGAACGCAGGCGATGAGATGCTCGTCGTCGAAAGCGAACGCAAGGCGCGCGAAGTCGCTTTGTATCGCCAGGGCAAGTTCCGCGACACGAAGCTTGCGAAGCAGGCGCCGCAAAAGCTCGAAGACATGTTGTCGCAGATGGGCGAGAACAAAGCTGCTACGGTCCAGTTGATCATTAAGGCGGACGTGCAGGGCAGCGCTGAAGCATTACGCGATTCGCTCCACAAGCTATCGACGGACGAAGTTGCGGTGAAAGTCGTGTCCAGCGGCGTCGGCGGTATCACCGAATCCGATGTCACGTTGGCTGCGGCTTCGAACGCCCGCATCATCGGCTTCAATGTGCGCGCCGATGCGGCCGCACGCAATGCCATCAAGGAAAACGGCATCGATGTGCGTTACTACAGCATCATCTACGAAGCGATCGACGACATTCGTCAAGCGCTGTCGGGAATGCTGGCACCGGAAGTCAAAGAAACGATCGTCGGCCTCGCGGAAGTTCGCGATGTCTTCCGCTCGAGCAAGTTCGGCACCGTTGCCGGCTGTATCGTGTCGGACGGCTATGTGCGCCGGAACAACCCCATTCGCGTTCTGCGGAACAATGTGGTGATTTTCGAGGGCGGCCTCGAATCGCTGCGGCGCTTCAAGGATGACGTCAACGAAGTTCGCTCCGGCACCGAGTGCGGTATCGGCGTGAAGAACTACAACGACGTGCAGGTGGGCGATCAGATCGAGTGCTTCTCGCGCATCGAAGTGGCGAGAACGGTGTAGGCGGAAGGAAGTCGTTAGTCGTTAGTCGCTAGGGGTTAGCCAAACATAAAGGCGTCTCTATTCTGGCTAACTCCTAGCGACTAACCCCTAGCGACTTCTTCCGATATGAACAAATCCTATCCCCGTAGCCGCCGCGTCGGCGATCAGATTCAGCGCACGCTGAGCGATTTGATTCGCCGTGAAGTGCGCGATCCGCGCTTAGGCTCGATCACACTCACGGATGTGCGGGTCTCGCAGGATCTCTCGCATGCGAAGGTGTTCTACTCGGTGCTGGGCGGCACTCGTGATCCGGCGATGACGCAGGAAATCCTCGACGCAGCCGCTGCAATGCTGCGCGGTCGCCTTGGGCGTTCTTTGAGTTTGCGCCATGCGCCGCTGATCCATTTCGAAGCGGATACGCTGATCGACGAAGGCGCACGGATGAGCGCTTTGATCCGCGATGCAGTGAAGAAAGACGAATCGCTGCATCAGGACGAGCCGGGCAATTCCGAGGAAAAGTAGGGCTTCGTACCTTACAGCTCGAACCGCCAACGCCAATGACCCCGTCCAAGCCAAAACGCTTTGACCGCGCGGTCGACGGCATCTTATTGCTCGATAAGCCCGTGGGGTTGTCGTCGAATGCTGCCCTACAACAGGCGCGAGTTCTGTTCCGCGCATTGAAGGCAGGGCACGCAGGCAGTCTTGACCCCATGGCATCGGGAATGCTGCCGATCTGCTTCGGCGAAGCCACCAAGGTGTGCGCGTTTTTGCTCGACTCGGGCAAACGGTATCAGTTCGTGGCTCGCTTGGGCGAACGTAGCGATACTGGCGATGCAGAAGGTCAAATTGTCGAACGCCTCGACGTTCCCAGTCTTACCAGAGCACAGATCGAGACCGTGCTGAGCGATAGTCTGGGCATGCAAACGCAGGTCCCACCGATGTACTCGGCGCTCAAGCATCAGGGTGAGCGCCTGTACGCGCTGGCGCGAAGAGGCGAAACCGTGGACCGCCCGCCGCGTTCGATCCGGCTCGATGAGCTGACGCTTCTAAACCAAAGCAGCACCGAACTCGAAATCGCCGTCCGCTGCTCAAAAGGCACGTACGTCCGGACACTGGCTGAAGACCTGGCCGTCAAGCTCGGTACCATTGCGCATCTAACCGCGCTTAGGCGGGTGGAGGTCGATCCGTTCGGCTCCCGGGCCATGTACTCGTTAGCGCAGCTTGAGTCGATCGCGGCGGGCGGCCTTGCGGCCTTGGATTCGCTCCTTTTGTCGGCCGACGAAGCTTTGCCTCATTTGGCCTCGTTGACAGTGGATGCCGCCGGTCGTGAAGACTTGCAGCACGGCCGAAATACACGGGGTCACCCCCCATCAGGGGTTGCTAACCCCGGCGAAACGGTCCGAATGTATGGACCGGAAGGCGAATTTCTGGGCTTAGGCGAAATCGACGCGACCGGCTGCATTCAGCCGCGACGCTTGCTGGTTAAGTCCGCTTCGGTGCAGTGATTTTATTGAGAATTTGTCTTGAGATAGGCACCGGCCCGCGCGTAGAATGCGCGCCTCATTTTAGACCCCCAAAATTTAAGTTAAGGCCAGGATCGACCACGATGTCTATGTCGAGCGAGCAGAAGAGCGGAATCGTTGCCCAGTATCGTCGGGGCACCAACGACACCGGATCACCCGAAGTGCAAATCGCGCTGCTGTCTGCGCGGATCAGCGAACTCGGCGGTCACTTCGATACCCACAAGCGCGATCATGCGTCGCGCCGCGGCTTGCTCAAGATGGTCAACCAACGCCGCAAGCTACTCGACTATTTGAAAGGGTCCGCGCCCGAGCGCTACCAAGACGTTGTCAGCCGACTCGGGCTGCGCCGCTAATCACCTTGTGTTCCAACCGGCCGATTCGCACTCCCGCCTCGGCCGCGCCGGCTCATGCCCATCCTCGTTCGAGTTTGCGCAGCCGCTCGTTTCTCAAAGAATTTTCGAAAGTAAGTCAAACCATTGAATCCCGGCAAGACCGGTAGGAAGTATCGTGAGCGTTGTAAAGAAATCATTCCAGTTCGGACAACACCAGGTCACCATCGAAACCGGTGAAATCGCCCGCCAAGCCGATGGCGCCGTCGTCGTGACGATGGGCGAAACGGTTGTGCTCGTGACCGCCGTCGCTCGTAAAGAACCGAAGCCCGGCCAGGACTTCTTCCCGCTCACCGTCAACTATCAAGAGAAGACGTATGCCGCGGGTCGCATCCCCGGCGGCTTCTTCAAGCGCGAAGGGCGTCCGACCGAAAAAGAGACGCTGACCTCGCGTTTGATCGATCGTCCGATTCGCCCGCTGTTTCCCGAAACCTTCCTCAACGAAATCCAGGTGGTCGCCACCGTCATTTCGCTGAACCCCGAAGTGGATGCCGACATTCCCGCGCTGATCGGCGCTTCCGCGGCGCTGTCGCTGACCGGCTTGCCGTTCCAAGGCCCAATCGCCGCCGCAAAGGTTGGCTACAAGGACGGTCAGTACATTTTGAATCCCTCGCGCACGCAATTGGCGACTTCGGATCTGAATTTGGTGGTCGCCGGTACCGCCGAAGCCGTATTGATGGTCGAGTCGGAAGCGAATTGCTTGCCGGAAGACGTGATGCTCGGTGCCGTTGTGTTTGGACATGAACAACAACAAGTCGCTATCAAAGCGATCAACGAGCTCAAGGCAGAAGCCGGCAAGGCTGCTTGGAAATGGCAGGCGCCCGCCACCGACACCGCACTTGAAGCAGCCGTGGCTGCTGCTGCCAACGCAGGCTTGTCGGATGCGTACAAAGTGACTGAGAAGCAAGCCCGCCAAGTACGCGTTGCGGAAGTCAAGAAAGCCACGTTGGAAGCCCTGAGCGCCGGCGAAACGCCGAAGTTCGCGAGCAATGTCGTGGGCAAGGAACTCGGTAACCTCGAATACAAGATCGTGCGCAATCGCGTCATCGCGAACGAGCCGCGCATCGACGGCCGCGACATGAAAACTGTGCGCCCGATTCGCATTCGTACCGGCGTACTACCGCGTACGCATGGTTCAGCACTGTTCACGCGCGGCGAAACGCAGGCACTCGTCGTCACGACGTTGGGCACCGGTCGCGATGCGCAGATCATCGATGCGCTCGATGGCGAACGCAAAGAGCCGTTCATGCTGCATTACAACTTCCCTCCATTCAGCGTCGGCGAAACCGGCATGATGGGTTCGCCGAAGCGCCGCGAAATCGGCCATGGCAACCTGGCGCGCCGCGGTATTGCTGCCGTGATGCCCGATATGGCGGCGTTCCCATACGTGTTGCGCGTCGTCTCCGAAATTCTCGAGTCGAACGGCTCAAGTTCGATGGCCAGCGTTTGCGGCACCAGCCTCGCGCTGATGGACGCAGGCGTGCCGATCAAGGCGCCTGTCGCGGGCGTGGCAATGGGACTCGTGAAGGAAGGCGATAAGTTCCAAGTGCTCACCGACATCCTCGGTGATGAAGATCACTTAGGCGATATGGATTTCAAGGTGGCCGGCACGCGCACGGGTATCACCGCGCTGCAGATGGACATCAAGATCAACGGCATCACCAAGGAAATCATGGAAGTTGCGTTGGCCCAAGCTAAAGAAGGCCGCCTGCATATCCTCGGCGAAATGGAAAAGGTGTTGTCCGCGCCGCGCGCGGTCATGTCGGAATGGGCGCCAACGATTATCACGATGAAAATCGACCCGGAAAAGATCCGCGAAGTCATCGGTAAGGGCGGCGCAGTCATTCGCGCCATTACCGAAGAAACCGGCGCTACGATCGACATCGAGAACGATGGCACGGTCAAGATCGCGTCAGTCAATGGCGCGCAAGGCCGCGAAGCCCAGCGTCGCATCGAACTGATCACTGCGGAAGTCGAAGTGGGCCACGTCTATGAAGGCAAGGTCGCGCGCCTGATGGACTTCGGCGCGTTCGTTACGATTCTGCCGGGCAAGGACGGCTTGGTGCACATCTCGCAAATCTCCGATGAGCGAGTCGAACGCGTCAGCGACAAGCTGAACGAAGGCGATGTCATTCGCGTGAAGGTGCTTGAAGTCGATCGTCAAGGCCGTGTGCGATTGAGCATGCGCAACGTCGACGGCTAAACGACGCCTACGGCTTGGTCAGCTGGCTCACGGGCTAGCTGGCCAAATGGCCTGACTGAAAACGCCGGCAATGCCGGCGTTTTTTGTTTTTGACGAACTGAATTTCAATCTCAGAAAGGCTTCGATTCTTGCCAGCAAGCCAGCAAGTTAAAGAGCATTTTTCCTGGCTCAAACCCTCGGCCGCTGCGAATCCTGCGCTGGCGGACTTTCCAAATCGTCGTCCGGCGGTTCGTCCATTTCCGGCGTGCCGGTTTCCTTGGGCCGCAAGGGCGAGGGAGTGTGCGAGGGTGGAACGGACATCGCTCGCAGGAATTCGCTTTGCATCGATAGCCAGCGCTCGTAGTTCTGACGAGCGATCGTTGCCATGGCGGTAAACGGATCCGCTGCGTTGCCTTGGGTTGTACCGGTCATCGCTGCAGGATCGCGAGGTTGTTGCTGGAACAGCTTCAGGCTTTGTTCGAGATAGTTGCCGACGAAGCTTTGCATCGCGCTGCCGTACGACCGAATGACTTGCGACAGGAAATCCTGGCTCATCAGCGGCTCGCCCGCATGCTCCTGTTCGGAGATCACCTGCAGGAGAATCGAACGTGTGATGTCTTCCTGCGTCTTCTTGTCGATCACGACGAAGGCAACCTTGTCGGTGACAAGGCGACGGATATCGGCCAACGTGATGTAACGGCTTTCAACCGTGTCATACAGCCGCCGATTCGGATATTTTTTTATAATTCTCGGTTCGCTCATTGGCGCTAGCTCCCCGCTGTAACCCCGAGACCGTAGACGATTTAATGAAAGGTCAACGCTTCAAAGTCGTGCACGATGCAGTGCGCCATAGTAATTCATCCGTGGCCGTAAAGGCCATCCGTCATCAGTCGTGCCTGTTGGACTGGGTCCAAACTTAAGACTAGCCCGTCGGCTTGGGCGCGGCGCACGTCATCAGGCGTCGAAGGGGAGCAATGGACCAGTGCCTGATCCCCCAACTCCATAGTTCATCCAAGGTGACGGATTTGAGCGATTCCGGCGGCGATTGACGGAGGGCGACCAAGGCCTGCCACAGAAGCGTCGTCGCGTTGGACGGATCGATGGCCAGCGACTGGGCCGATTTGGAGAGTTTTCGACCGCCGAGATCCAGCGCGACGGGTAAATGACAGTATCCGGGCGTCGGCAATCCGAGGGCCCGTTGCAACAGAATATGTCGTGGTGTGCTGTCTAACAGGTCAGCGCCTCGAACGACTTCGGTAATGCCTTGCGCGGCATCGTCGACCACCACGGCCAGGTGATACGCGAATATGCCATCGCGCCGTCGCACGATGAAATCGCCGCCGTCCAATCCCACATTGTGGCCCTGCAGTCCCTGAATACGATCGGTGAATTCGACCTGACCATCCTGTACGACGAAGCGGATGGCAGCGTCGATTGCGTCAATCCGGTGGTGTTGATCGCGGCAGGTGCCCGGGTAGCGCAGCTCGTCCGAGTCCACTCCATCCTGGCGCGAATGCCAGGCGGCTATTTGGGCTCGGCTGCATAGGCAAGAATAAATCGATGCTTGTGCGCGCAAAGCTTGCAGCGCCTCGGCATACAAGCGGGTGCGATTGCTTTGATATTCAATGGGGCTGTCCCACTGAAAGCCGAAGGCGGCCAGCGCCTCGATCATCCGATCGGCCGCCCCTGGGACCACGCGCGGCCTATCGAGGTCTTCGATGCGCAGCAGCCATCGACCCTTGGCGGCGCGCGCCTGCAGGTAGCTGCCGACAGCCGCAATCAGCGACCCGAAGTGAAGGGGCCCGGAAGGGGAAGGTGCGAAGCGGCCGATGTACACCGACACGCTCGAATGCGGCTAGGAGCTGGCGAGCGGGGGCGTCAGAAGCCGCCGTGCTCAGCGATAGCGGTCATCCCGATCGCCATATTGCTTTTCGCGGCGCTCCCGACGTTCTTGCGCTTCGACGCATAACGTTGCAACCGGGCGCGCTTCGAGCCGCTTGATGCCGATTTCTTCGCCGGTCTCTACGCAGTAGCCGTATGACCCGTCGTCGATGCGGGAAATGGCTTCGTCGATCTTACGGATCAATTTGCGCTCGCGATCCCGCGTGCGAAGCTCCAAGCTGAATTCGGATTCCTGCGTCGCACGATCGTTGGGGTCGGGGAAGTTGGCGGCTTCGTCCTTCATATGCAGCACGGTGCGGTCCACTTCTTCCATCAAATCGCGCTTCCACGTCGACAGAATATTGCGGAAGTGGTCCAACTGGACCTTGTTCATGTACTGCTCGCCACGCTTCGGCTGATACGGCGTGACGTTGCGGGGGCCGGCCAGCAGATTCATGCTGGGATCGACATCTGAATCGTCGCCGTCTTGAGCGACGGGCGCGGCGCGTTTGCGCGGTTCGGCAATGGCGACGACTTTGGGCGTTGAGGGCATCTTGACTTCAGGGCGTTTGGCGGAGCCGGCGTCGGCGGCGGTCGCTTTCGCGGCTGCCTTGTCGATCGCCTTTTCTACGGGTTTGGCGGCGGGTACCGGCGCGGTCTTCTTGGCGGCCGGCGCGGGTTCTCTCGCTACAGGTTTCGCAGCCGGTTTGGCTGCGGGTTTAGCGGTTGGCTTGGTTGCGGCCTTGGCCACGGGCTTCGCGCTCGCGGCTTTTTGCGCCGGCTTCTTCGCCGGAGCTTTGGCTGAAACAGTCTTTTTGGCCTTGGTGGCCTTGGTAGACGGTTTCTTGGTGGGCATCGAAGCCTCCCTCAATGGGCTGAATTTGAAGAATGTAGCGGGAAGTTAAACAAGGTGTTCGGTGCAACCTGCGCAACTTAAAAGGAATCCGCAAGTTGGCATGCTCGCGATTCGACTGGCCTTAAAAAAAGAGGGCGGGATTATACCGACCGTAACGCGCAGGTACAGTCCAACGTTGCGTTGGGTTGGATCGGACTTGCGGTTCGTCAGTTCAACCTTGAAAACATACGCTGCCTGCGGCGCCAAAACCACCTTTCAATTTGTCGCCGTTCGCAAGTATTTCGATTCTCGGCGATTCCCGTACACTACCGGCCGCCGGGCGAGCTCGCCCAATGGCCGCCTTTTTGCTGCGGGTCCTTTTGGCTATTCCGGCAACCAGAGAACTCGCCTGCAGCGGATTTGACCAGCGTCGGCAAGCTCGAAGTAGCCGGCCGGCGACAAGAATACTGACGAAAGAAACACGAGATAGACGGGAAATGCGACTCAATAAAATCAAGCTTGCCGGGTTCAAGTCATTCGTCGATCCGACCGCGGTTCATTTTCCCAGCAACTTGGTGGGCGTCGTCGGGCCGAACGGCTGCGGTAAGTCGAACATCATCGACGCCGTCCGTTGGGTGATGGGTGAAATTTCCGCTAAGCATCTGCGCGGCGACTCGATGGCCGATGTGGTCTTCAACGGCTCCAGCTCCCGCAAACCGGTCGGCACCGCCTCGGTGGAGTTGGTGTTCGACAACAGCGACGGGACATTGGCAGGGCAATACGCGGGGTTTGCCGAGGTGTCGTTGAAGCGCGTCGTCTCGCGCGATGGCAACTCGGCGTACTTCCTGAACGGCACTCGTTGCCGTCGCAAGGACATCACACAGTTGTTCCTGGGTACGGGATTAGGTTCGCGCAGCTACGCGATTATCGAACAAGGGATGATTTCGCGCGTCATCGAAGCGCGGCCCGAGGAACTGCGCGGCTTTATCGAGGAAGCGGCCGGCATCTCGAAATACAAAGAACGCCGACGCGAGACCGAGAATCGCATTTCGCATACGAAGGAAAATTTGGAGCGGCTGAACGATCTGCGCGAGGAAGTCGACAAACAGCTGCGTCATCTGCAGCGGCAAGCCGCCACTGCGCGCCGCTATCAGGCGCATAAGCAAGACGAGCGCAAATTGACCGCCGAATTGTTGGCGTTGAAGTTGCGCGATATCGACAACGATTCGCAGTCGAAAGAAGGCATCCTGCGCGAGCGCGATACGGCCATGCAGGCTGCCATCGCAGATTTACGCGCCATCGAGTCTTCGATCGAAACTGCGCGCGAAACTTTTACCGAAAAGAACGAGGCGCTGAATCAAGTCCAGGGACGCTTCTATCAAATCGGGGCCGATATCTCACGCACCGAGCAAGCGATTCAGCATGGCCGCGAGTTGCGTCAACGCCAGACCACGGATCTCGAGCAAGCCGAGCAAGGCCTGATCGAAGTGAACCTGCATTTGACGCGCGATCAGGCGCAGGTCGACAGTCTCGCCATCGAACTGCAGCAACTATCTCCGGATTTGACCGCAGTGCGCGAGCGCGAACAGGCTTCCGGCGAAGCCTTGGAGCACGCCGAAGAGGCGATGCAGAATTGGCAAGAGTCGTGGGATGAATTCAATCGCGATGCACGCAGCGCCAGCGAGAAGACGCAGGTCGAGCGGGCGCGCATCGAACAACTCGAGAACCAGTTGCGCCGCTTGGTCGCACAGCGCGAACGCACCAGCGTCGAACTCGATGCGCTGGCGCCGGAAGAAATGACCGCGCGCATCGATCTGCTGGCAGAGCAAGCAACGGCCTCGCGCGAACAGGAATCGGAAGCAGGCGCGCGGCTGACGGAATTGTCACAGCGTATTCAGAGCTTGCGCGAACGCGAGCGCGAACTGGTCGCGCAGTCCGACCGCAGTCGCCGCGAGTTGCAGGAAGCTCAAGGTCGATTGTTGTCGTTGCAGGCGCTCCAACAAGCGGCACTGGGTCAAGCCCAGGGCAAAGTGGCCGAATGGCTCAAAGTGAATTCGCTGCAAGAGCGGCCTCGTCTGGCGCAGCAGCTCAGCGTTCAGACAGGTTGGGAACGCGCGGTCGAAACGGTACTCGGTTCTTATCTTGAAGCTGTCTGCGTCGATACAGTGGATTCTGTTGCCGGGATGCTCGATTCGCTGCAGGTCGGGACGGTGACGTTCTTTGCCAATGCATCCCGCGCGGCTTCGGCGCCTGCAGATCGCTTGTCGCAACGTGTGCAAGGTCCGGCAGGGGTCGCATCGCTGCTCAACGGCATCGTTGCCGTCGATACGCTCGCGGAAGCCCTGCAAATGCGCGACCGGCTCGCGCCCGGTGAATCGGTCATCACGCGAGACGGCATTTGGATCGGCCAGGATTGGCTGCGGGTCAGCCGCGACAAAGATGTCCACGCGGGCGTGTTGGGCCGTGAGCAGGAAATGCGCGTGCTGCGCGACAGCGTTGCGGCAGCCGAACAACAGCAAGCCGCGGTCGAGGCGGAAATCACCGCTGCGCGAGAGCAAGTGCAGGAAATCGAGCATCAGCGCGATACCGCGCAGGACGATGTCAATCGCATGCATCGCGAATTCAGCGACGTCAGCTCGCAATTGAAAGGGCTGCAGACGCGCGCCGAACAAATGGCCGAACGGGGCCGCAATCTGCAAGCCGATGCAGAAGAACTGGGCGTCGAACTAGGCCGCACGGAGGATAGCTTGGCGGGTGCGCGCGGACGGCTGGAAGAAGGCATGGAGGAAATGGCCGTGCACGACGAGACTCGCATGGAGCTCGAGTCGAAGCGCGAGCATTTGCGTCAGAATTTAGGCTTGGCCCGTTCGCAGGCGCAGGCAGATCGTGCCGCCGCTCAGCAGACGGCGATTGCCGTGGAATCGAAGCGCTCGGCGCACGATTCGATTTTGGCCGGCCTCGATCGCATGCGCTCGCAATTGCTGCAACTCGAGCAACGCAGAACCGATCTGAGCACCCAACTCGCGACGGGCCTCGCGCCGATCGCGGTGCACGAAAAGGATTTGGAGCGTCAGTTGGAGCTGCGAGCGGCGGTCGAGCAGAACTTGGCGGAAGCTCGGCGGACGCTGGAAGATGCGGAAGGGCGTATGCGCAAGTTGGATGAGCAACGCATGCTCGCCGAATCGCGAGTCGATGAGTCGCGCCAATATCTGGATGATGTGCGTCTCGCCGCGCAAGAGCTCCGCGTACGTCGCGAATCGCTGGATGAGCAATTCAAAGTCACGCATTTCGATTTCGCGGAAGTGCTGGCGTCGCTGACCGCCGAAGCGGAAGCGACTGTTTGGGAGCAAACGCTACGCGAAGTGACCGAGAAGATCGAACGGCTGGGCCAAGTCAACTTGGCGGCAATCGACGAATTCAAGGAACAGTCCGAGCGCAAAGAGTATCTTGACCGCCAGTACAAGGATTTGACCGATGCATTGGACACGCTCGAGTCCGCCATGCAGAAAATCGACAAGGAAACGCGCACACGTTTCCAGGACACCTTCGATCGAGTCAACGCTGGACTGAAGGAGCGCTTTCCTCGGCTCTTCGGTGGCGGCCATGCCTACCTCGAGTTGGCAGGCGAGGATATTTTGAGCGCGGGCGTTGCGATCATGGCTCGCCCACCGGGCAAGCGAAACAGCACGATTAATCAGCTGTCGGGCGGCGAAAAGGCGCTGACGGCAGTCGCGCTAGTGTTTTCCATCTTCGAATTGAATCCTGCGCCGTTCTGCCTGCTGGACGAAGTGGACGCGCCGTTGGACGATAACAACGTGGGCCGCTTCTGCGACACGGTCCGCGAGATGTCGCAACGCGTGCAGTTCATCTTCATCACGCACAACAAGTCGACGATGGAACTCGCCGAGCAACTCATTGGCGTAACGATGCATGAGCCGGGCGCTTCGCGGCTGGTGGCGGTCGACGTCGATGAGGCGATGCGACTAGCGGCGATTTGATCGGCACACAATTGGAAATGTCACGCACGGCGAGACAATGACAGCACTGCATTGGATCTTGTTTGCAGCGGGAGCGCTGCTGTTGATCGGCATCTATTTTTGGGGACGGCACAGCAACAAGCGAAATGTTGCTGAGCAGCCGCCGGCGCGGCTGCAGCCGCGGCCGGAAACTGTGCCGCAACTGCATGAAGTCGTTGGGTCGGCGCCGAGAGCCAGCTCAGACAACATCCTGATTCATGACGAGCCGTTCGATGTCGGCGATTTGCCGTCTATGTCTGCTCATGGTTCAGCGCCTCTCGCCGAACCTGCGCCGCGTGACAGCTGGGGTTCCACACCTACCTTCAGTTCTGTAGAGGCAGCGCCCGCTGTGCAGGCCGCTGCCATGAAGCGCACACCGGCGGCTGAGCAACGCGTGGCGCCGCAGGCCACTGAATCGTCCCGTGCGTCAAAGCGACCGGCAGCACAGCGCAAGATCGTGGCGTTGCGGCTCGCAGCGGGCGAGGGCGCAGTCGATGGCGCCAAACTCAAGTCGCTGCTCGAAGCCGCCGCACTCGTTCATGGCAAGTACGGCATCTATCACCGCATGCATGACACCGAGACGCCGCTCTTCAGTGTAGCCAGTATGGTGGAACCGGGAACGTTCGATCCTTTTGCCATGAGTGGCGTGCAGTTTCCAGGCGTCACGATTTTCATGCAGTTGCCGGGACCGTTGGACGGCATGGACATGCTTGCATCGATGTTGGCATGCGCGCGCCAATTAGAGCAAGGCATGGGCGGATCATTGCAAGACGAACGCGGACTGCCGTTGATCGAATCACGCGAGCAGCGATTGCGCGACGACGTCGAAAACTTCCTGCACTTGTTGGGCACGTAGAAACACAGAGTCATGGCAAACGATTTCGCCCCTCCTGACAAAGTCAAACGGGCTCAAGAGCTCCGGCGGATCATCCAGGAAAATGCACACCTATACTTCGTATTAGACGAACCCGTCCTGCCAGACGAAGAATACGATCAGCTATTGCGCGAATTGGAGAGTCTTGAGAAGTCCTATCCGGACATTCGCACGCCAGACTCCCCAACCCAGCGAATTCAAGGAAAAGTTCTGGATGGCTTTTCTCCGGTAAAGCATGTCGTTCCAATGCTTTCCATACAAACGGAGACGGATACGACAGACGGCGGCGCGACGTCATTCGATGCCAAGATTCGCCGTGAACTAGGTCTTTCAACAAACGATCCACCCGTCGAATACGCGTGCGAACTGAAGTTCGATGGTTTGGCAATTAGTTTGCGATACGAACACGGAAAATTAACGCAAGCTGCGACTCGAGGAGATGGCGAGTCCGGTGAAGATGTCACCAATAACATCTACACAATAAAGCAAATACCAAGACAACTGCTGCGCGAGCCACCGGAAGTTCTTGAGGTTCGCGGCGAAATATATATGGGACGGGCTGACTTCGACGCACTCAATCAGCGGCAGCGTGACCGAATCGAAGCCGGCGAAAAGGGACTTAAGACATTCGTTAACCCACGAAATGCTGCCGCTGGCGCTGTTCGACAACTCGACTCCGCTATTGCGGCTCAACGCCCCTTAAAGTTTTTTGCGTATGGACTGGGTCACACGAGTGGCTGGCAAATTCCTGAGCGGCATAGCAAATTGCTTGATCAATTCGAGGCCATGGGATTCCCTGTTGAAAGCAACCGGAAGGTAATGCTGGGTGCAGACGGCCTGGTAAGGTTCTACACGGATATTCGTGAACGTCGGGATTCACTGCCATTTGATATCGATGGTGTTGTCTATAAAGTCAATGAACTAGGCCTTCAGAAAAGGCTCGGATATCTAACTCGTGTGCCCAAGTGGTCGTTGGCTCATAAGTATCCGGCGCAGGAAAGGACAACCCGAGTATTGGACGTAACCTTTCAGGTTGGTAGAACCGGTGCGCTTACTCCAGTCGCCAGACTTGAGCCAGTGTTTGTGGGTGGTGTGACGGTAAGTAACGCTACGCTACACAACATGAGCGAAGTACGTCGAAAGGACATACGCATACTGGATTACGTCGTGGTTCGTCGCGCTGGCGACGTGATTCCTGAAGTCGTCAATTCTATTTTGGATCGTCGGGTTTCGGAAGCTACTGAGGTGAAACTGCCGAACCAATGTCCTGAGTGTGGTTCGCCCGTGGAGCAGCTTACAGGAGAGGTTGTGGCTCGCTGTACCGGTGGCTTAGATTGTCCGGCTCAGCTCAAACAGTCGATAGTTCATTTTACGTCAAGGATGGCGATGGACATCGAAGGATTCGGATCGGAGCTGGTTGATTCCTTAGTCAAAGGTCGGCTCTTGTTTGGTCCAGCATCAATCTACGATCTGACAAAGGCGAAGCTGATTGATTTTGTATTGCGCACGGAGCCGTTCACGAATAGGAAGGGTGAGCAGGCGACAAGGATCGTGAGAATCAAGGAAGACATGGCGGCTAATCTTGAGCGCGCAATTAATGCTAGCCGAACCCGCCCACTTTCGAGGTTTATCTATGCCCTCGGGATCCGTCATGTTGGCGAAACTACGGCGAGGGATTTGTCTCTTTTCTTTCGACGACTAGAACATCTAAGGGTTGCAACTATCGAGGTGTTGTTGCTCGTTCGCGGACTAGGAGAGCGAACCGCCGACAGCATATTTCGATTTTTTAAGGACTCTGCGAATGCGTTAGAAATTCGCGCACTTTCTTCGGAGCTGACACTCATTGGGCCCAGTCCCGAAGAGCGATTAAGCACAGTTCAGTTCCTGTCTTTGTTGAAGATTGTCAAATTGCCGGGCATCGGACTAAAAGCTTTGGAGCAAATTGCCAATAGCTATCAATCACCACAAGAATTCCTAGTTGCATTTCAGCGTGGCTCTATACCCGAGAACTCACCGACAGGCAGGCTGGCGATAGAGCTGAGAACTGAGCGCTGGGATGTCGCAATACAGCAGGTACAGGACATTGGATTGTCTTGGAGCGAGAAGTCCGAAAGTGAACGGGTTGGCACGTTGAGTGGCGCATCGGTTGTGATAACCGGGACGATTCCAGGGTTCGCTAGAACGGAAATCAAGGCTATGGCGGAAAAGGCCGGCGCGCGTGTCTCGTCCTCTGTGTCGAAGAAGACCACCTTTGTTCTGGCCGGAGATGATGCTGGGTCAAAGCTTAGTGCTGCTCGAGATCTCGGTATTGAAGTCCTCGATTTTGCGCAGTTCATGGAAAGGCTAAATTCTTAACGAACGTGGGGACAAAAAATGCGCGCAGTTAGGATCTCAACGGATACGAGGCTTCTAAAGCGTTCCTGCGAATCATTACTGGGACTCTGCGCGGGCTTGGTCGCCGATGGTCAATTGAACGATGCGGAGATTAACTTTTTGCACATTTGGCTTCTTGAGCATCCTGAGCTTGCTTCAACTTGGCCTGGCGAGATTGTCTACGACCGAGTAATGCGGGTTCTTGATGATGGAATCATTGCAGTGGAAGAGCGCCAATATTTAATTGAAACATTAAATCAGTTAATTGGAGGTGCAATTGCAGAAGACGGAGCAACACCAATCGCCTCTATCACCTTGCCGGTCGATGAAGATGAACAAGTCCTAATAGTGAGCAAGTCCTTTTGTTTTACCGGAAAGTTCGTATTTGGGACTCGCGCCGCCTGCGAGAGAGAAGTGTTGGCTCTGGGTGGAGTGGCTGCCGATTCCGTTACTAGCCAACTGTCATACCTAGTCATCGGCGAGCTCTCGAGCAGAGACTGGAAAAATTCGTCGTTCGGAACAAAGATAGAGAGAGCTGTGAAGTTTCGTGATAGCGGCGCGGCGATCAGAATCGTTTCTGAATGTCAGTGGGTAACAGCCATCCGCAGACGTTGATCGTGGCCAAATGCTGCTTCATTTTCCCCGGTGACTAAATTGGTCCAAATAGAAAAGGCCGATCCGCGTCGCGGACCGGCCTTTTGTATTTTGCCAGCTTGAACTATTTCTTTTCGACAGGCGCTTCCGGCATTGCCGTCGAAGCGGGCGGCGGCGGCATCGCGGGCGCCGGCGCGGCAAGCTCTTTCTTTTCCACCTTGGCTGACGTTCGCAGGTCCTGCATGTAGGTCTGCAGTTTCTTGCGTTGCACGAACTGCGTGACTTGATCCTTCACTTGCTCGAACGCAGGCGCTTCCGGACTACGGAAATCTTCCAGCTTGATCACGTGCCAGCCGTACTGGGTCTGCACAGGCTCTTCCGTGTACTTGCCCTTCTCGAGCGCAGCAACGGCCTTGCCGAATT
>WUUC01173420.1_pt1 | contig 17126 bp, 8 predicted proteins | sample 6278441 | NCBI WGS metagenome assembly WUUC01 (sample SAMN13675441, study PRJNA597444) | soil metagenome | isolation source: soil | place: USA: Washington | collected 2017-10 | reverse complement strand
GACGCGGACATCGTCACGGCGGAACGGCGATTGATCCAGAGGCTGTTCGATCAGCTGCGCCCCACGGAGTAGTGCGGGGGCTGGAACAGCGCGATGGACGTCGGCCGACGCGCGGCTCCATCGTTTCTACGTGATTTCCGGAGTGACCGAGTCCACCGAACTCTCCGTCAGGTGTCGTCGTCGCCAGAGCCGAGGTTGCGCTGGAGTTGGGCGACGCGATCGGACACGTTGCTGCAGCCCGGCGGGAGAGCCTGCGGGCGCCCGGCTCGAGAGGCGTCTCCTCTACAACGCGACCACGCGGGCTCGTGAGTGGGCCTTGGTACTCGTTCAAGGAAGGCAAGCGAATTGCGTCACCACCGTTCACGAGCGCGATCAATCCTGTTGCAGTGGCAGCTTCAACGGCTCGAACTCGCCGACGACGAACGTGATGCCTTGTTTGCTTGGTGAGCTACGGACATCGAACGAAGCTGGCTCAGGTCGTGGTCAGGTGTACTCTCACGGCGGTAACACGGGTTCGAATCCCGTATGCGCTACCAAGTTCCTGCCATGAGCTGCAGAACCGCTCTGCAGCCGCACCGGATTTCCCGAGGTAGGGAAATATGACGTTCGCGGCTCTCCTCATCAAGGTCTTAATACAAACTAGCGGGGATCCTGTCTCAAGACGTCGGGCGGAGCCGCGCGATTGCGTCGCTAGCCTGGGGCTCGTCGACCAACATTCCTGGGACAACGAAAGTCGACTGGAGACGCAGAAAGAAGACGGCACTGCGATGCGAGCAGTTCTCTACTGCCCGAATGGGCAAGCTGTGCTTCACTCGGTGCGCCAGGCACTTTACAAGCGAACGTGCGAGCTCGTCTTGGCAGACAGTGCGTCGAACGTTTCAAAGCTTGCGCAACGTTTTGAACCGGATCTCATCATTCTCCAGACCATGACGCGTGTAGCTCCCCTCCTGGTTCTCGCACGCGAGTTACGAATGGCCGGCGATCGATCTGTCGCACTCCTCCTGATTGCCCCCGACTGCCGCGGTGAGATGACGCTGCAGGCCATGCGTGCAGGTGTCAACGATATCCTCGGCGTCACGTGTAGCGAAGCCGATGTCGCCGAAGCTATCGTCAGATTGATTGACGATCCGCCGCGGAGACGCGCCGCATCCTACACAACGTCCATTGACGAAACTGACCGGCTGATCGGCGGGAGCGCCTCACTTCGGCAAATCCGCGAAGCCATCCGCCGTGTCGCACCTACAGACACGACGGTCCTCATCACCGGCGAAACCGGTACGGGCAAAGAGCTTGTCGCGGAGCGGATTCATAAGAGCAGCCGGAGGCGAGACAAGCCGTTCGCATCGATCAACTGCGCCGCAATTCCCGAGGGTCTCCTGGAAAGTGAATTGTTCGGATATGAGCGAGGCGCGTTCACCGGAGCTCAGGCGTCGCGCGCGGGGAAATTGCAATATGCGGAAGGAGGCACTCTCTTCCTGGACGAGATCGGCGACATGAATTTGTACGCACAGGCGAAGATTCTTCGGGTGATCGAAACACGCAACCTGCAACAACTCGGCGGGAACCGTGATATCCACGTGAACATCCGCGTCGTTGCAGCCACGAATCACAACCTCGAACAGTTGACATCACAGAATCGGTTCCGACAAGACCTCTACTTCCGGCTGAACGTTGCGCGCATCCACCTTCCACCGTTGCGTGACCGTACGGAGGACATACCAGAATTGGTCCGTTCCGCACTAGTGGAACTGAGTTCTCGTTTAGGTCGGACGCCACCGATGGTGGCCGATCCGGTTCTCGCCCATTTCGAGGCTTACGACTGGCCCGGCAACATTCGGGAAATGCGGAACGTCCTCGAGTCGTCGCTGGTCTTCTCGTCGGCAGACCCTCTCACAGTAGGCGACTTGCCACCCTACCTGCGGGCGCTCTTTAACGACAAGGAGCGCCTCCGCCGTACGGAGCGGGAGCGAATTATCGCCGCCTTGCGCGCCGCGCGCGGCAATCGAATCGAGGCTGCGCGCCACCTCGGCTGCTCCCGCATGACGCTCTACCGCAAAATAATCAAATACGAGATCGACGACTGGGAACAGCACGCATGTAACAACCTTGCCGAAGCGTAACACCCGCTGTTACGAGCTGGCCACCTCACACGTAACATTCCCACGTAACCACGACATTCTTCATCCACCGCGATACTTCGCTAAGCTATTGAAAGCACGAACGGAACTCGCGGGGCTGAGCATGGCAGCGCGGTTGAAAAGAACCGCCGATCATGGCAGGTGCATACGCGGTAGCAGCGGTTGGAAAAGCGATCCTGACGTTTCTCGAAAGCGCGTGCCCGCGGACGGAGTTCCCCGACGCGGAGTTTGCGCTGTATCCGAAGGACTTCCTCAAGCCCATAGAGGAAAGGATCGCGCTGTACCTCCATCGCGTCACCCCCACGAACAACATCCGCAACCTTCCCCCGCGCACGGCGCTGAACGGAAAACGCTACCGCCTTTCGCCGGTCGATCTTCATTACCTGCTGATCCCGTACGCGGAGGGTTTGCATGTCGGCTTCAATTTCAGCATCAACGGGTTCGAGGCGCTCGGAGTAATGCGGATCTCGAAGCGGGCACCGCGCACGGCGCGGGCCGTTCGGCAGCGAGCTCGCGGGGGCCGCCCATGACCGACATAGGTACCGGATTCCTCAAGGGAATCGAGGCGTTCGGCAACTCGCGGCTGGGCGAGATGTCCGGCACGACCTTCAAGGACACCGGCTCGTTTCTCGAGGCGCTGTTCACGAGCTTCTCCGCAGGCGAGATCAAGACGAAGTTCGCGCAACTCAAGGCGGACATCGAAGCAGCCAAGCCGACCGTCGAAGCGATCGCCAAGAGCATCAAGAACCAAATCAAGACGATCAAGACCAACGTCGACGAGTCGATCGCCGACCTCAAGAGCGACGACTTCGACCTGGATGTGGCGGGGCGCGTCGCGGTTCGCATCGGCACGGCGCTCGCCGCCATGGACCAGGCCTACGCGATCGTCGCCAAGGAGCTCGCCAAGGACCAGAACGGCACCGTCGATGAAACCATCCAGAAGGACCTGATGGGCCTCTGGAATCCGTGGGCGCAGCCATGGAAGGACCTCGGCGAGGGCGCAGGGAACCTCCTGAACAAGTTTGGCTCCACGGTTCTCAATACAGACGACCTCGTCGGTGAGCTGGGCAAGGTGCTCACGCTCGACCGGGCGGGCGGCAAGTTCGTGCTCGTCGCCCTGCTCGACGACCTGCCCACGGGGCAGCTCGGCGGGGTGAAGCTCGATCAAGTGAAGTTCGAAGCATTTCTGCAGTTCACCGATCGCCAGGTCACGAACCCCACGGAGGAAGAGAAGACGTCGCTGATCGAACGCGATGGCAAGTGGTTCATGGGGGATGTGGCGATCCTCGGCGTCCGGCTGCGGACGATGCTCGAACCGGGCATCACGAGCGACCCGCTTCTCAAGAAGGTCATGCCCGGTTCGCCCGATCCCAAGACCACGAGCCACACCGCTATCTCCCTCGATACGGGGCAGGGCCTGTACCTGGGCGACGGCCGCGGCAACGAGAAGGCGGTGCTCCCGATCCGTTTTGCGTACCCGGCCGTCGAGTTGCGCGAGCTCGCGCTCGGCATTCTCCGCAACCCTCAGCGCGAGGCCCAGGGCTTCGAGATCACCACCTCCATCGCGGCGAAAATGGGCGACGCGGTCGGCATGCAGATCGACGGGGCCGGCGTCATCGTCGATATCAGCGGCGTCGTCGACCACCATGAGATGTTCGACCTGCCGGTGACGCCGCGGTGGCCCGACCAGATTGGCCTGCGCATCAAGGCCGGGCCGGTCACGGGCGGTGGATTCATCCAGCGCGTCGAGCGCGAGTATGAGCAGCCCGATCACTCGAAGCTCAAGCGCGTCGAATTCGGCGGCATCATCCAGCTGCAGATTCTCAAGGTCGGCGTCTACGCGATCGTCATCCTCTCGCCCGACCCATTCTCGCTCGTGCTCGTGATGGGTGTCCGGTTCCCGACGCCGATCGAACTGAGTTTCGGGTTCACGCTCAACGGCGTCGGTGGCCTCATCGCCCTCGACCGAGGCATCGATCTCGACGCGCTGCGCAAGGGCATGGCGGACCACGTCATCGACCGGATGCTCTTCCCCGAAGATCCCGTGTCCGCAGCGCCGACGCTGCTCGAGCTGGTGGCACACGTCTTCCCGCCGCGGCCAGGCGCATTCGTGTTCGGTCCGATCGCGGAGCTGGGTTGGGGCTCCCAGGCCAAGTTTGTCGAATTCAAGATCGGCGTCGTGCTCGCGCTGCCCGACTTCATATTCGTCATCCTCGGCTCGCTGCGCGTGCGCGTGCCGACGAAAGAGATGCCGATCACCGACATTCGCGCCGACGTCTACATTGCCATCACCGAAGATCACCTCGAGATGTACGCGCGCATGCGCGACTCGAAGATCGGCGAGATCAAGATCTCCGGCGATCTTGGCTTGTACATCGGCTGGACGCAGGGTGGTGTGTTCGAGCTGGCGCTCGGCGGCTACCACCCGGAGTATGCGCAGCTCACCGGCGAGACGCCGCGCCTCAAGGACCTCGAGAAGATCAAGATCGAGATGTCGCCCCCCGCCGTTGTGAAGATCCAGGTGCAGGCGTACTTCGCGCTCACCGCGGGCAGCGTGCAGCTTGGCATCCGCGGCGACCTGTGGGCGGACTTCAAGGTCGCGAGCGCTCACGCGTGGCTGCAGCTCGACATGCTGTTCGTCTGGTCGCCGCGCTTTCTGTTCAAGGTCTCTATTGACATCGGCATCGAGATCGAGGTCTTCGGCTTCTCGTTCGCGTCCGTGCAGTTCAAGGGCTCGCTCGAGGGCACGACCCCTTACAAGCTGCAGGGCCACGTCAAGATCGACGTGTGGTTCCTGCCGACGTTCGACGAGGACCTCGGGCCGATCGAGTGGGGCGAGCAACCGCGCCCGCTCGCGGCGAAAGCGGATGCGCTGGCGCTCGTCGCGGCAGCGCTGAACGAGGACGACGCCTGGAAGACCGAGCTGCCCGACCACGCGGCGCAACTGGTGACGCTCGCCGAAGTGGATGACGTACCGGGCCGAATGGCCCATCCCATGGCGGCGCTCGAGGTCGTGCAGTCTGTGGTGCCGCTCGGCGTGAAGATCTCGCACGTCGGCGAGTCGCTCGTGAAGGCGGACATGGTCACGATCGGCGACCCGTCGACCTCCGCGGGTGCGCTCGCCGCGGTGAGCGAGAGGCGCACGGCGTTCGCGCCCGGCCACTACTTCGATCTGGCGGGTGAGAAGCTGCTCGCCCGCTCGGGCTTCGAGGACCTCGTTGGCGGATGTCGTATGGCCGCCGCGACGACGCCGAAGTTCGGAACATCGATAGCCGCCGATGTCGCCTATCACACCTTCGTGCGCAACCCCGGCGGCGATGGGCTCACTGCCTTCGACCGCGACCGCCCGTTTGCGGCGATCTCGAGCGCATTTGCGAGCACGTCGCTGTCCGGACGCGCCTTCGAGCGCCGCGGCAACCCGTACCTGGCGGTGACCCCACCCCCGGACCGCGTCAACGTCGCGCCGAGCGGGGCGTCGATCGTCGCGAGTGCGGTCGACTCGGCCGATCTGCTTGCGGCGTCCCGGATCACCGGCGGCGGCCTGCTTGCCGCGTTCGGTGCACTGAGCGCGAGCGAGGCGGCAGTCAGCGCTGCGGCCGTCAGCGCGGTGGGCGTCCCGGCGACGCGGATAACGGTGAGGAGCTGATCATGGCCGACATCGGCACAGTGATGAAAGGCGTGGTCGCGCCACTCGCAACCACGATCCGAGCCACCAAGATCGTGCGTGACGCGTGGAAGTTGGCCGTCACGGCCGAAGAGGAGTACGTCGAGAGCGAAGTCGCCCTCCAGAAGCTCGAGTTCGCGTCATCCGTCCTCGGCGGACTGGGCTCGGCGGCCGCCCCGCCTGCGGCTGGCACCGTGCGGTCCACCTCGACGATCACCGTGCCGCTTGCGGACAGTTCCGGCGGCGCGGCGTCTGCCTCGCTCACGGTGACGCTCTACGGGTCCGGAGACGTGCGCGGCCTCGATCGCGCGCAGATCATCCGCCGCTATCCGGCTCCCGGCACGGCCACGGCCGAGGAGACAGTGCTCGCCCACATCGAATTCGATCGACCGGAATTGCCGTGGGCGTTCAGTCCCGCGCCGCGGCCCGGCCAGCGGATCAGGCCGTGGCTCGCCCTCGTCGTCGTACCGCGCGCCCTCGTCGAGTGGGAGCCCGCCGTCGCCGGCGCGCTGCTCCCGGTGCTGCGCGTGCCCTTCGCTCAGCTCCCCTCGCTCGCGCAATCGCATCTGTGGGCACATGCACAAGCCTCGCGCAACACCGACGCGGACAAGCCACTCGACGTCCGACTGTCGCCCGCCCATGCACCGGTCAACCTCTCGAGGCTCGTCTCGCCACGGGTGCTGCGTGACGGTACCGCCTACCTCGCCGCTGTCGTCCCGGTGATCGACGTCGGCGCCCGCGGCGGCCTCGGGCTCACGGGCGGAGCTCTAGATGACGCGTGGGGACCCGGCTCGGACGACCCGGTGCGGCTGCCTGTTTACGACAGCTGGGAGTTCACTACCGGACCGGACGGCAGCTTCAAGGAGATCGCCCTGCGACTGAAGGGGGTCGTCGCCCCCTACCAGGTCGGCCGGCGCTTCATCGACGCGTCAGTCCCCGGCAAACCGCTGCGCGCCCTGGCGGAGAACGAACCAGGAGCGAAGCAGGTACTGCGATGTGCCCTCTTCTCGCCGACGACACCTTCCCCCGAGCAGGCGGCCGCCGAGAACGCGCGCTGGCCCGGCTCGCTTACCAACGACTTGCGGACCGAGCTCGACCGGCCCGCCGTGATCGAGAAGGCCGCGGCGGCGGTTGACCGATCGTCCAGCACCGTGCCCGACCTGCCGATCGTCGGTCCGCGAATCTACGCGAAGCTGCAGCGGGGCGCGGCCGCGATCGAGGGCACCGAAGACAATGACTGGTTCGCGCAGATCAACCTGCAGCCAACCACGCGCATTGTCGCGGGCCTCGGCACGCGGGTCGTGCAGAAGGACCAGGAACCGCTGATGCAGTCGGCATGGGCGCAGCTCGGCGAGGTCCAGAAGGCGAACCGTGCGATCGCCCTCGCGCAACTCGCCGAACAACTGGCGACGCGCCTGCACGCGCGCGTGAGCGCCCTCGGCCTCGGCCGGCTCGTGCAACTGACTGCGCCACTCTCACCCCGCATCTCGCTGACCGCCGGCACCACGCTGTCGGCCGCGATCGACGCGAGCGCAACCCCGTCCACCGTCAAGCTCGGAGCGTACCGTCGTGTCACGCGGCCGGGAGGTCCCCTCGTCCGGCGAACGGACGACGCCTCCCAGCGGCGGGCAGGTGTGCTGGTCGGCAGCGGCGACGGCCTGCGCGACTTCACGCGCGTCTACCGCAATCCGTCAGGTGTGACCGGTTTATCAGCGGACGTGCTGAAGCTTTTCGACCTGACGCTCGTCGCCCGCACTCTGGATGTGAGGCCGGATGTCGTGCTTTCGAAGCTCCAGTCCGCCGTTGCAGTGCTCGACAGAGGTGGGCTCGCGACCCACGTCACTCAACCGGAGCGCTGGGCGGCGATCGACGTGTCGTTCGACCTAGGTCGGTCACTCACGGAGCGCTGGGGTAAGAGGCTGCTGCGGCCCGGCACGATCCCCGCGCTCGAGGAAGTGCGGGCGCAGCGTGTCGGACCACTCATGGCCGACCTGGCGCTCGCGAGGCAGGCCGCCGGTGCCTCGGTCGCGGGGCAGCTGCGCGACACTGCTGAAGGCATCAACGACCGGCTCATCGAGAGACTCGGCGGGGGGGCCATTCGGCCGATCGAGGGTGGGGGCGTGGTTCGGCCGATCGAGGGCGGCGGCGTGATTCGGCCGATCGAGCCCAGTCGCGGTGCCGCGGATCGCCCCGGCCGCATCCTCATCGAGCGGGTCATCGGCCTCAACGCGATCGACGTCGGCGTGCTGACACGGATCGGTAACTCGTCAGATGTGCGGGTGAAGACCGACGCCCTCGAGAAGTTCGCGAAACTCGCGCCGGCACGATTGAGTCCGACGCTCGAATCGGCCGCCAGCGTGTCGCTCGACCGGCTCCGCCGATCGGTGACGCAGCTTGCCGATCCTGGCCGGCTGCTCACGATTGCGCCTGTGCCGCGCCGCGAGACGCTCCCCATTACCTCGAAGCAACTCCTGACGGCGCTCGATCCGAAGACGACCGTGCGCAAGGCGCTCGACTGGCGCCTGCAGCTGTCGCCCGAGCTCGCGGCCAGGTGGAGGATCAAGCCCTTCATCCAGCCGATCATGGCGGCGCCTCGGTTCAACCGGCCGATGTACCGCGCCCTCGACGATTACGACCGGGAGTGGCTCGTCCCCGGATTGAGCCTGCTGCCCGCGACGGACTTCGTCACCGTGCTGTCGACGAACGACGAGTTCATGGAGGCGTTCCTCGTGGGACTGAGCGACGAATTCGGCCACGAGCTGCTGTGGCGCGGCTACCCCACCGACCGGCGCGGTACGTACTTCCACCGCTTCTGGAGCCCGCGGCGCGACGAGCTTACGGAGCCCATTCACGCCTTCCGCAGGATGCCGCTCGGCACGCACGTGACTATTGGCGGTGCGCCACAGAACCGTGGTCGCGATGGTGGCAGTCGCCTCGGCCAGGCCGTCATCGTGGTCAAGAGTGAGCTCGTCAGGCGCTTCCCGGATCTCGTCATTCAGGCGATTCGTAACCACGGCACCGCGGACCGTCCGATTTTCGAGTCGCCTGAGCAACCGCAACAAACGGCGGCCGTGCTGTTTGCCGAGCACCTCGAGCCCGACATCGCCCTGGTGGGGGTCGAGCTGACGGTCGACGAGCTCGATGGTCACGGCTGGTGGATCGCCATCGCGGAGCACCCGAGCGCCACTCGCTTCGAGCTGCCCGGTGGCGTACAGGCGTCGCCGAGCTCACCCGACCATCTCAGCGAGAACGACCCTCACGCGGCCGCCTTCGCAAAGAGTCACCTGCACCATCCGACCCGCGTCGCGTTCGAGGCAACCGATCTCATCGAGACGGGAGACTAGCCATGCCCATTGATGTCCCAGTCGAAATCGCTGCTGCACGCAACCGCGTCGCCGCCCTCGCCGAGGAGCGACGCCGGCTCGTCGCGTCATCTAGCCGCGAGCGTGTGCGATTCTCCGACGTCGGCCGCTTCGACGCGAACATCGCCGAAGTGCTCGAGGGCGTACGCGACCGCATCGACGCGTGCGACGCCTCGCCCGAGGTACCGCTGGTGCTGCTACCCGTGCGCCTCGAGACGAAGCTGGCGCCCGGGACGTCGACGTTGCGCGTGCGCATCACGCCGGACGAGTTGCACCTCGATGCGCTCGTGCGAGCGATCACCCCCGACGAACAGGCTGCAGGACGCGCGTACTGGACGACGCTCTGGACCGATGCCGCGGCGCCAGCCGCATGGAACGACCTCGCGGCGGCGGTCGGCGCCCGGCGCGCCGGCTGGGTCGCGCAGGCCACGACGCCATCGAACCTCGCCGGCCGCACCGCGTCAGGGAGCTTACCCGCCTTCCCCGACACGCCCGAAGAGGTCACCCGTGGGACGGTCGCGCGGTGCCTGCCCGACCGGTTCATCGTGCGTGTGTTTCCGCGTGGGAGCGCGCCCATCACCGTGCGCGGCGCCACGCTCCCACGAGACATCCCGATTTCGCCCGTCGCATTGTCCAGCCTCGATGACTTCGTCGCGGCCGGCAATGGACTCTCTGTACCGGCAGGGTCCGAGTGGACCGTCGACTTCGCCAAGGCGAAGCAGGCGGGTCTCGGCATCGAGGTGCCGCTACCTGCGGGCACGCAGGTGCTCGACCGGATCGTCGTTGTAGGCGTGCGGGGCAGCGTGTCGGAGTTGGAGAACGCCGCCGACTTCGCCGACCTGCTGCTGAGCCACCGCTACAGCGACGGCTTTGGCCTGCTCGCACAGAGCACGCCGACGAACAACGCCGAGGCGGAGCGCTCGCCGTACAAGGTCTCGGCTACGCCTGCCGCGCCACCGATAGTCTCCGGGGTGCCCACGGCCGATCTCGCGCGGCTGGCCTCCATGATCGGCCTCGAAGCCTCCGCGGTCGAGCGCCTGCTCGATCCTGCCGATTCACGCCCAACGCTTGAGACCACCCAGCGGGCCGCGAACACGGCGCTGTGGTTCGCGACGTGGGAGCCGGTGCTGCAGCGCTTCGATGTCGAGCTGCCAGGCGTGACGCCGGCGGGGATCGAATCGGCGCGTCGGCTGCATCGCGACCACGTGCGCGGGGCCGGCCCGGCGCCGGTCATCCGCGTCGGCGCGCAGCCGTACGGCATTCTCCCCATCAGCAACCTCGACGAGTGGGCGCCGCGCTCGGGAGACACCACGGCGGCGCTCGTACCTCTCATCCGGCGCACCCTGGGGCGATGGGGGCAGCGCGCGACCTCAGTCCCACGCGTGCGCCCTGGCGATTCGATCACCGACGAGGCGTTCGTCGAGCTGCTCGGCACCAGCCCGATCGGAATCGGCCTGCGTGCCCGCCCAGCCGTCGACGGAACGAATGTCGGGCCGTTCGCCGCCGCGACGGGCGCCCCGGGCCCCCTCGTCGAAGCAGACATGCTCATCAAGCGGGCGGTGCTCTCGCAGTACTCGGTGGATGCCGCGCGGATCCTTGCGCCCGTGTCTCTGCACGAGAGCACGCGCACGATCAACCTGCCACTCGTCTCCGAGCGCGACGCTGAGGTCATCGCGGCGATCCTCGCGGACCAGGAACCGAAGATGGACAGCGTGCTGCAAGCCCTGCTCGCCGTCGCGTGGGACAACGTGAAGCGGCAGCGGTTCCGCGTCGCCCCGGAGCAGTTCGTCTCTCCGCTGCTCGCCCTGCTGGAGCTCAGTCCTGACGTTGCGCGCCTCGTTCGCGACGCAACCGAGCGACCTGATGCAGCCGACATCGGCACGACAGACGCCAGCTCCGTCGCCGCTCGCTCGGCTCGTTTCTTTGCTGCTGCCGAGAAGGTGCGCACCGTGCAGCACTTCGACAGGCAGCCAATCGAGCAGCTCTCGATCGCCGCAGTCGAACCGGTGCCGGAGGCGCAGACATCGCTCGCGCAGGTCGCACTCGACCTCGGCGACACCGTGCAGGCGAAGTGGATCGGCTCACAAGCGATCTCCGGCCTGCTTGATTGGTTCGGCGTACGCGCGGAGGTCCGCACGGCGATGCGCGAGCTCGGGGCAGCACCCATCGCGGAACGGCGGCTCGCCGTGGCGCAGGCGCTCGACATTGCGTCGCACAGGGTGGATGCATGGGCGACGGGGCTCGCATCCTCCCGTCGCGAGACCCTCGCCGTCTCGAACCCCACGGGAATGACTCTGGGGGCCTTCGGGTACGTCGAGGATGTAAGGCTCTCGCGGCTGCGGCGCGAGCCCGACGGATGGATACACGCGCCGAGCACGGCTCACGCCGTGACCGCGGGCGTGCTCGCGAGTGCGCACCGCTCGAACATCGGCGCTCAGGCGGGACAGCATCCGTTCGCGATCGATCTCTCGAGCCGACGCGGCGCCGAGCTGCGGCGGGTGCTCGAGGGCGTTGCGGCGGGCCAGTCGATCGGTGCCCTGCTCGGCTACCAGATCGAGCGCGCCATTGCCGGCACCTCGGCGGCGCGTTTCCAACTGAGTCTGCGCCAGCTCGCGCCCATGGCGACCGACGAGCTGGGCAACGACCTCGCAGAATTGGATGGCGACGCAGCCCGTGCGCAGGCGCGCGCGGCCGTCGCAGACGTCGTTGACGGACTCGCGCTCCTGCGCCTCTTCCCCGCCGCGTCGTTGCACGTGCCGAGCCCCCCGCTCCGGGCGAGGCTGGCGGCACGGCCGCACAACGTGTTCGTCGAGCAGTGGCCGGCGATGGCGGATGCGGAATGGAACGCCATCGTCGCCGCGATCGAGGCTGCCGCGGCAACCCTGGACGCGGTCGCCGATGCGCTACTGAGCGAATCCGTCCTGCAGTACGTCTCGGGCAACGCGGCGCGAGCGTCCACGGCGATGAATGCGATGAGCAGCGGCGCGGGGGTCGACCCCGCGCTGGACGTGTTGGACGTGCGTCAGCCGACGAAACGGCTCTCGCACGGTGTCTTCGCCGTCATCCCCGCCGACGCGGCGGGCTGGTCGACAACACGCCCGCGCGCAGTCGCCGAACCGCGGCTCGAAGCATGGGCGGCCCGCCGCCTCGGCGATCCCGCATCCATCGTGGTCGCGGACGTCGCAGGCACACCGCACACCCTGGCGGGGACCGGACTCGCGGCGCTCGACGTGGTGTTCGCGGCCGACACAGCGACTCTGGAACGCGACATACGCGCGGCTGTTCCCGCGCTCGGCGATGCGCCGCTGGCGGCGGAGCGCGGCCCTGCCTGGCCCGCCGGCACCCGGTCCATCCTGCAGGTGGCCGTGCTCGCCCGAACGCTGCGGACACTCATCGCGAGGGGAACGTCGATCTCCCCCACCTCGCTCGTGCGCCCGGGTGCCGCTCCGCAGCGCAGGACTGACACCGACGATCTGCTTGCACGGGCAGACCAGCTTGTCGCGGCGTTCCAGACGGCCCTCGATGCGGGCGCCGATGTCATCCGCGGACTCGATCCGACGACGCTCGCCGTGGCGCCGGCCGACGCCCCAGCGATTGCGGCAGCCGTCGCTCCGCTCGGGGCGTTTGGCGTACCGCTCGTACCGGACGGCGATCCGAAGGCCGTCGGGAATGTGGCGTGGGCGTGGGGGGCCTGGCACGCAGCATCCGCCAGGCTCGATCGGGCGCGTGCGACGCTCGCCGCGTTGCGGGCGCCGCGCGTCGCACCGGCCGCACCGCCAGGACCGGAGGAGATCCTCGATGCGTGCCAGCGCGTCGCCGACTTCTTGCTCGGCGACGGGTTCAGCATGCTGCCACTCCTCGTCCAAATCGAGGCTGGCGCCGGCGGACGTGACGCCTTCGCGCAGGCCGTACGCCAACCGGTGTTCGCCCAGCCGCCGCTCGCAAAGATCAATGCCTTCCTCCGCGACCACGCAACCGTGCTCGACGGCGTCGGGCTGTTCTCGGAAGCGCAGCTTCTTGGAGGCGCCTTGGGACGCCCGGTGCGGCTCTCGGTCGTGCAGCTCACAGAGCGCGACGGCGCGACCCCGGCTCCCGGCACCGACCGCTGGCTCGCCGGACCGCTGCCCGATGACATGCCGTGGCCCGACTCGACAGTCGCGCACCTCATCGTCGAGCTGCCCGGCGACGACGCCGACATCGAAGGACCGCTCGCCGGACTCGCGGTCGACGCATGGGTAGAAGCGGTTCCCTTCCAGCCGGACCGCAGGGCGCTTGCACCGGAGGCGCCCGAGAACCCGCTGCGCAATGCGCGCGCGACAACAGGCCTCGCGGTACACGCGAACCAGGCGTCGGCGCGCGCCCCGCAGGTCGTGCTTTCGGCGGTTTCACCCGACAACAAACGGTGGACGACCGACTCGGTCGTGCAGACCGTCATAGAGGCGATCGACCTTGCGAAAGCACGCATGGTGACGCTCGAGCGCGTGCCGGGCGATGCCGCGGTCCTGCCCGCGATTTACGTCAAGAGCCCCTGGCTGCAGGGGCGCCGGGGATTCTCGTTCACCGACCTTGCGCAAATCGCGTGGGATCCGGCGCGGGTCCCGTTCCTCACGGAGGTGAAGTGATGACGGAGCCCATCAGGCTCGTCACGTCCGCGATCGATGACGCGCGGATTCTTGCGATCGCCGAAAACCTGAAGACCGAGCCGCCGATGGTCCGGCTCGAGCCTGACTCGACGACCGGCGACCCGAAGCCGGGAACGGAGGCCCGCGTCGCGGATCCAGCGTGGATGCTCGGCCGGCAATGGCAGTTCGGCGAACTGATCGGCGAGGACGCCGGCTCGGTTGTTTCGGTGCGCGTACGTTCGCAGGCGTTGCCGGTGACCGGCTGGGCGCCGCTCGACGATGCGACGGTCAACCGTGTCGACGCAGTCGAGTGGCGACCCTGGCATTCGAGCGCAATCCTCGAGGAACTGGTGCAGGACGTTCCGCGCCTGGCTTTCGGAAGAGGGCTGCGACAGCGCGCCGAGGCGGGCCAGCAGCTCGTGGATCTGTTGACGGATGCTGGTGCTGTACGGATCGCCGCGGAGCTCGCGAACCGGCATCCGCTGTCGCTCGAGCCGGCGGTGAGCCCGCAGGAGGCGGCGCTCGATCCGCAGGCGCCGCGTCTGCTCGCGTTGCTCGCCGGCGTGGTGCCAGACGGTGTCGCGATCGCCGAAGAAGCCGCACGTCTGCTCCCAGCCGAACCCGATTGGGTGACCGGGGCGGATGATCCTGGCGCAGTGCGCGCGGGGCTCGCCGACTGGTTGGCATGGCTGTTCGGTGCTCCGGAATCGGGCGGCGCATGGTCGACTGAGCGGCTCGAGTATCGATTCGCGCTGCGGTTCGGGGATCAGCAGAACGCCGTCGTTGCCCGCGGCACGCAGTTCGGCTCCGCAGAGGTGAGGTGGAGCGATCTGGAGTGGGTGGAGGGTGCCGGCCGACCCGGTCCCGCGGGCGCGCCCAGTGGCACGCCGATCGAGACGGTTGCGACGATGCTCGCGACACCGCTGCGCTACCCGGGGATGCCGGCCGACCGGTATTGGCAGCTCGAGGACGGCGACATCGACCTCGGGGCGATCGAAGCGCAGCCCCACGACCTCGCGCGGCTCGCACTGGCGGAGTTTGCGACGACGTCCGGCGATGACTGGCTGGTCGTGCCAGTCGATGGATTGCTGGGCGCGCTCAATCGCGTCGTCGCCGTAGAGCTCACCGACGACTTCGGCGAAACGATCTCGCTGACCGAGCTGAATGATCAGCGATTCACGATGTTCAAAGTCGCCGCGGGCAGTGGCCGGTTGCTGCCCGGGATCGTATTGCCGCCGACGGCCGCGGGCATGATGACCGGTCAGCCCTTCGAGGAGGTGCTGTTCCTCCGTGACGAGCAGGCGAACATGGCGTGGGCAATCGAGCAGTTCGTACAGGGGCGTAGCGGGGACCGGCGCGACCGCGCAGGCGAACCGCAGCCTGAGCCCGATCCATGGCCGGCGGGCCTCGATCCGAACGAGCGGGTGTACCGCCTGCAGTCGCGCGTGCCAGGGCACTGGATCCCGCTTGTGCCCGTCGCACTGCGCGCGGGTCAGGTGTCGCTGCGCAAAGGTGCGCTCCTGCGCGATGGTGTGCCGCTGTTGCCTGCAGGCGTCACGCTCGCGCCGACGCCACTGACGTTCCCCGGCGAGGAAATTCCGCGTGACGGCGTGCGCGTGCGCGCCGTGCCTGTACTCGCGCGTCGGGCGGACGGTACATATGTGAAATGGGCGTCGTATCGCGTGCGTACGGGCCGTGGAGAGGCGGCGAGCCGCCTCGCGTGGGACTCTGCCCTCGCAATCAGCCACATGCGCCGGTCCCCGGCCTAGTCGCCCGGTCTAGAAATACGTCTCGCTACTGAAAAGCAGCGTACGTGCTGGCGCCGTTGGCGTAGTGATCCACGTCTCAGGCAATTCGATGGTCACGCGGCCCATTCGTAATAGTTAAGCAGCCCGCCCATACGTGACCGCGACGCACGCGGCCGCCGGTGGCAATGGCGGCTGACGCGCGTGATCAATCGATTTCTGCAGCCCCCTCGGTGATTCCGCTCGTCGTGATGTGCGCCACGAACTCGCGCCCTTCCGGCGGGAAATGGCGCATCCATCGGAATCATTCTGTCGAGGCGCAGCGGAGACACCGGTTCTCTTCGATCAACGTAGACGATGACCTCCCGTTCCCGGCGGGCCAGACAGCGATCACGACGATCACCAGCAGCTGGGACGCCGAGGCGTCGCACGGGCCGCCGCTTATATCCCGGCCAGGCATCGGCCGAGAAATGGAACACTACGACCTCAGCCCGGCCGCAATCGCGAGCGCGATTCGACTGCTCGAGCACCGTGACGCCGTCTCCGCGTTAGGAGACATGTTGGAGACGGGCATCTCAAACGCAAAACGATCAGAGATAAGTGGAATTTGGTTGCGGGACTCGCAATCAACATCATCTGCAGCTGTGGCGACCTGCGGCCTGAGGCGGTTGGCTGAACGGGAATCCGCGTCTGGGACGTTTCGAGCTGCCAAGAAAACCCCACGGATTCAACGACTTCACGCACCAGTCAACTTGGCTCGCGTTGGCCCTGAAGCGCTGTTTTGAGCACATCACAGGGGACAATTTCAGGACAACCGTTCGCGTCATTCGCGCCGGCGCACGCTACGAATGTCTGCCAGCGCAGGTCGCCGAGACATGCAATGTCGTCTCGTTCATCGCGTCCGCAAAATTAGCTCGGTGCGCCCACTCTCAAAACCATTCTCAAAAACGTGTCCACACGTGGCCTTCTGGCGCCGCTTCTCGCGTGGACAGCTCTATCGCGGCAGGCGAGGATCTCTCGGCGAATGTGGAGATTGCGCCGAAATCGCGTCTTTCTCCAGTCCTGGCTTCTTGGGTTCGAATCCCGTATGCGCTACCAACCCTCCTCCTGAAGTCGAACCCGTGCATCGTTTGCCTTGGACAACGCGCGTGTGCGCGGCGGAACAACTTTTTCAACCGGCGCGCGTTTGCCTGTCACAGCCGTGGAAGCTGGAGCCGGGCGCGCGTCCCGCCGAGCGGCGAGGTCTCCAGCGTCACGGACCCGCCGTACAACTCGGCGAGGTCGCTGACGATCGCGAGACCCGCGCGGCTCCTTACCCCGCTCCTCTCAGCTGGTCCATCAACAACTCCAGCCGCATCGCCGCGGACGCCCATGCGTCCGCGGCGCGACGCCATGATTCCCGCCCCTCATTCGACTGCGCCTCCGCGCATGCGCTCGACAACGCGCGCAGGCGCTCGGCGCTGGTCGTGAGGCCGACCGAATCGAGCGATGTGATTGCCGTCGTGACACGTCCGTGGATCGCGGAGGACGCGTAGCGGAGTCCGTGATGCGCGAGCGCTTCGAGGACGGACATGGCGGCGGACGCGGTCTCGGAG
>WUUC01071490.1_pt1 | contig 17126 bp, 16 predicted proteins | sample 6278441 | NCBI WGS metagenome assembly WUUC01 (sample SAMN13675441, study PRJNA597444) | soil metagenome | isolation source: soil | place: USA: Washington | collected 2017-10 | reverse complement strand
AGGGACTGCGGCAGCGGCTGGCGATCGCGCGCGCGATCATGCACCAGCCCCAGATCGTCTTGTTGGACGAACCTACATCAGGCTTAGACCCTTTGAGCGCGCGACACGTCAGGGACCTGATTTTCGACTTGCGGGGGCAGGGTCGCGCGATTGTGGTTTCGACGCACAACCTGGCCGAGGCCGAACAGCTTGCCGACCGTCTTGCCGTGTTGAACACGAAACTGCTCGCGCTCGATACACCAGCGTCGCTGCGAGCCGGGCGGACAGGCCACTTGGTAGAGATCGAATGTGAGACCGATGCGGAGCAGTGGGCGCGGTTACTGCCTTTAGAACGCACCGAACAGGCGACGGTTGACGGGTCGGTGATTGCCATCGCGTTGATCAGCGCCGATCGCGTACCCGACATCGTCGCTGCCCTTGTGGAGGGCGGGGCGCGGGTACGACGCGTGATGCCGGTGCAACGGTCGCTCGAGGATGTCTATCTTGCGCTCGTCAATGGAAGCGAGAACGCAGCTTGAGGCAGCGAGCGTTCGGCCGCATTCGTGGGTTGCTGTTGAAAGACGTGACCGAGCTCAGTCGGCATCCAGGCGCCATCATCCCGCCAGCCTCAATTGGTCTCACCACGCTCATTCCACCGTTCCTCGTGACCATCGCCGCGCCGCTCGTAGCGGGCGAGACGCTTGCCGAATCCGACGAGTTCACGGAAGGAGCGTCTCTCGCGGTGCACATCATTCCCGAACTGCAGGGTCTCGACGGCATTGCCCTGATCGAGGCATTTGTGTTTCATCAGTTCATGTTGCTGTTTCTAATGGTGCCGGTGGTCGCAGCCCTGGCCATCGCGGCGCATGCCATCATCGGCGAGAAACTCGCGCGTACGCTTGAACCGCTACTCGCGACGCCGATCTCGACGATGGAGCTGCTGATCGCAAAAATGCTGACGCCAGTGCTCTTTTCAATGGCGGTTTTGTATACCACGTTGGCGGTGTTCTATTCGGGGGTGGCAGTGCTCGCCGAGCCGGGCGTGTTAGCGGCCTTGACCGGCACGCGTACGGCCGTGTTGTTCGTGTTGATAAGCCCGCTGCTCGCCGTAACGTCGACTTTGATGGGTGTGGTGATCTCGTCACGGGTCAACGACCCGCGATCGGCCCAGCAATTGGCGGTCTTCGTCATCCTTCCGATCACGGCCGTGTTCGTGGCGCAATTGGTCGGGCAATTCGTGATCGGCCTGTCGGGGCTGCTGGGCGCGGCCGCGACACTACTGGCCACCGACGGGCTCTTGATGTGGGTCGCTGTGCGCGTGTTCGATCGCGAGCACATCCTGATGCGATGGAAGTGATCAGCCGATCTTTCTGCCTAACCAGGTGAAAGGGCCGCCCACCGGACGCGCAGCCAAATCGTCGCCGGCATAGTGCCGGCTCACCTTAGCGACAAATTCCATCTCGGTGAGAATCGCATAGAGCGCCATGCGCGACTCAATAATCAGCAGCACGCTGCCATACAGCATGAACATCGCGCCGCCTATTCCCAGGGCGACGGCCACCCACGTGTAATTACGAGCGACGGAATTGAGGACGGCGATGGCGACGCTGGTAGCGACAAATACGCCAAGCGCAGTGTAGAACGCGACCATCGCGCGCTGAATCAATCTTGCGCGCGTCATCTGCCGATCGAGCTGCGAGAAGATCAACGAGCGTCGCTCTTCGGCCATCTCATCGGCCTGAGGGTTCTTTGCCAGCTCCTCGAATTTCGCCGACAGGTATCGCACCCGATCGATCACGCGACCCAGACGCGTTCCGGTGGAGAAAATCAAGGCACCGCAAGCAGAAATCAACACTGCCGGCGTGATCATCGCCGTCAACACCGCTAACGCAGTCGCCGGAGTCTCGAGGCGCGACAACCAGTCCACGTTCTCAATTCTAGCGGGGTAACATCACCATCATGAAAGCTATCGTCACGCGCGAGTTTGGCGGTCCCCACGTCCTCAAGGTGGAAACGGTGCCCGATCCCACGCCGGGACCCGCCCAGGTGCTAGTGCGCGTTCATGCTGCGGGCGTCAACCCGTTTGACACCTACATGCGGACCGGCAATTACGCGGTCAAACCACCGCTACCGTACACACCTGGCGCGGATGCTGCGGGCGTGATCGAGCGGGTGGGCGAGAAGGTCACTGACCTTGCCGTGGGGTCGCGCGTTTACACCGCAGGAACCGCGACACACAAAACGTACGGCGCCTACGCCGAAAAGATTGTCTGCGAGCCGCATCAGGTCCACTCACTGCCCGACCGCTTGACCTTCGCGCAAGGCGCCGGAGTGAACGTCCCGTACGTCACGGCCTGGCGCGCGCTACATGATCGCGCTCGTATCGAGCCTGGCGAAACGTTATTCATCCATGGCGCCAGCGGTGGTGTGGGTCTCGCCGCAACGCAGATCGCTCGTGCATGGGGACTGACGGTGATCGGGAGCGCCGGCACGCCTGGCGGTCTGGAGCTTGTGCGCTCGCAGGGCGCTCATCACGTGCTCAATCATCGCGAGGCCGGCTATCTCGATGCCTTGAGCGCGTTAACCGGTGGGCGTGGTCCCGATGTGATCCTCGAGCATCTCGCCAATGTGAATCTCGACAACGACTTGTCAGTGCTTGCCGCCGGTGGTCGTGTCGTCGTCGTCGGCAACCGCGGACGCGTCGAAATCGATCCGCGCAAGACCATGGGGAAAGATGCCGCGATTTTAGGTATGTCGCTGTGGAACACCGACCCGGAGGATGTCGCACGTATTTATCGGGCGATCGATGCCGGGCTCGAGGCCGGTTTTCTGTCGCCGCTGGTTGCGGCGGAATTGCCGTTGGCCGAAGCACCCCGGGCTCACGAGATGATCCTGGAGCCCGGGGCGAAAGGAAAAATCGTCCTCGTTACTTGATGCGCGCGAGTTCTTCGTCGATCACCGCGACAAAGAACTCATACGCTTGCGCGCCGACGACGGGGCGACCGTTCACGTAGATCGTCGGCGTCGACTGCACGCCAAGCGCTTCGCCTTGTTTAAAATCGCTCGCGACGGCGGCCGCAAATTTGCCGCTATCGAGGCACTGGTCGAACTTCGCCGTGTCGAGTTTGAGAGCGACCGCGTGCTGCTTCAAGTGCGGTACCGCCATCGCTTGCTGATTGGCGAAAATGCGATCGTGCATCTCCCAATACTTTCCTTGTTCGCCGGCACATCGCGCGGCTTCGGCAGCCTTGGGCGCCTCCGGATGATTCGCTAATGGATAGTCTTTGAAGACGATGCGAATCTTGTCACCGTAGGTGGCGCGGAGCTTCGTGAAGGTCGGACCGACCCTCGCACAGAACGGTCACTGATAGTCAGAAAACTCGACGATCGTGACCGGTGCGTTAGCCGGGCCCACCGACGGGTCAGTAGCGGCGACCGTAACGGTCTGGCGCGGCGGATCGAGCAGGACGCGCGTGGACGTCGATTTTTTCTTCAGATCGTCAACCAGTTGGGCGCGAGCCTGCTGCTGCCGCTGGCTTTGCAGGAACTCAACGATCGGCTGTCGCAGTTGCTCCATCGTGCGACCCTGGGCGCGATCTTTATTCGCCTCGTAGAACTGCTTGATGTCAGCTTCAGAAATTGGTTGCAGCCGCTTGGTGATCTCCTGCTCCGCGTACTGCAACATCGGAAGATTCGCCGCTTTGGCCGCATCCTCAATCAGCGCATCACCCATCATTTGTTCGAGCACGTTGCGCCGACTCTGGTACAGCATCTGCGTGACGCGTGCCCGTTCGGCGGGATCAGCCGATTGCCACCTGTCATCCAGTTCTTTGAGCGTGATCTTGCGGCCGGCCACTTCGGCGACGACCGTGTCCGGGGTTGGCGGTTGCGATTGACCAGGTGCGCTTTGTGCGTCAGCACACGCGAGCGCGGTAACAATCAGCATCCCGCACAAGGTTGTTCTCATCTGTCCTCCGTACCGAGATTACTGCGTCCGATCGACGATCCAGATTACATCGCCTTTACACAATTGCCCGCTCACTCCTCCGTCTCGGGCTCGTTGACAGCTGGGGGCAACGGTTCGAAGCCGACGCAACGAATGACTGGCAGCGGCGGGTACTTGAGGAAACGCGGGTCGATGAACGACCGCTCGCAGAGGTAGAACGTGGACCGGGGCGCGGGCACGATGCGCGAATGTCGACAGGTACGGCACAGCCCGACCTCGTCCGGTTCTGGCATGCTAGTATGGGAAAGGCCGAGTTTAGCGCAGACGCCGAGGCCCACCTCGTTCGACACACTTCCGACAACCGATTGTTGATCATGCAAAGACGACTGATGGCGGCCGTGTTGGTGGCATTCGCAGTAGCGGGGATGGCAAACCTCGCCGCGCAGGATCAGATTTTCCGGTCAACCCCGCGGACCGAAGTGCCCATCTACGCCACGGTCATCGACAGTGCTGGTCGCCTCGTGCCCGATCTCGAACGGGCGGATTTTACCGTCCTGGACGAGGGTAAGCCCGTCGAACTGACGCAGTTCTCCAACGATTCGCAGCCGTTCACCGCCGTGGTCATGCTCGACACGAGCGCGAGCATGACGGGTAATCTCGAATTACTTAACCGCGCCGCCGAGCAGTTTTTGATCCGCCTGTTGCCGGTTGACAAGGCGCAGGTGGGGGCGTTCAACGACAAGATTCAGTTGAGCGGTAAGTTCACCAATGACCGTGATGCGCTGGTAGATGCGCTGGACGACCTGCAGTTTGGCAATCCGACCCGGCTCAATGACGCGGTCGGCACGAGCCTCGACGCGCTGCGCGGCACGGATGGGCGACGTGTGGTGTTGCTCTTTACTGACGGTGAAGACACCTCGAGCAAGACCCCATTTCGTGTGGTCCTCGAGCGCGCCCGCAACGAAGAAGTGATGGTGTACGCCATTGGCCTCGAATCGGAGTTCTTCAATGGCGGACGACTGCAGCGCACGCGACCGTCGCGCGACCTGCGACGCATTGCGGACGAAACCGGCGGCGGCTATTTCGAGCTGAAACAAAGCGCGGAACTCGCGTCGACCTTTACTCGCGTCGCGCAAGAACTACGCAGCCAGTATCTGCTGGGATTTGCACCCGCGACATTGGACGGCAAGGTGCATCGGTTGGAAGTGCGAACTCGCCGTCCGAACACGACAGTCCGGGCGCGCAAGAGTTATCTCGCGACGCCCGACCGTAATCTCACTTCTGAGAAGCAGCGTAAGTAGCGGTCTTAGACGAAGACCACTGATAGGATTGTGAGCGCCAGCAGGGCGCCGACCGCAAGTTCCGCGGTACTCGAAAAACTCCACTCGTAAATTCGAAACATTTGTAACTCCTCAATCTCCCCACTTGGTTGGACGGAGCAGGAGTCAGGCCGGTTCCGGGTTTCAGGGCTGCCGTAGGCGCGTCCAGTCGGTCTGCGCCAGCACGTCCTTCAAAAGCGTGGCGTTCCCGCGCAACGACACGACAAATGCGTCAGTTGCTGACGAAACGGTCACTGCAAAGCGGTCTTGGTCGCGGCGGTTCACCGTAGGTTTGTTGGTCACGCCGAAGAACACGCGCGCTTCTGCGGGACGAAACCGCTGTTTGGCACCACCAGTTGTCGTCTCGCGGTACGTATTGGGTGGGACTTGAACGACAAACAGTCCGGGGACCAACGTCGTGACGACGGGTTCGATTGACGAGCCAATCTCAAATGATCCCGCGGCTTCAACTTCGATCGTCAGTTCCAGTTCGGCGTCGATTCGTTCGCCCGCCACGCCTTCGTCATCGAGAGAAATGCCTTCGAGATCGGCGGTCTTGCCGGTCCTGCGCAGTTCTTCAAGCGCCCGCTCGTACGCCGCCTGGGCGCGCCGCTCCGCCGCGATGACGGCTTCCTGGATACGCTCCATCGCTTCGGTCCCCGCCGCTTGCGTATCCGGATGCAGGGGATTGGCCCGGACGACGACCCGCGACTCCCCCTCAGCAGGCCACAGCACAAACCAGCGCGATTCAGCGCCGCCGCCGATCGGGACGTCGCCAGTGACGTCGGCCGCGGGATACGGAAGAACAGGGCGCAGGATCGAGACCAGCGTCTGCACACGTGGAGGCTGTGCGCTCGCAGAACCGACCAGCGCGACGAGCCCCGCAAGCGCGACCTCACCGACCACCCCGACTTTCACTTGGTCTGCTCCCAGAAATGCGCGAGCAAGTTCGCACTGACCATTTGACGATATTGCTTGGTTGAGCGGATGTCGTCAATCGGCGCGATTTCGCGGCGTAACGTCGCTTGCGCGTCCGCCAGGCTCGCGCCTGTGCTCAGCATCGATTCGGTATCACGTAAACGGATCACCGTCGGCGCCACGCTACCGAGGGCGATGCGAACGTCGCGACCGCGTACCCCCGCCATCATGACTTTAGAAATGGCTTGTGCGCGGCGTGTGCCGACCTTGCGCCAATACTGCTTGCCCTTGATCGGTGGAATTTCAATTGCGGTGATGAGTTCATCGGGCCGTCGCACGCTCGCCCTGTAGCCGGTATAGAAGGAAGTGAACGGCACGCGGCGCTCCGCGCCAGCGCGTTGCAATACCACGATCGCTTCGGCGGCAGCGAGAACGGGCAATGCGTCCCCGGCGGGCGACGCATTCGCAATATTGCCGCCGAGCGTACCGCGATGCTGAATCTGACGGCCGCCAATTTCACGCGCCGCCGCCACGAGCATCGGCACGCGTTTCTGGACAATGCGCGAAGCAATGATCTCTGAATAGGTCGTGAGTGCGCCGATCCGCAGCACGTCGTGCTTGTGCGAGATGCCCCGCAGCTCGCGCAACGGCCAGAGGTCGATAAACCGTTTGTCCGTTAACGTCCCAAACTGCAAATTGACGTAGACATCCGTGCAGCCGGCTAACGGCACAAGCGGCGCCGCATCACGCATCATGGTCAGCGCCTCGTCCAGCGAGGTCGGGGCCAGCATCGTCAAGGCCTGTAGCGGGGTTCTCATTTGCGCCCAGCCCGAACCGACTTGTAGATAGCTTCGTAGCCGGTGCAGCGACACAGATTGCCCGCGAGAGCACCTTGAATCTGGTCGAGGGACGGGCGTTTGGGGATCTGCAACGACGCCATGATCATGCCGGGCGTGCAGATGCCGCACTGCGCACCACCATGAACGACAAACGCTTCCTGTAATGGATGGAGTGCGGCGGGCGTGCCAATGCCTTCAATCGTGATTACGTCGGCGTCGGCCAGATGCGCGGCCGGAATCAGGCACGAATTGACCGGCTGGCCGTTGATGACAACGGTACAAGCGCCGCACTCGCCTTCTCCACAGCCTTCTTTCGTGCCGGTAAGGCCGCAGTCCTCGCGCAATACGTCGAGTACTCGTTTCATCGGATGGACGTCGAGCTCACGCGCCACGCCGTTGACCGTGCACGCAATCATGTCTTCAACCTCGCCGCGCTCATGATCCGTTCAGGAGTGGCCGGCACCGCGCGAAGGTCGTAGCCGGCATGGCGAAGGGCGTTAATCACCGCCGGGGCCGGACCATCAATCGGCATTTCGCCAACCCCCTTGGCGCCAAAAGGCCCGTGCGCGTACGGGTGCTCGAGAATGACGGTTTCAATCGGCGGCGTATCGAGCGGCGTGGGAATGATGTAGTTGGTCAGCTGCGCATTGGCCATCCGGCCATCGCGCATAACGACTTCTTCGATGAGCGCGTAGCCGAGGCCCTGCGCCGTGCCACCGACGACCTGTCCTTCGGCCATCTCCGGGTGGATCGCCTTTCCAATCTCCACAACCGCGGTCACCTTCGTCGGAGTGACTTCCCACGTATGACGGTCGACGGCAAGTTCGACGATGTTGCAACCCCACCCGTAACTGCCGTACGCGTGTCCGATGTAGCGGTTATCGTCCCACTCGATTTCCGGTGGCTTTTCGTACTGGGTGGTAACAACGAAAGAGCCGTGTTTCTGGTAATACTGTGCCGGCGACGATCCCTTCAGCCGCTGCCGCATCTCTTCGGCGGCTCGCTGCAACAAGCGTCCCACAATCATGCACGTGCGTGACGCGACGGTCGGACCGCTGTCGGGCACTTTGTCGGTGTCTGCGTCATTCACCTCGATGGCGTCATATGGGAGCCGCAACGTGTCAGCCACGATCTGGGCATGCATGGTGCGCGTGCCCTGGCCGATCTCCGTCGACGCAACCAGGATGCGCGCACCCGTCGGCGTCAGCTCCAGGGATGCTTTCGAAGCAAGTTTGACCTCTCCGCTGCCGGTAAATCCCGAGCCATGAAAAAAGAGTGACAGGCCAATACCTTTCGCGGACCCCTGCCACCGCCGCCGCTTCTTGCGATAGGAGGTTCGGCGTACTGCCTCCCGCAACACCGACAGGGCGCTGGCGTCGTCGCCAAGCAGTTGGCCGGTGGCCGTCGTGTCCCCTGGTCGAAGCGCATTCTTCTCGCGCAACGTCACGGCGTCGATCGCAAGCGTCTCGGCGATGCGGTCCATATGGACCTCAATCGCAAACTGCGTTTGGGGAGCGCCGAACCCCCGAAAGGCGCCGTTCGGTGGAGTATTGGTGCGAACAGCGCGCCCGCGGATCGAGACATGCGGCACGCGATACGGTCCTGAAGCGTGCAGCACGCCACGCGACAGCACGACGGGACTCAACGTGCAGTACGCACCTCCATCGAGCAACACTTCGACGTCCATCGCAACCAGAGTGCCGTCGCGTTTGACACCCGTACGGTGACGCACAATCGACGGGTGCCGTTTGGTCGTCGCCACCATGTCCTCGACGCGGTCGTACACCAACTTCACCGGTCGCTGTGACTTGAGCGCGAGCAGCGCGGCGTGACAGGCGATGTGCGACGGATATTCCTCCTTGCCGCCAAAACCTCCGCCGGTTTCGGTTTGCACGACGCGCACACGCTCCGCAGACCAGCCGAGCGCGACCATCAGCGCGCGATGCACGTAATAGGGGCATTGCAAAGAGCCGTAGACGGTGAGCCCCGCCGGCGTCGGCACCGCGATTACGCCATTGGTCTCGATATAGAGCTGCTCCTGGTGTCCCGTCCGGTACTCGCCTTCGACGACAACGTCCGCTTGCGCAAGGCCCTCGGAGATCGAGCCCTTGCTAATGGTGATCGTCTTGAACGTTCGATTCGATCGTTCGGGATCGAACAGCGACGGCTGCGGTGTGTAGTCGATGTCGACGCGTGCGGTGGCCAGGCGCTCACGGTCCGCGTGTGCGAGCAACAGAATTGGCTCGGCGAAGTGATACACCTCGTGCTCGGCCAGACAGGGTTGGTCTTCATCAATCAGGGCAACGACGTTGCGCCCAGGGATGTCGCGGAAGTCAACGACGGTGAAGCCGGTGGCATTGAAGTCGAGGCGAATCGAATTGATCCGTCCACGCGACACGGTCGAGCGCACCGTGGTTGCGTGCAGCATGTCGGGGAAGGTGAGGTCGTCGATGTACTTCGCTGCGCCGGTGACCTTGGCGTCACTATCCTTGCGCCGGACGTTCTTACCGACCGATCGTCGCACGCGACGAATGTATCACCCGCCTGCTATGGTTGGCACGAACTCGACGATGTCGCCATCCTTGAGGGTTCGCGTCTGTGCCCCGTGCAGCATCATCTCGTCGTTGACGGCAATGTTGAAGATTGGATCTGCGAGATCTTTGGCGAGACCGGGGATGCGTCGTTCGAGAGCGGCGACAAGCGCCGCGACGTCGGAAATGGATTCGTCCATCACGAGTTCCGCTCCCGTCTTTTGGCGCAGCATCGAGGGGAAGCGGACGGTGATCGACACGCTAGTGGGATGTATGGACGACTGTTAACGCGGCTGTTCCGTAGGAACGGCCGATAGATCTTGGCCGAGGATGCTGCCGACCACCGCAGAGATCGTTGATGCGCTCCACTAGGTGCCCATTGCCGCGAGTAGCTCGCCTCGCCACGGCTCGGATGGGACGCCCTCGTCCGTGAGCTCGGAGACTTCGTAAAATCGCGCAAGCATTTGCGCAAACTCGGCGCGATCGATCTGCTCGCCCTTGTAGGGGCCGGACGAATTCGGCTCGTCGAACCAGCGATCGGGCAGCGTATCGTCGGCGCGGCGCACGCCGAGACGATGGTTGATCATGCGCTCGACACCCATGATGTTCTGTCCCGCGCGATTGAGTTCGGCGATCGAAAACTGCAGGCCGGTGACGTTTGCAAGCTGTTGCTGGAATTCCTCGAGACCCGGTAGCGACGGACTATTGAACAACTTGGTGGTGAAGCGACACATACCGACGGCGTCGCCGACGGCATACATGTTTTCACAGGCGCGCACGGCGCGTTCTTTGTCGGCGTAGCTGTTCGGCTCGGCGCTCACGCGTCCGCCGTACAGTTCGGCCTTGAATGCCGGGTCGTCATTAATTTTGGCGTTGATTTCGAGCGTGACGCGGTTGCGCAAATGGTCCATGCCGCGTGTGGCCACGGCCAGACCTAGAGCAAACGCCTTGAGAATGCGTGCGTCGTGCGGGTCGCTTTGCCAGAGGCCCTTCACCGTCATGCGGTACTTCAGCGCTTCGACCGGGTAGTGGCCCCGTTCGACCGCGCGTGCGCTCTCGGCCAGCACGTTGCCGAATCCTTCGCGTCGGGCGGTCAGGAACAGCAACCGCTCGACCAGTTCGGCGTCTCCCCATGCCAGTTCGAGTCCGCCGGTGTGCTGCGGCGTGATGACGCCGCGTTGATAGAGCTCAAAGGCCCAGGAGAGCGAAGACCCCATCGAGGCGGTGTCGAATCCGAGGTCGTTGCAGATGTTATTGAGACGAATGACGGCGGGCACGCTATCGATGCCGAGGTTGGGTCCAAACTTCCCTAAAGTGACGTACTCGGGGCCATCACCCTTTCCATAACGATCGCCTGAATCGGTGTGCAGATCGTTGAGCGGCCGACAGTTGACCGGGCAACGAAAGCACCCTTCCATACCCGGTCGATAGGCATCGAAGTTCTGCGCGTCGAGGCCGTCCGTCCAGGTCGTCTCCTGGTTGTTCTTGGTGCCCATCGCGCCGAGCAGGCGACTGGGCTTGTACAGAAATGGCGTGCCGGTGACAGACAGCGCGTTCTTGACCACTGACGTACCGAGTAGCTTCTGAGCGATGTGACGGTTGTACGGCTTGTATGGCTGCGCCGTTGCGAACTCGCGCGTCGGCGACAGGGTGACAATCCCCTTCAGTTGCAGGGCACCCATCTTGGCCCCTGGCCCGCCGCGGGCATAGATCGCCTTGGGCCCGGCCATGATGCCGCTGGTCAACGCCTGGTTTTCGCCTGCGCGCGTGATGTTGACCATCGACATGTTGCGCGCCCACACCCCGCCAAAATCGCGCTGCACCGCCTCTCGCATGTCGATGTTGTCAAGACCGACATACGGCGCCGCATCGTGGAATTCGATCACACCCTGGCGAATGATCATCAGCGTCCAGGTTGGCGCGCGACCGTAGAGCACGAGATGATCGAAGCCGTTCATGCGGAGAAAGGAAGGGAAATAATCGCCGGCATTGCAGTCCATCAAGACGCCGGAATCAGGCGCCCAGGATGTGCAGTTGCCGCGCGCGGCACTGGGGACCAGTCCGGTCAGCGGCCCTGATCCAAAGATGAGCGGAATGTCGGGGTCGAGCGGTGTCCTGGTCTCGTCAAGCAGACGAAACAGGTAATACATGTTGGCGCCGCGCCCGCCGAGCAGCGTCTGTACGACGCGCAACGGGGTGAATGCGGTCTGCGTCAGGCGCTGCTCGAGATCGACGAACAGCGTGGCGCCCTGGGTCGCGTATTGCGGTTCGCGCGGCATCTCGGCAATCAAACGCGCGACGCGGTCGCGAATCCCCATAGATCGCAGTATAGCCAACGGCTCGGCAGCCCGGGGAAGACGAGCGCGCGACGCGCGCGAGTCCTATAATGAGCCCCGTTGGAGGCCCCATGCGCAGTCCTGTCCTTTTCGCAACCGCCGTCGCGGCGCTCATCGTGACCACAACGCACGCGCAACTGCCGGGCGATCGCCCTGCCGGCAACATTCGCGGCACGCGATCAGTTGTCGTCGCGCGCAACGGCATGATCGCGACCAGCCAGGCGCTGGCGTCCGCGGCCGGATTGAAGGCGCTACAGGACGGCGGCAACGCCATCGACGCCGCTATCACCGCCGCCGCCGTGCTGGCCGTGGTGGAGCCCTCGATGAATGGGATCGGCGGCGATCTGCTGGCGATTGTGTGGGACGCCAAGACGAAAAAGATTTATGCACTCGACGCGACGGGACGGTCGGCCTATACCGCAACGCCCGAGGAATTCGCGGCGCGCGGGTTGAAGCAAATGCCCGGGAGCGGGGTGTTGTCGGTGGATGTGCCCGGAGTCGTTGACGGATGGAGCCAGTTGCTCACCCGCTTCGGCACCATCTCGATGGCCAAGGCGTTGCAACCCGCGATTCGCTACGCCCGCGACGGGTTCCCGGTGCAGGAGATCATGGCTGATGACTGGGGCGACGCCGCCAAACGTGTGTCGCAGGACCCAGCGGCGGCAAAGACCTTCCTGCCTGAAGGTCGCGCGCCCAAGGCCGGAGAGATCTTTGCCAATCCACGACTCGCCAACACTCTCGACCTGATTGCGAAAGGGGGCCGTGACGCGTTTTATAAAGGGCCAATCGCGCGCGCCATCATCGCCGACATGCGCGCACGCAAGGGATTGCTGGACGAGCGCGATTTTACCGATCACAAGTCCGATTGGCTCGATCCGATCTCCACCAACTATCGCGGCTATGACGTCCTCGAAATGCCACCTAGCACGCAGGGCTTTGTCGCCCTCGAGATGTTGAACATCCTCGAGGGTTTCGACATCAAGGCGATGGGTCACAACTCGGCCGACTATCTGCACGCGGTCACCGAAGCGAAGAAGATTGCCTTTGCCGACCGCGCTGCTTATCTCGCCGATCGCACGGCCATGCCGGCCAACGCGCTGAAAACGCTGCTCTCGAAGGAGTACGCGGCGCTGCGCCGCAAAGAGATCGACATGCAGAAGACGGGCACGTACAAGGCGGGTTCGCTCGGCGCGGCGTCGACGTCAGCCGACGCAGTGGACTTCACCGGGATTGATCTCGGTGACACGATCTACATGACCGCTGCCGATGGCCAGGGCAACGTCATCTCCCTTATTCAATCGCTCTTCGGCAGTTTTGGCGCGGGCATCGTCGCCGGTGACACCGGCATCACATTGCACAATCGCGGGTCCGGTTTCAATCTGACGCCAAACCATCCCAATCAGATAGCACCGCACAAGCGACCGCTGCATACGCTTGTGCCGGCGATGATCATGAAAGATGGCAAGCCGTGGGTGTCATTCGGGGTGATGGGCGGCGACAATCAAGCGCAAGCTCACGCCCAAGTAGCAATGAACCTGATTGATTTCGGCATGCACATACAGGACGCGGGCGAAGCCGCGCGCATGCGACATGGTGGTAGCGAGTTGTCGCTCGAGAGCGGTATCGGTCCAGAGGTGCGCAAGGCACTCGAGGCCCGAGGGCATAAACCGCGCGATGGCCGCGGCGCCATGGGCGGATTCCAGGGAATCCTCATCGACCCGCGCACAGGGGTGCTGATGGGTGGATCCGATCCGAGGAAAGACGGCCTCGCTATTGGATGGTAACGAGAATTTCGTTAGACGCTGATCCCGCGCCGCATGCATTGCGCGCGCGCATGCGTGCGTAATAGTTGCCTGGCGGGGCCACAGCCGTGAAGATCGTCGTGTTGCCCAGCGACGTTGACAGCAGGTCGGTAACTCCTGGAGCCGATCCAACGTCGAGGATGTAATCGCCGGCATCGGCGACGCTATTCCACTGCAACGTCACAATCGAGCCATCGACCGCGGCACGAAAACTGCCAGGCGCCGCAGGCAGACTGCAGCCAACGTTGACGATGACTTCGTTCGACGGTGCGCTGTAGCCGCACGCGTTACGCGCGCGCATGCGCACATAGAAAACGCCGAGCGGCGCCGCAACCGTAAAGCTGCGGTCGGATGCGGGCAGCAGCAGCGTTGCCGCGTTCGACAATCCTGGTGACATGCCGGCTTCGAGCACAAACTCCTCGACATCGCTCCCGTTGGACCAATCAAAACGCACGATGTTGCCGCTGGTTTGCACGCTCAACCCCTGCGGCGGCACGGTCGTCGTGCAACTTGCACCACGCCATCCGAGTTCGACGACGTCAAAATCACTGGCGTTCAACGACCGAAACGCAGGGTTCAGTACGTCGTTGTCCCAGCGCGGATCGAACGTCCCGCTCACGTACATGTCGGAGCCATTGTCGGCGACGATCAACCCGTAGCGCTGCATCGCGCGAAAGATTTTTTGAACCGCGGGCGCATAGCCCGACAGATCTTTGGATGCTTTCAGCCGCAAACGCGCACCCATCGGCAACGCCGCGGCATTACTTCCCGCACGATGTGACGCCGGCCACACGTAGCCGTTGGTCGCGCGTACCGTGACACGGAAAGCATGCCGAATCTCATCGGGGCCGGCGACTTCGTCGTAGCGCACCAGGCCCGGCAGAATCGCCAGACCAGCCGCATCCGCGGATGTCCATCCGTCCTCTCGCCGCGCGTTGGTGGCCAGATTGAAAAACGCGCCGGAACCGGCAGTCCAGTTACTGCCATTCCAGCGTAGAGCAAACAATTCGTAAAGATGCCCGTTATCGCGATCGACGATCAGCATGTGTCGATCGCCAGTGGCGTCGCTGGCGCCGGGGGCGCCGCCCTCGATCCAGTGCGGTTGGGAAATCGCTTCGTCAGGAATCGGATAAAACGGAATGCCGACGCCGTCGCTCTCGTCGGCGTAATCGAACTGCACGACGCGCTTCGGCTGACCGGCATCGACAACGACATACGGAAAGCCGTAGATGTCGACGCTGCCGGGCGAGGCGTAGCCGCCAAAATCCGGATGCAGGCGCCGCGGCGTGGTACTGGTTGGAAAGTTGTTGATGAAGTTTATGAAGTCGGCCGACCGCGGATCGACCGGCGCGCTCCGGATGTCCTGATTCCACCAGTTGTCTGCAGGAAACAGCGGGCTCGGTAGCGGCGCGCCGCGCTCCACGCCTCCAACAGGCTCCTGCGCGAGCATGCGCGCGTCTTGCGAGCCCGCGAGTAATGCGATGACGAGACACGTGAATGAAAGCAGGGGTCGGAACACCTGCACCCTCCTCGCAAAGTCCCTGCCGCGCTTATCGACGAGCGCGATATCAACGCCGTGGCGCCAAACCGAGAAATTCCGTCGAGAGAATGTCTCCGGAATGAGACGAATTCGTTCGCGCGACTAACACTGTTGTCAGTCGGATCTCGGTTTTGGTGGTTGCCGCTTTAGGTATGATGTTTCGTTTTGGGGAGGGTGTGATGCGTTATGTGAAGGCAATCGGAATCGTGGCCCTGGCCGCGTGTCTCGCGGTTGGATGCGGCAAATCCGATGAGGAAAAAGCCGCAGAGAAAGCCGCAGAAGAGGCCAAGGAAGCGGCCGAAGCGTTGAAGAAAGCGGCAGAGCAAACTGGTACCGCAGCGGCCGCGCAAGGAATGCAGGACTTCGCCAAGGCTATGGAAGGCATGGCCGGAGCGCTGGGCGGCGCCACCACGACGCCTGACGGTAAGCCTGTGACGCCGGTCAGCTTCAAGGACCTGCAAACGGCATTGCCGGAAGTGGCAGGCTGGACACGCGAGACGCCGACAGGTGAACGCATGACGTCGCCGATCTCGTTCTCGCAGACCGAAGTGACCTACACAAACGGCGATGCCAACGTCGACGTCAAGATCGTGGACTCTGCGTTCAGTCAATTGCTGGTAGCACCGTGGGCGATGTTTTTGACTGCCGGCTACGAAAGAGAATCGACGACTGGCTACGAAAAGTCGGTCACGATTGGCGGCAATCCCGGGTTCGAGAAGTGGAATAGCGCCGACAAAGATGGCGAACTCAATCTCGTCGTGGCGAAGCGCTTCCTTGTAACCGTGGAGGGCGACAACATCAGCGACACCAAAGTGCTGCACGACTTCGCATCGAAAATCGACACAGGGAAGTTGGCGAGCCTGAAATGATTTGGTGATTTGGCGATTTGGCGATTGAATTTGGTGATTTGCTGATTTTCGTGTTTCTTGTTTCCAGCCGCTACAAACGAAACCCCGCCTTCAGCGGGTCGTCGCCATCGATGAGAAAAACGTGTTCCCCGGTGATCCAGGCCGAGCCCTGGATCTCGGGGACGATGGCTTCCCTGTCGCCCACCTGCATGCGTCCCGCAACGCGACCCTGAAACAGCGTATTGACGATGCTTTCGTGGACGAATGGTCCGTCCTCACCAAGGACGCCCATCTCGCTGAGCACCGCCATAACCGCCGCGGTCCCGGTGCCGCACGGTGATCGGTCGACTTCGGCATCCGCGAAAATCGTGACGTTACGCAGGTGCGCGTCTGGATGCTGTGGCGGCGCCGTGAAAATGGTGCCGTAGATGCCGTGCAGTCCCGGGTCGGTCGGGTGCACGACTTGTCGCACACGCTCGACTGCGTGTTTCACTTCCATTCCAACCCGGCGCAATTCCCCCAACCGGTCGCGCTCGATGGCCAGGCCGGCTGCTTCGGCATCAACGATCGCATAAAAGGCTCCGCCGAAGGCGATGTCGACAAGCATCGTGCGCGCGCCGATCTTGAGTGGCAACCCCGCCTCGAACACAAACGACGGAACATTGCGGAATGTCACCGCCGACACGCGACGGCCATCGGCAATCGGCGTGACTATGGCGCGCGCGTCGATGGGGCCGGCTGGCGAATCAAGAATGAACGATGAGGCGCGCGACCAGATGAGATCGCGCTCCAGGGCGATGGTGGTGACGGCAATGACTCCGTGCCCACACATCGTGCTCCACCCCTCGTTATGCATGAACAGGACCCCTGCATCAGCGCCGGGTGTGACCGGCTCGGTCAGGATCGCGCCATACATGTCGGCGTGGCCACGCGGCTCGAGCATGATGGACCGGCGAAAGTGGTCGAGATGTTTCTGCGCCCACGCCCGTTTCTCGAGCATGGTCCGCCCCTCCGGGCTCGGTAACCCCTCGACCACCAGGCGGAGCGGCTCCCCGGCCGCGTGCGCGT
>WUUC01071451.1_pt1 | contig 17131 bp, 13 predicted proteins | sample 6278441 | NCBI WGS metagenome assembly WUUC01 (sample SAMN13675441, study PRJNA597444) | soil metagenome | isolation source: soil | place: USA: Washington | collected 2017-10 | reverse complement strand
TGGCGGAGAGCTTGGCCGGACGGATTCGCGGCACCGATTTCATCGCGCGCTACGGCGGTGAAGAGTTCGTCATGCTGCTCTGCGGGACCAGGATCGAAGACGCACTGCGACTCATCGAAGAAATGCGCGTAGGCATTTCGAACTTGAAACTTCATTTTCGCGGCACGCCGATTCCGGTAGCCATTTCTTGTGGGCTCACCGCATTCGTCGCCAGCGATAATGCAGCAGCGGCTTTCGATCGGGCCGATAAAGCGTTGTATAAGGCGAAAGAGGCCGGTAGAAATCGCTGCATCGTCGGATAATCAAGTGTCCATTCGTCGGTCATCCTCTCCGGTACCGAAGTTCGCTCAAGTTCGTCGCGCGTTCGCGTGACATCGCTGTCGGGACGGCCCGCTTAGGCTGCGGGCAAATTGATTTGCCAGCGTCAACGTGCGCGCCACAGGCACCGGAACCTTCGCGCTGCCGGCACGTTGCGTAAGAGCCACATTTGTTCGTGCAGCGGGAGGTCGCTATGAATCGCGAAGCCATGCAAAGTTGTATCGATGCCTGTCACGAGTGCGCAGATGCTTGCAACAATTGTGCAACCGCGTGTCTGCATGAAGTGGATGTGCAAGTAATGAGTCGCTGTATTCGGCTGGATCTTGACTGCGCCGCGCTCTGCGCAGTCGCTGCGAGCGCAATGGCCCGGGGTAGTGAATTCGTCGAGGAGATTTGTAGTCTCTGCGCGGAGCTGTGCGAGGCTTGCGCTTTGGAGTGTTCTCGCCATGAGGCGGAGCATTGTCAGCTCTGCGCACGGGCCTGTCGGCGCTGCGCCGATGAATGCCGTGGGATGGGGTTTGCATTACCCTCGAAGGAGTCGGCCAAGGCGACTGGAACTCGGCCGCATGTCTAGTCTAGTAATGCGAGGGCGCAGCGCATGGTGAGCGATGAGGCCGCCTGATATCCCTTCGGACAAATCCGACAATCCGATTGGACGAACCTGAATTGTTTGCTGTCTGACCTGCGAGTAGTCTTAATCTCCACGGACACGAGATCTATCCCAGTGAGACAGCTCACCGAAATAGAAACTTAAGTTCGTACTCGGGGCCGCTCGCGCGGCCCCGTTTCATTTGCGTCGCACTCGTGTACCATCCCCAAGATTCGATAATCCAGGATCGATAGTAGCGGTCCACAATAAATAGGGTGCGCCATGACGTACGCTGCGATCACAGGATGGGGCAAGTGCATGCCGCCGGCTGTGCTCGATAACGCCGGACTGTCGACGTTCATCGACACGACCGACGAATGGATCACGTCTCGTACGGGAATTAAGGAACGGCGCATCTCGCATGTTCCAATGACGTTGATGTCGCACGTAGCAGCGGCTCGCGCTCTAGCGTGTGCGGGTCTCGAGGCCGCCGACGTCGACCTAATCGTACTGGGTACTGTCTCGGCGGACGAATTCGTGCCGAATACTGCCTCTGGCGTTCAGCTCCTGCTCGGTGCACACAAAGCAGCAGCCATGGATATCAATACGGCTTGCACGAGCTTTCTCTATGGTCTGTCGACGGCCACAGCAATGATTCGTACTGGAGTAGTTCGTAACGCGATCGTCATCGGCGTTGAAGGGATTACTCCATACATGGATTGGACCAACAGAAATGTTGCTGTGCTCTTCGGCGATGGCGCGGCGGCCGTCGTGTTGCAGGCGAGCGAACAGGCCACGGGTGTCATCGCTGAGAAGCTCGGTTGCTATGCAGATGCGCGGCACACGCTCCGTGTGCGAGGAATGGGCACGATTTACGGCAACAACAATTTGCAGCTTGGCGACACGCAGTGGGACTTTGACGGGCAGGAAATCTTCAAACGCGCAGTGCAAGGAATGAGCCTGGCGTCGGAGGAGGCGATGAAGCGGGCCAATGTGAAAGTTTCAGATATTGGCTTGGTCGTGCCGCATCAGGCGAACTTGCGGATCATTGAGGCCGTAGCAAAGCGCTGCGATGTGCCGATGGAGCGCGTTTTTCTGACTGTGCAGAAGTACGGCAACATGTCGTCAGCGACGGTCCCGGTCGCACTGGTCGAAGCGCTGGAAGAAGGCCGCGTGCAGCCCAATTCGATTGTGTTGGCGCCAGGGTTTGGTGCAGGGCTGACTTGGTGCGCTCACGTGATCCGATGGGGCGATCGGATTACGCCTCTCGGTACAACGGACCTCGACCTCCCTCCTTGCGATAAGACAGGAGTGGAACTCGTCCAGGATGTCATTCGCCGTAAAGGCGGGACGACCAAAGGGTTCGAAGTGAAATTGCCGGCGCGGTAACGACACGAATTCCTGCCGCGATCGACTCACTCGTTCCAAATTCTCTCGAGCGCCGATTCAGTGCCCTTCAATTACGACTTGCCGCACCCACACTTGTTCAGCATTGCGGTGAAGGACGCAGACATTGATGCTTACCGGCATGTTAACAACGCAGTCTATGTGACATGGTGCGATCGCACCGCGTGGGATCATTCTGCGAAACTTAAGCTGCCGATCGAGCGATGCTTGGAGTTGGATCGCGGCATGGCCGTGGTGCGCACCACAATTCGATACCTGCGACCCGCGTTGTTGGGCGATCAGTTAACGGTCGCAACCTGGCTATTGCCTTCCGAAAGCCGACTATGCGTAGGACGACGGTTTCAAATCGTTCGGCTGGTGGATGCCGCCACGCTGGCCCGCGCGGAAGTGGAGTACGCGTGCATCGAGCTCACATCCGGCCGACCTGCAAGATGGCCCTCTGCATTTCGCGAAAGCTACGTGAGCCTGCCCTCAACGGAGTCGGCATTGGCTTTCCTGCCCGCAATTTGACGCACAATTGACGCCGAACTAGCCGACGGGCAGGATCGATGGCCAGCTGACAAAGGAGAAGTCATGAATAGTCACTCCGTGCAACACGGGAAGAAAATCGGCGCGACGCTTGGCCTCAGCATGTTGATCGGTTGGGCGGCGCTTTGGGCCCAAGATGTTGAAGTGGCGCGCAGTGCGCCGGGGGAGCGGCTGCCTTTTTCTCAATTGCCGCAAGTGGAGTTCGAAGCGCGAGTACAGAAGATGACCGATTTGGTCGTCGATTTTTTCCCAGTCGGAGCCATGACCGATGCGTTGATCCAAAGTGATCCAAGGTGGCCGGTACCCGCGAAAGCTGCAAACCAACCGACGTCCGAGCAGCTTGCATGCCTTCGTGACGGGCTCTCGTCGGACGGCATCCGACGGAAGATGCTGAGCCAAGTGAGAGATTACGCTGCTGCCGACATCGCTCGATTCGAAGCAGCATACAAATTGCTGGATACAGGCTCGACCGATCTGATGAAGGAAGCTTTCATCGGCGCCATGCGCGGCGACGCCGCTGCGAATCGCGCGAATCCCATGGCAAAGTTTTCACCTAAGCAAGCCATTTCGATGATGACGCTGATGTTGGAGCCAAGATACACATCGCTGCGCGAGCTGATTGGCCTGCCGCAAGACATGAGTTCGAGCATCGGGCAGAACCCCGAGAATGCGGCCGCCATGAGCGCTAAAGTTTCGGATTCGATGAAAAAGAGGATGACCTCTCTCGTCGGCAATCTTGTGATCGCCTGCGGCGTGCGGCCGGCCACTGCCGCTGTCGCGCGATCGCCAGTCCCAGGTGTCGAGCTGGTGGGTGACAACCTAGTCGCGAATTTCGGTCACTCCTGCGCCAGTGTTTCGGAGGCTTCGCCGGCAACGAGCAAGACTCACGCTCCGCGTCCCGATCCCAAGTCGCCTTTCGCAGCACCCTACTATCCGCAGTCGGCGAAACAGTTGGGGTTGGAAGGCACGGTCTACGTCAGTGCGCTGATCACGAGGACGGGCAGAATCGGCGAAGCGCGGTTGCAGAAATCCAGCGGCAACCGGGAGCTGGACGAATCCGCGGTACGAGGGAGCGAGTCTTGGAAGCTGCTTCCAGGCACCGTTGATGGTGCGACGGCTTGCATGTGGGTCACGATCCCAGTGGTCTTCAAGATCGCGCCGACGTCGCCCGCCAGTACAGAGGTCCCTTCGCTGTGACGCGTTACTGTTGTCTTCTGCGTCGCGGGGTCGAGAACACCGATAGCTGTTCGGACGACAACAGGCTCGATGCTCTGGCCGTGATGCGTTGCTCGAAGTTGTCCTGCCAATCCCTCTCGGCGGCGCGGTATTGTTGAGGCGTGGCAAAACTCTCGCGCTGCGGCGCTGGGATCAGCGCTTTCTCTTCTCGCAGGATGTCGAACAGCTGCGATTGTTGATGCGCCGATAGCGCCGTCCGTCCTGTGTCCTGGAGCCGGCGCTCCAGCTGCGACACACGCATGTGCTCTTGGACGTGCCGAAAGTAGTCTTGGTATTCCTCATACTTCGAGTCGCCGAGCAACGCTCGCACCTGGCGATCCGTCTCTTGTTGTAGTTCGTTCATTCGCTTTCGGTCAGGCGCGCCGTCGTTTTGACGAGCCAGCTGTCTCGATTGCGCCTGACGCTGCTCCAACAACTGACGCAGCTTCTCCGCATCTTGGGCTTGGAGCTTGAGTGTAGAAATCAAATGGCGATTTGCGCCGCGCGGGCCACCTTGCAGTTGTGCACCGCTTCCTCCGGGATCGCCCGCGGCGTTGGAAGAGGGCGCTAAGCCTGAGATATCGATGGGTGCAGCACCGGGGCTCGATCGCGCATTGGCAGGATTGCCAGGGGCGAAGCCAGTGTAGCTTTGGCGCGACTCCAGATTGTCTAATCGAGCTGTCAGGTTACGAACTTGTGCCGTTGCTTCGTCCCGAGCAGCCTCTGCAATGATTCCCGCTTCGCGCTGAGCGTCGACTTCCCGCCATAGGACGGCAACGCCGCCGGCCAAGGCCAAACATACGACTCCCAATCCAATCTCAATCCTGCTGCGCATAGCGACCTCGTCTGAAGTCTTATCGTAGTCGCTTGCGACGAATAAAAGTTTGGCGGCACCGTCGGGTTTTGTAGAGAAATTCGGAGACTCGACTGCCGGTAACCGGAGGTCGAACGCGTTGCGCGCGTAAGAAGCGCCCGCTTGCAACCTTTTCCTTGATTGGCTGCGTCATAGCCATACGGTCGTTCGCAAAGGCCCTGCTTCACGAGCAGGACGGATGGGAAGGCCGGTTGCTTGGCACGCGGAGCGAGGGGACCTGCTGCTGAGACTCCGTGCTGACTGTGGCTTGGGTGTAGAAGCCCGTCACAAGTCAGTCACGACATGTCATCAACAGTTTAAGGAGCAAGTCATGTCCCTCTCGAAATTTCAGGCCGTCATTGCCATCGCCACGCTCGCTTTTGCGCACACTGGTTTGGCTTCCGATGCAGTGCCCAATGCGAATGAATCGCTGCAAATCAGCCGCATCGAAGTGTCCTACGCGGATTTAAACCTAGAAAGCTCTTATGGTGCAGAACGGTTGGTGACTCGGATCGCTCGCGCGGCAAAGAGCGTGTGTGGAAGTCGCCCGTTGGTGGGCCCTGGCTCGTATGCGTTGATGCTCCGCCAACAAGCTTGTGTCAAACAGGCCGAAAACGCTGCGATCTTGCAAGTGAACCGCACGAATGTCGCTGCCGCGTACGCTGGGCGCCAGGGCAAGTCGACGCAGCAGGTTGCAATCCGCTAGACAGCAGGTGATTGAATCCTCGAGCCATTTGGGCTCGAGGATTCATGTTTGCGTTTGCAAGGTTTCCGCCAGGACCCCGCTGGTGTTCTTGCCCGGGCTGTTCGCTTGACCGCAAACCAGCAGCGTCAATTCCGCTGTGCAAGCAAAACAGCTCGGAATCTTGCAATCCTTAACACTTACAAGGCGTTGTCTGCGCACCCTTAGCTTGCCTAACCCCACCTGAAACTCTAATCTGCCCGGCATCAAAGGGGGTCCTAATGCGCGCAATTTCATTGTCGACACTGATCGCTGCCACGTTGTTGGCCGGTCTTGCCACTCCGTCACTCGCCCAGAACAACAAGGCGCCAGCCATCGATGCGAAGCGGCTGATCGCCAATAGCGAACCGGGTTCGTGGTTGACGGCGGCAAGGGGCTATCACGAGCAGCGTTATAGTCCGCTCGATCAAATCAACGATAAGAACGTGAACAAGCTGGGCCTCGCTTGGTACGCGGACATCGATACAGAACGAGGTCAGGAATCGACTCCCATCGTGATCGACGGCGTCATGTACCTCACCACAGCATGGAGCATGGTGAAGGCCTACGACATCAAGACCGGTGCGAAGCTTTGGGACTACGATCCGGGCGTTGCCAAGAATAAAGCGGCCGATGCTTGCTGCGACGTCGTCAACCGCGGTGTCGCCGCCTGGAACGGCAAGATTTATCTCGGTGCACTCGATGGCCGCTTGATTGCGCTTGACGGCAAAACCGGAAAGGTCGTTTGGTCGGTCCAAACCACCGACACGACGTTGCCTTACACGATCACGGGCGTGCCGCGCATCGTCAAGGGCAAGGTCATCATTGGAAACGGCGGCGCGGAATATCGCGTACGCGGCTACGTCACGGCATACGATGCCGAAACCGGCAAGCAGGCATGGCGCTGGTGGACAGTGCCGGGCGATCCTTCCAAGCCGTTCGAACAGCCTGAACTTGCCGACGCAGCTAAAACCTGGAACGGCGATTTCTATTGGAAGATCGGCGGCGGCGGAACCGTGTGGGACGGTATGGCCTACGATCCCGAACTTGACACGATTTACGTCGGCACCGGCAATGGCAATCCGTGGAATCAGGCGATCCGTTCGCCGGGCGGCGGCGACAATTTGTATCTCGCATCGATCGTCGCGCTCGATCCGAACACCGGCAAGTACAAGTGGCACTATCAAACCACTCCGGGCGAGACGTGGGACTACACCGCTACCCAACCGATCATGATTGCCGATCTCAACTACAACGGCACGAAGCGCCGGGTCGTGATGCAAGCGCCCAAGAACGGCTTCTTCTATGTGCTGGACGCAAAAACCGGCAAGCTGCTGTCAGCCGAAAAATTTGCTCCGTTGACGTGGGCGACGCACGTGGACATGAAGACCGGACGACCGGTCGAAGTTCCTGCGGCTCGCTACGACAAAACGGGTAAGCCTGTGATCGTCTCGCCAGGTGCGCTTGGCATGCACAACTGGCATCCCATGGCGTTCAGCCCTGCAACGGGCTTCGTCTATATTCCCGTACAGGTGTCCACTGCCGCCTACGCAGGACCGAAGGAATTCAAAATCAATATGCAAGGCGTCAATACCGGCACTGATTTCGGTGGCGGTGCGGCGCTCTTTAATGAGCCTGGTGCTCCGCCCCGAGGCAATGTGGAGAGCTACATTCTTGCGTGGGATCCGGTCGGTGCGAAGGAAGTCTGGCGCATCAAGAACGAGGTGTACGGTTCTTCCGGCATTCTCGCGACCTCCGGCAACCTGATTTTCTCGGGCAACCATAAGGGCGAATTCAATGCGTACAACGCGCGCAGCGGCGAGAAGCTTTGGACGGCACCGGCGCAAGCGCGCGTCGTAGCGGCCGCTTCGACCTATCTCGTCGAGGGTCAGCAACATGTGGCCATTCTCGTCGGCGCCCGCGGTATGCCGAACAATCAAAAACGCACGAACGCCATGAGCGCGAATAACTCTCGCATCCTGGTATTCAAAGCAGGCGGCACTGCGACGCTGCCGAGTGACATGCCGGCAGTTGCGACTGGCGCGCCTCGTATCAAGATCGATCCGCCAATGCTGACGGCCAGTAACGAGACGGTGTTTGCGGGCGAGCAGGCATTCGCAGCGAACTGCGCCGTCTGTCACGGTCAAACGGCCGTGCCCGGTGCCGGCTCTGTGGGTCCTGACCTTCGTTACAGCGGCTTGCTGCCGATTCGCAACGGTTGGAATCCAACCGTGCGCGATGGCGATCGTTCAACACGCGGCATGCCTGGCTTTGCAGCGACCTTGAGCCAAGAAACCACCGATGCGATTTTGGCGTACATCATCAAGCGCGCCAATGATGAGAAGGCGACTCAGGAAGCGGCCGGAAGATAGGCTCGCAGCTTCACACCTACAATTCCCTCTCTGAAACTCAGAGAGGGAATTGTTGCGCGCCGCGCAGTGCGAGCAACATTCTTTTCGGTAGCCGGTAGCCGGTAGCCGGTAGCCCGGCCTCACTTCAATTCAATTGTCACAGCTCGGGGTGCGCTGTTGACTGCTTCTTCGGCGCAGACGGTGCCGCGCGGAATGAAACGTGCATCGCCGAACTTGAAAGTCTTCGTTTCCACCTTGCCCGCTGCGTCGGTGAATTTGATCGTGCCGCCGGTGAAGAAGACTTGCACCGAATCGGTTTCGTGCGTGTGCAGCGGCACTGAGCGGCCGGATCGCCATGTGTAGTCCCACTCGCTGACGCGTTCATTGTCGATCGCCAGCGTCGCGCCTTCGCGCGGAAACGCGGCCGAAGTGCCGGGGTGGATTGGCGCAGACGAGGCTTTGACTTCTTTCAAATCGAACATGATCGCCAGCCGCTCTGGCGCGTTGGGCTCAAAGCCAAGCATTTCCTCGCGATGGGTAATGTCTTTCTTCTGGAAGTAGGGGCGCGGTACGTCGAACGCGGGCCTTTGCGGAGAGACCACGCCCTCCGGGCTGGTCACGCGGATCGGGCCGTAACGCAAATACACCCCGGCCATGTCGTATTGATGGCGATGGATCGGCTGGGGAATGTCTCGAATCCAGTTCACTTCCCACGCCGTTACTCGGTCGTTATCGAAGAGTTGCTTCGTTCCCTCGCGCGGAAAAGCGTGCGGATAGTCCTCGGCTATGGCTTGCGTGCAACAGAGGACAGCCAAACCGTAGATCGCTTTGAACTTCATGGAAGCGCCCTTGACTCAGATCGGTTCTGACGATGGTGCCCGGCCGATAGCGTTGCGGTCAACTTCGTGACAGCCGGGCTAGGCCTGCCCTTACAATGCGGGCACCCGAATGGTCATCGTAACCTATGCAACAGAGCGAATCCCACTCCGCCCGCCGTCCGCCATTCGACCCCTTGGTTGTCGAAATCGCCGACTATGCGCTCGGCTATCGCGACGCCAGCGACCTCGCGTACGAGACCGCTCACCACTGTCTGATCGATTCGCTGGCCTGCGCCTTTCAAGCACTGAAATTTCCCGCCTGCACGCACCTCCTTGGGCCCGTCGTTCCCGGCGCGAGCTTGGCAGGGGGTGCTCGAGTGCCCGGCACCTCGTTCGAATTGGATCCGATCAACGCCGCATTCAACATCGGCACGATGATTCGCTGGCTGGATTTCAACGACACTTGGCTGGCTGCGGAGTGGTGTCATCCATCCGACAACCTCGGCGCAATTCTGGCCGTCACCGACTATCTTGGACGGCTCGCTGTTCTGCAGCGTAAGCCCGCGCCGCTGATGCGCGACGTGCTCACGGCAATGATCAAAGCGCATGAGATCCAAGGCATCCTGGGTTTGGACAATAGTTTCAATCGCGTCGGACTTGATCATGTGCTGCTGGTGCGCATCGCATCCACCGCTGTGGCCACGGCGCTTCTTGGCGGCACTCGCGAGCAAGTCATCAACGCGGTGTCCAACGCATGGATCGATGGGGGTGCGCTACGGGTCTATCGTCATGCGCCGAATACAGGATCGCGTAAGAGTTGGGCAGCCGGCGATGCGACGTCGCGCGCAGTTCGCCATGCATTGTTCGCAATCAAAGGCGAAATGGGATATCCCGCTGCGCTTTCGACGCCCACCTGGGGGTTCGCCGATGTTCTCTTCAACGGCAAGCCCTTTTCCAGGTCGCAAGCTTTCGATTGTTACGTGATGGAGAATATCCTCTTCAAGCTGTCGTTTCCGGCCGAGTTCCACGCGCAGACCGCAGTCGAGTGTGCGATGTCCCTCCATTCCGAGGTGGTCGATCGGATCGATGAAATCGATCGCATCGTCATTGAAACCCAGGAGCCGGGGGTACGGATCATCGATAAGCGCGGCCCGCTGGCGAACCCAGCGGATCGCGATCACTGCCTGCAGTACATGGTGGCAGTGCCACTGTTATTCGGTCGACTGACGGCAAAGGATTATGAGGATTCGGTAGCGAGCGATCCGCGCATCGACGCGCTGCGCACAAAAATGATCGTGACGGAGAACCCGGGCTTTACCGCCGACTACTACGCATCGGATAAGCGCGCCATTGGCAACGCCATTCAAATTCTCTTCAAAGACGGCGCACGCACTGAACGCAGGGTCATCGATTATCCGATTGGGCATCGAAGACGGCGCGAGGAAGGCATCCCTGTCCTGATGAAGAAGTTTGTGGACGCCGTAACGAACCAATTCGGACCGAAACAGGCAGAACAAATCAAAGCTTTGTTCTCCGATCGAGCCAAGTTGGAATTGATGCCGGTCAGCGAATGGATGGCCTGTTTGATCAAGAATTCGTAGTAGCGTTTTCATCCCACCGCGGGTCGATGGCCAAAGACGTGCTCACGTCCCCGTAGCAGCCGCGAGCAGCTGCGGATCGCCGCCTGCTGCGGCAGTGTTGGTGGTGACCGTTTGCTCGACACTGTAACGATATAGATCATCGCCGTTCAGAATGAGCGGCACAATCGGCCCCTCGCGTTGAAGCAAATGCAAGGCGATTGCGTGAGCTTGTTCGACGTCCCCCTCGAATGCCACGGCATCCACCTTTGCGTGGAGCCAACTCGCAGGCAAGCCTGACTCCGGCAATGTGCACACCGCAACTTGTTTTGAATGGACGCCGCTACCTTCCATGTCGGCTACCAGTTTCGCAATCGCGGGACGAAGGCTCGCCGGTGCGACGGCAATAACGCCATTGCGGGCATCCAGGGAGCATCGAATGTGATGCAGGCTCGACTTTACAACGCAGAGAATCACGCCGCGTGGGCGAAGAAATAATCGATTGTCCTCGCCCACGACGTGCGCAGGCGCCTCAACTTCGCGGCGTGCCGCGGCATCCTGCTGCCGGATTGCTCCCCGCACGCTTTGAAGGACATCGCCGAATCGCGCGACGTCCGGCGAGGCGTCGACGCTGACCGTGGGTGACGGCGGCAATGCGATACGGCTGAGTCGCAACAGGTAATGCGGGCCGCCCGCTTTAGGCCCGGTGCCAGACAAGCCGTGACCGCCGAACGGCTGCTGATTGACGACGGCGCCCACTTGATGGCGATTGACGTAGACGTTTCCCACATGCGCTCGTTCGGCGATGAACCGCGCGCGCCGGTCGATTCGCGTATGGATCCCAAGGGTCAGTCCATATCCTTGTGAGTTGATCTCGTCGATCAACGCAGGCAGCACTCGAGCCGCAAACTGTACGACATGCAGGACAGGTCCGAAGACTTCGTGCTTCACGTCCGAGACTCGTGCGACCTCAAGAATGGTGGGGGCGATGAACCAACCGCGTGCGGCGACGCAGGGCTCGAGCGTCGCTTGTGCAAACGCGGAGTGGTTTCGAAGGTAGTCCGAAATCGATCGATGCGCTTCCGCGTCGATGAGAGGTCCGATGTCGGTAGCCAGTTCGCTCGGATCTCCTACCCGCAAGTGTGCGAGCGCGCCGCGCAAAAGGCTCAGCACACGATCGGCGCAATCTTGCTGCAAGCACAAGATCCGCAACGCGGAACAGCGCTGACCTGCGCTTTGAAATGCCGAAGTGAGTACGTCGCGCACAACCTGTTCGGGTAATGCGCTGGCATCGACGATCATGGCATTGATGCCGCCGGTTTCAGCAATGAAGGGTAGGGCCGCGTGACCGGCAGAGGCGAGCGAGTGCCCGATGGCCTTGGCTGTGGAGACTGAGCCGGTGAAACACACGCCAGATAGCAGTGGATTGGCCGTTAAACTTGCGCCTAGTTGTCCATCGCCGGCCACAATGCGGCATGCGTCGCCGGGCACGCCGGCCTCATGCAGAAGCTTCACGGCTTCGATGGCGATCAATGGCGTTTGCTCGGCGGGCTTCGCAACGACTGTATTGCCAACTGCTAACGATCCCACAACCTGGCCGATAAAAATGGCCAGCGGAAAATTCCAAGGACTGATGCAGGCAACGACGCCGAGCGCTTGGCGTTCGCTGAAAGTGGACGTACAGCTCTGGCTCGCGTAGTAGCGACAGAAATCGACAGCCTCGCGCACTTCGCTGATCGCATCGTCAAACGTCTTGCCGGCCTCTTTGACGGCTAGCTGAATAAAGTCGAGTGAGCGCTCTTCCAGCAGTTGCGCCGCGCGTTCTAAAATCACAGCGCGTTGTTGTGCCGGTAGGCTTGACCACTGCGCCAGCGCCCGGTGAGCGGCAGCCACCGCGGCAGTGACTTCAGCAGTGGAAGTTTGAGGCGCGAAGCCAACGATTTGATTGCGATTCGCCGGATTGTGGATAGCTTGACCGGTGTTCGACAGCGGTGCAGACACGGCAATCGCGCGCGTCAATTGAATGCCAACCGATCGATTCGCGACGTCCAGGCCTCGAGCAGTCGGCCACGATTGCATTGGCAAGTGTCGAGGAACATTCAATGAGTCGCCCCGAGATGTCGCCGGTTTGATGGGGTCATCGATCAGACGCTCGATGGGGATGCGGGCGTCTGTCAATTGCCGGACAAAGGCGTTCCCCGCGCCGTTCTCCAGCAATCGCCGTACGAGGTAGGGGAGCAGATCGCGGCGTGGGCCGATCGGTGCGTAAATACGGCTCTTGAACCCAGATCGAAGGAGGGCGTCATGCAAAGGTTCCCCCATCCCATGCAACCTTTGAAACTCAAACGGAGCGCGCGCTTGCGTTGCCAGTTCGACCATGGCCGCCGCGGTATAGGCATTGTGGGTAGCGAATTGAGGAAAGAATTGCTCGGGCTGCGCAAGCATCCGACGGGCGCACAGCAGGTAGTTGAGCTCGGTGTCGCATTTGCGCGTAAAGACCGGATAGTCGTCGAGACCAAGCTGCTGGGCGCGTTTGATTTCTGTGTCCCAGTAGGCGCCCTTAACGAGGCGTACGTTGATGCGTCGCCGGGTGGATTCAGCCACGATAGCCAAACGATCGATGACGTTCAGTGCTTCACGGCGATAGGCCTGGACGGCTAATCCAAGTCCATTCCACCCTGACAGCGACTCGCACTGCGCCAGATGCGTGAAGATATCGAGCGTGATTTCCAAACGCTCCGATTCCTCAGCGTCCAATGTCAGCTGCACGTTGGCATGTTTGGCGGCGATGGCGATGGCGCGAATGCGCTCGATGAGTACGGGGAACGTGTTTGCGCATTGCCGTTCTTCAAAGCGCGGATGCAGCGCAGATAACTTCACTGAAATTGTGTGCTGACCGCTGGCAGCCAGAAAGGCAACGGCGTTCAGATATTGCTGCTGAAAGGCGAGCGCGGCGGCATCGGTCATCGCAGCTTCGCCGAGCATGTCATACGAGAACGTATAGCCAGTCTTCGCCAGCTTGCGTCCTGTTTGCTCGGCTTCCGCCAGGGTCTGCGCCAATACGTACTGCGAACTTAAAGATTGGATGGTGGCTTGCAATGCACGGCGCGCGAAGTTTTGAATCAGGCCCGGCTTCGAGTCGGGCGCTACGTCGCGAAACAGGCCACTGAATGCATTCAAGCCTGCAATCGCGCCGCGCTCCAGCAAGGTGGCTTGCCGATCACCGGACCAGGTCAGGCCACCGAGTTTGTCTGCTATCAATTGTTGCGCCGTGATGGCGTCATCGCTGCGAGGCAGCGCTTCGGCAAGTTGCATCAGCGCGATGCCTTGCGGTGTTCCAAGTCCGAATCGATGGACGAGTTTGAGTGCGAACCCCGCTTCATGTGCGCCGTGGCGCGCTTCAGCGGCCAACTGCATGGCATGTTGCCGAATTCGTTCCCGTGCCAGATTGTCGAGTCCAGTGTCACCCGAGACGTCGATTCCTTCGACGGGCGGCTGATCACCGTTCGGGGCTGTCATCGCGTCTGAACTCCGCACCGGAGGTCGCGTCGATGGCTTTGGTAATTTCGCAAAACATGGTCTTGCAAGGCTATTTCCGAATGCGTCCGTAGCCGCTGGACTGGCTCAACTCACCTGGCTTAAGCGCTGACGCAAACGATTAGAACCACTGCAAATCGATCAGCGGATAGCTACCCCTTGCTGATGTGAACGGCGGCTAATACAGGCCGGGCAGGGGACTCGTCCGTGTCGAAGCATACACAATTGCGGCCGGCATGTTTCGCCGCGTAGAGCGCCGAATCTGCGCGTTGCAGCATCGAGCTGGTGGTGTCCCGTCCAGGGACCGATAACGTTGCGCCGATACTCACTGTCATGGGTTTGGCGCCGGTCCAGCGTGCGCTATCGATTGCGATTACCCGCTCCCGCAAACGTTCCGCCAGCGCACGAGCGGCCTCGCGCGTGGCGGATGGCATCACCACCAAAAATTCCTCGCCGCCCAAGCGGCCAATGAACGCCGGTTCGCGGATATCGCCCGCGATCGTCTCAGCGACGCGTTTCAGCGCCTCGTCGCCCTGTGGGTGTCCATGTTGATCGTTGATGCTTTTGAAATGGTCGATGTCGATCGCCAGCATCGCGCAGGGCGGGGCTTGATGATCCTCCAGCAACATCGTCACGCGCGCCAACACGGCTCTGCGATTTGGAACCCCGGTGAGTTCGTCCGTCATCGCGAGTATTCGCATCTTGGCGGAAGAGCGGCGTTGACGCAGCGCCAGAGCGGTCAGCACGAACAAAAGCAGGATGGACAATGCGATGACCGCTGCCTGGAGACGTTGCACGCGGCCTTCCTGGGCCAATTTCGTCTCGTTGACTTCGTTTTGACGCACCAGCAGCGCATTTTCCTTCACCGTGGCCGCGGTGTCGAACTCCACCTTGAGCGTCGTGAACCGCTGGTCGAGCTGACTGCGAAACAGCTTGTCGGCCGCAGCCTGTGAGCGAGCCTGGTTCTCGAACGCGGCGCGCCAATAGCCCATGTCCGAATAGACGGACGCGAGTTCGTCATGCGCTGCACGCAGCTCGAATACGGTATCCGCCTTGGTGAATATCTTGATCGCCGACTCGAGAACAGCCGCACTGTCCTGCAACCGCTGCAGCTTATGCAGGGCGCGCCCGCGCACGAATTGAATCTGCGCTCCGAGTCTTGCGTCCGGCGTTTGCGCATGGAGCTGCGCCGCGCGATCGAGCATTTTGAGCGCCTCGCGTGCATCGCCTGTGTCGACCTCGATCGCAGCAAGTCCTCGCAATGCGTAGGCTTCGCCCCGCAAATAGTTCAACTTGCGGCTGGCATCCAGCGAGGCTGCAAACGTACGCTTCGAGACTTCCCAGTTGCCGAGCATTTCATTTGTGCGGCCGATGTTGTACATCGTCACGATTTGCTCGCGCTTGAGGCCTGCTTTGGTTTGCTCTCGCAATGCACGTTCATAGATGGGCAGTGCCTGTTCGAAATCTCCCATTCGCGAATAAAACGTCGCGATGCTGTTGAGCGCTGTCAGCGCGTGCTGCGGCATATCGACTTGCTCGTATAGCATTTGCGATCGCTGCAGGTCATTCAACCCGGCAGCGAAATTTCCCTGCAAACCCACCAAGTAGCCGCGCGAATACAATGCCCCGGCCAGCATCTCGTCATCGCCTGCGGTCGTCGCCACGAGAACAGCCTGTTCGTAGTAATCACGCGCTTTGCCGTTTTCGCCCTGGGTCTCGAGAATCTCTCCTTCGCAGACAAGCAATCCGGCGCGAAGTCCGGCGCGTCTGGCTTGCGGCAGCCGTTTGTTCGCTGCCTCGACCTGCGCGAGCGCCGCCTTTTGATCGCGTTCGGAATGGAAGTCGCAAAGGATGATACGAGCGCGAATCTCAAGATCGGCATTCGGTTCGCGTTTCAGTGCTTCCAGCGAAGCTTCGGCAATCGAACGTGCGCTTTCCGGGTCGGCGCGCGATTCGAGCATGGCACGCAAAACCAATGCCTCGGCAGGGTGTCGGCGCTCTGCTGCGGAAGCCGGCAGCGCGCAGATTAGACACGCAACGAGGCACGCGGCGATTCGTGTCGCGAATCGCGTTCTCAAGTCCTTAAGCGGTGAGGACAAGCGTTGCACGAGGATTGGTGAAGGATCGATCAGTAGCCCGTTCGAAGGGTGCGGGTAGGTGCCCAATTTTACCCATAGACCGGTACGATGCCGTATCGATCGCGAAGATTTGAAGACGGGCGTCGCTATTTGGCTGCAATTGAGTTCAATTGGGGCGGGGATTGTCCTGCCGCGGCCCATTTGACGAGGAATTGACACTTCGGTGTCGCGGCCCGGTCTATGCTGGTGCGATTCGTTGGCTGTCGATTGTGTAGTCTCGGTCTAATAATGGTGCCTCTGAGAACGAAATGATGATGTTCGGTAATGCGCCCGGCGCGCTGACGATTTTTGTTATGACGGTGGGGCTGAGTTTGATCGGCTTGTATGGCGCACCGAAGTTGATCGAGCGCAGCCTTTTTAGGCCATATTGGTTCTTGCGTAAGCAGCAGTACGACACGGTCGTGATGAGCGGTTTCGTTCATGCGGACATGACGCATCTGCTGTTCAACATGCTGACTTTCTTCTTTTTCGCGTTTCCTTTGGAGCGCCGTATCGGCACGACGTCGTTCGTCGTGCTGTATTTGATTTCGTTGGTGCTAAGCGATGTGCCCACGTATTTCAAACACCGCAACAATCCCGAGTACGCATCGCTTGGCGCGTCGGGCGCCATCTCTGCAGTATTGTTCGCGAACATCGTTTACTTCCCGACGAACTCGTTGATCTTCTTTCCAATTCCCATCCCGATTCCAGCGCCGCTCTACGCGATAGGGTATCTCGCTTACTCGTACTACTCGGCGCGCCAAGCGCGCGGCCGAATCAATCACGACGCTCATTTGAGCGGAGCGCTGGCGGGCTTGGCCTTCGTCGCGGTCACGGACCCTGGGGCCTATCGGGCGCTGTTGAACATGATTGGGTGAGGACAACGTACATTTGACTGGCATTCCGACGGTTCAAGCTGACCTGCACGTCTTCAGCCTTTCCGATCGCTTCTCAGCCGGGAGTGATTGAACCGCGGTTGCAGCCTATGGGGCGGCGGTCAGGTAGCGCTCGCACGCGCTAAGCAAGATGTCTACTTCTATCCCACCCGAGCCTGCACCAATTCACCGTCCAACGATTCGCTCGCCGGCGCCGCCGACTTC
>WUUC01016567.1_pt1 | contig 17131 bp, 1 predicted proteins | sample 6278441 | NCBI WGS metagenome assembly WUUC01 (sample SAMN13675441, study PRJNA597444) | soil metagenome | isolation source: soil | place: USA: Washington | collected 2017-10 | reverse complement strand
GCGAACAGAGCCTGATCGGCACCGCCGACGATCGAGTAAGTCAGCGAGGCGCTATCCGGATCGGTCGCATCCACATCAGTCACCGCCGTGGTGTTTTCGGCAACGCTTATGGCTGCCGGGTTTCCACCATTCGGTGCAGTTATCGAGGGCGCATCGTTGTGCGGCGTGACGTTGATCGACACCGTCTTGACATCCTGGAGCGGACCGCCCGCGCCAGTGTTGCCGCCATCGTCGAAGGTGATGGTGGCTGTGCGAGCGGTGCCCGGATTGTCGGAGGTGGACGAGAACGCGATCGCCTGCATCAGCTGTTCGATGAGGGTGTCGCTCGCGTTCGCGTTGAACGTGATCAGCATGTTGGCGGTGCCGTAGCCGGTCACCGTGCCGACATCGGTGCTGCCGACCGTGACAACATTGCCGGGTGAGAGCGTCGCCCCGGTCGTGAAGGTAAGCTGGTCGCCAACCACCGCGCCCGCGGTGAGCTGGACGCGGAGCGAACCGCCGCTGAAGTTCGACGGACTATCCGGGTCCGCGAGCGTCGCTGCGGGCAGGATATCGACCGCCGCCGCGCCCTCGGTGTAGGCGATCGGCAGGCTGGTCGCGTAGCTGACCTGGATGTTGTCGATATACGCGTACTCGCCGTCCTCGATATCGTTGCTGCCAACGATGCGGATCGTCGTCGTCGCCGAGATGTGTGCGCCGATGTCGATGCTGAAGCCGGTGTAGCTGGCTTCGCTGCCCACATTGCTGTCTATGGTCAGCACGGTCGTGAAGTTGACGCCGTCGCTGGACACCTGGACCAGCACATCGTCGTCAGCCTCAAGACCCGAGCGCCGATAGTCAAAGCTGAGCGTTGCCGACGCCGCGCCTGTGAGGTTGACTACACGCTGGATATGATCGGTGTTGAAATCGCCGTCGTCATCGCCGATGCGCAGACGGTTCGAACCGCTGTCCGAAACGATCTGGGAGTCGCCGCCGTTGGCTGCGTTGTCATCGCCAGTCTCGGTCCAGTTGCCGGCCCAATTCGCGGTGCCGTTATTGTTGTTGTAGGCAACCGTGGTGAAGGTGTCCGCAACAGTTGCCGTCGTGGCGTTATTCAGGCTGATCACCGGTGCATCATTCGCCGCCTGAACGTTGATCTGCAGCTTCGCCCAGCTGTCGTCGCCGTCGTCGTCCCTCAACACGTACTGGAACGTCTCGGTCACGTCGGCGCCGAGGTCGGTCGGCGCCTGGTAACTCCACCCGCCGGTCGCGAAGTTGAAGGTCAGCTTGCCGCCGTTCGCGGTCGGAATACTGGACAGAATCGTGCCGTCGATGTTGTCGGCGGCGTTGCCGGGGGTACCCGGATCGATGGCGTCGGCGCCGTTGGTTCCATTCCAAGTATACGTCACACCATTGATCTGGATCGAAACCAGGCGTCCGGCGCCGTCAGCGCCGTAAGCGTCGTCGTCGCCGCCGACTGCGTTGTTGGTGCCGAGCAGCACGTTACCGGAAACGTCGCCGCCGATCACCTCGTCGAGTAGCGCGTCGACCAGATCGTCGAAGTCGGTAATGGCGATCGGCGAGCCGGAGCCGTCGAGGTCCACGTCCTGCAGACGCGCGTTGTTGATGCCGTCACCGATGCCTACGGTAGTGACGTTGATCTGATTGTTGTCGACGAAGTTGTTCCAGGCCGCTGCGGTCGCGTCGGCGAGCGAATTGTCGCCGGTGCCCGTACCCTCGTTCGGGTTGCCGTCGCTGATGAAGATGACCTGATTGCTCCAGCCGTTGATCGGCGTGAACACGTCCATCGTTTCTTCGATCGCGATGGTGAAGTTGGTGCTTCCGCTCAGCGGACGGACGCCGCCGTCCTCCGGATTGATCGCGTTGATCTGATTCGAGAAGCCGTCGAAGCTGGTGAACGGACCGTAGGACACCGTTCCGCCGCTGGCGTCGCCAGAAGACGAGAACGCCACGATCTGAACCTGGACATCGCCGCTCGTGCCGTTGAATAGCGCCTGTCCGGCCGAGCGCACAGCTTCCAGCATCGTGTTGAGCTCGGTGTTGCTCACGCTTCCCGAGAAGTCGAGCACGAAAGCCATGTTCAAGTTCTGGCCCTGCCCTTCGACCACCGTGGCCGAGTCGTTCAGCGCAATCGGCAAATCATCGATCACGGCAATCGAGAAGTTCGCGAGCGGCTCGTCGTCGTTGGTGTCACCGCCGTCGCTGATCTTCACGCGACCGCCGAAATCGATGCTGATCGTCTCCTCGAGCATCGAATTCGTCGGATGATCGAGCCGACCGAGCAGCGTGAAGCTGTAGGCACCGGTTGTCGTATCGGTGATCTCCAGCTTGAACACCTCGCGATCGCCGGCCTGATAGCCGTCCGCCGCGCCGACGTTGGCGTAGCCAATGAGAGTCGTGGCGTCGACCCAGTGGTAGAAGACCGTGTTTCCATCCGACGTGAGATCGCCGCCGCCGATCTTGGTCACAGCAACGGTGTCCGCGACGCTATAGAATTCGTAGCTGAGCGCGCCCTCGTTGCCCGTGAACGTGAGGCCGGTGCTGATGACGCCGTCGTGCACGTTGCGGACGCTATTGAAGTTGGCCCCCGTGTCGGTGTCGAGACCGGCCCCTTCAGCTTCAGTATCTTCGAGACCCTGCGCGGTGACCGGGAAGCCTCCCTGCGTTCCAGGAACAAGATGCTCTTCTTCCACCAGGCCCATGACGCCGCCCGTAACGGTCAGCGGCGCGTTGGCATTGGTGACGGTGACAATTTGAGTTGCTTCCGAGGTGTCGTCATCACCGTCGGTGATCCGATACTGGAACGTACCCGCCTGGTCCGAGGTCAGCGGATTGAAGGCCGGATCGAACGTCCAGTCTCCATTGCTGAAGAACACGTAAGTGCCGATTCCGGCGACAAGCACCGGCGCGCCATTCGTAATGGCAACAAAGCTTGCGCTGCCGGGCAGCATGACATGGGTCAGGCTCGCACCATCGGCCCCCTGTTCGTCGTTCGCAAGCAGGTTCATGACAGCGGAAACACCGGCGTTCTCCAGAACGCTAATGGCGGTATCGTTGACCGCTGTCGGACCGTCGTCGTTGATTGCGACGGTGATCGTCGCGGTGCCGTCTGTCACGTCGCCGTCCGAGTCGGTCACCCGAACCGCGAAGCTGTCGAACACCTGGTCCGCAGCGCCCCGGTCACTGTCGACCGCCGTTTCGGTGTCGGCGTGATCGGAGGTGTTGTCCGACAGCAGATAGCTCCACGTGCCGTCCAGGTTGACGCTGAGCAGACCGTACTTGCCCTGCACCGCCGTGCCGTCGGCCAGGATGTCGACCCAGACGCCGATGGCGTTCTGCACCTCGACCAGCGTCGTCGTATCCGTGCCCGAGTGCAGGATCGTCAGCGAGCCGCTCGCCGTCAGACCGGCGCCAGCGTCAATGCCCGAACCGTCGGGCACCAGCGCCGCTTCCGTCACCACGCCATCCGTCGTCCCAACCGTCACAGATGGCACCGAATCCGGCGCAACCGTCAGTGTCAGTATCGAGACAGACTCGTCCCCGTCCGCATCGCGGATCGTGTAGTTGATCGTCACCGGACCGGCAAAGCCAGGCGCCGGGTCGAACGTGATGCTGCCGTTCGCCAGCACGCCGGTGATCGAACCGGCGCTGCCGAAGCCCGACGCAAGCGATGCAGACACAAGCGTCGTCGCGCGATCCGCACCCTGCACGTCGTTCGCAAGAACGTTGTAGACGAACGGCGCATCCTCCGCGATCAGCACGGCATCCGCAAAAGCCGTCGGACCATCGTCATTGATCGCGACCGTCAGATTGGTCGCGGCAACGTCCCCTCCGGCATCCGTCGCCGTGATGGCGAAGACGTCGAAGACCTGGTCCTGCGTCCCGCGATCGCCCAGCGCGTCGTCAGCCGTTGTGTTGGCGTGGTGGATCGTGTTGGCAGCCAGTGTGTACGTGTAGTTGATCGTCGTACCGATAACAGACGTGACCTCCAGAGCGCCATAGTCACCGTCGAAGATCTGCGGTGCGCCCATGAACAGGACACCGCCGATCATGATCGTCGTCGCGCCGTCGCCCGGGGTGTAGCTGAACGATCCGCTGGTCGTTTCCGACGTGTCGTTGCCCGGGATCGCATCCGCGAGTTCACCCGAACCGTCGGGCAGGCCCTTCTCGTCGACAACCGTTCCAGGTGCACCAACGCTCGGTGCGGTGACCGTCGGAATGTGATCGGTCACGGTGACGTTGATCGTACCGGTTTCGGCGTCGCCGTCGCCATCCGTCAGTTTCACGTTGAACGCGAGATCGGTCACGGCCGAGCCAGTCGTGACGCTGGCCTTCTCGAGATCGACCTTCAGGCTGCCGGCGACACCGACCGCAAAGAACTCGACGTCCGCGATCGTGGCGCCGCTCGGCGCGGTGATGGTCAGAAGCGCGGTCGGATCCGCGATCTGCGCAACGCTCGCATGGGTGCCGTTGCTGAAGTGAACGACGTAAGCGATCTTGTCGCCCGCACCGGCGTGCGGGAAGTCGAACGTGACGCTGGTCGGTGAAAGGACCGGCCCCGCCGGCGGAGCATAACCGCCGGCGCCATCGATATTGGCGATCGCGCCGAAGTCGAACCGCAGGAATTCGGGCGTCGTGAAGTTGTTGTTGTCGACGCCCCACCCACCGGTCGAGCCGTTGATCGAATTGTGCGTAATGAAGGGCGCCGAAGATGAACCGCCCTGCCACAAAGCAAAGTTTGCAGGCGTCTCGAGGCCATCGCCGTCCCAGCCGCTGGCAACGGAAATCTGGGTACCAGTGCCGTCCGGTCCCGTGGACAGGACCTGATGATTTTCAGGCCCGGCGCCGAAGGAAGAACCGTTCACGAGGAACGGCGTCGTGACCGCGCCGTCAAACGGCTGCTGCAGCTGGAACGCGTATCCCTGTCCGTTCGGATTCAGAGTGAGCGTGAATACCTGGCTCGGGCCTGCCGGAGGAGTGTCACCATTCGGAACGGCCGCGCCGGTGTAGGCGATCAACGTGCCGCCATCGGTGCTCACCCAGTAATGGACGGCCTGTCCACCCACAGTGAGGCCTGCCGGCGGCGTGTTGCCGAAGAGCGTCGACTGCCCGATGCCGTCGGCACCCGACACGAAGACGATGTCGCCCATAACGACCGACGCCGCGTTGTTCACGTCGGCATCCTCGATCGAGACCAGGTCCGGAGTGTCGTCGTCCACGTTGACAGAGATCGTCCCGTCAACGCTGTCGCCGTCCTTGTCGACGACCTTGAAGCCGAAATTCAGCTGCAGGTTGTCTTCGAACTCAATCTCCGCCCCCGCCGTGGCTGGATTGTCGACAGACGGGTGACGCAGCGGAGCGAACTGTTCGAATTTGTAATCGCCGTCCGCCTCGATGGTGAGCCTGAGCGCGAGCGGAATGCTGGCGTGTCCCCAAACCATGGAGCCACCACCCGAACCATCCGGCACCCAGGCGCCGGCCGAAAGCGGCACGGCTATGCCCTTGCCGTTGGCATCGACGAAGATCGCTTCGAGCGGGAGCGCGCCGAACTGGCCGATGACTGTCACCGCGCCTGTCGCCTCGATCGAGCCGAGCTTGTCCTCGCCAGCGTCGAAGTTCATCTTGCCGCTGGAGATGACGCCCGAGCCATCGTCGCCAGGGCCACCCTGGATTTCGATCGCCGGGTTGAGGGTCGTGTCTTCGTCGTCGGCAACAGCGGACGAGATGATATGGCGCAAGCTGACGTCGTCGAGATAGGCGCCGAGCTCTTCGCCGGCACCCGTGCTGGTGAACGACAGAACAGAGCTGCTGTCGATCGCAGTCACCGTGACGGTGAACTGCGTCCACGTCGTGAATGCATTGTTCGGCGGAATCGAGAGCACGAGCTGGCCGTCGAAGAAGACGTCCATGCCGCTGGTCCCCGAGGTATTGGGGCGCGACGAGAACCAGAAGCTGAGTTGATATTCCTCCCCCGCGGCCGTGGCGATGGCCTGCTGGATCGTCGAGTTGGTCAGACCGGTCTGGTTCGGCGGCTGCGTATCGCTGTCGAGCTCGACCTTCGAGCTGCCGGTATGCGCAGGCAGATCGCCGACATTGCCCTGCTGAATCTCAAACGGGATGTCGTCGGCCGCGCCCGGCGCAAGACGGTCGGCGGCGTTCCAGCCCGTGATCGAATAGAAAGTACCGAAGTTACCGTTGGCAACGCCGTGACCGTTCTCGAAGCTGCCATTGACGATCAGCTCAGTTCCGAGAACGACAACGTCCGGCACGACGCTGATGATCTTCGGACCATCGTCGTCGAAGCTGAAGATCGAGTCAGTTGCGTTGCTGATGAGAGCGATCTCACCGGTGACGGTGATCGAATCGCCTTCCTTGTCGGTACGCGTGAAGTCGGCGAGCAGCTTGATCGCCCCCTCCTGGGCAAGCCTCAGGAACACCTCGTTGTCGTGCAGGTTGGCGTCGGTGTGCTCGATCGCCTCGAACAGCGTGGTCTGGATCTGGAGATTGTTGGCAGGCCCAACGATCTCGATCTCGAAGACGGTGTGACCCTGCGTGTCCTTGCCGACGAGTCTGGTCGCGCCGTCGCTGTAAAGCGTGATCGCGCCGCCGTCAGTTGCTTCAAGGTTTGTGGCAAGGCCCGTCGGCGGCGTCGGCAGCCCGCCGAACGACACCGGGCCGTTCGTAAGGTCGCCGGGACCGTCGGCGCCGAAGCTGCCGGTCAAGTTGAAGAGGTTGTGGATGCCGCCGGCGACATTGGTCGTCACACGGCCGAGGAAGACTCCGCCATCGTCGTTATTCGGGTTGCCGCCTGCGTCCTCGACCTCACCGGTGTTGTAGCGGTCGTCGTCCGCATCGGAGTTATCGAGGTCGTTGGTGGTCTCGTCGACCTCGGTGTCGGCGCCGAGGCTCGCGAGAGCGCCTTCCTTCGTCGTGACCACCAGCGTCGGACCGTCGTCCTCGAAGCGCAGCAGTGCATCGAGGGACACGGAGACCGGAACGCTGTCGAGATCGAAATCGGTCGCGGTCGCGTTGAGCTTGATGAGCCCTGTGGACGACAGGAACTCCGGATCGTCGTGATCGGTAAGCGGATTGCTGCCGACCAGATCGTGCACGATGGCACGGAGCTGGGTCAGCACCACGTTGTTTGAGCCATCCAGAGTGAGCGTGAACACCGACGTCTGCGAGCCCAGGCCGGCATCAATCACGCCATGCACCGTTGTGCCAACCTGGACGAGTGTCACAGGCTTGCCGGTCAACGTGTCAACGAGGCCGGTCGGCCCGGAGCCGGTGATTGAAAGCGAGAAGCCCTGCAGGCTGCCGGCAGTCGCCGGACCGTCGGCGCCATAGTTCACAGCAAAGAAGCTTGCTGCGGACGCAGAATCCGACACGCCGAGCGACGTCTCGTCGACGGTCAGAACCTTGGCCTGCGGATTGATGACCGCGGTCGGAACGTCGTTCTCGACGACGATGCGCAGCGAATCCTGACCGAGGCTGGCAAGATCGCCGTCGAAGTCGCGTGCGACGATAAATGCCGACAGGTCGAGCGTGATGATCTCGGAATCGCCCGGCGTTCCCGTCGAGGCCAGCGGATTGTGGTCGAGCTTGTCGCGCAGGTCGAACGTGAAACCGTTTGCGCTCGGCGACAGCGTGAAGACGATGCGTTCGCCTCCGTTGTAGGTGAAGTCCATCGACGGGTCGGCAAAGCCGACGATCTGGCCATTGACGTAGGCCAGCGAGACGAGCTCGCCGTGCGAGGTGACCGGAATGCCGCTGCCCGCGATATTGTGCAGGATTCCAACGATGTTCTGGTCGAGCTCGAACTGAATCTCTTCGTCCGCGCCCGACACGAACAGCGTGCGCAACTCCGTCGTGGTGATCTCCACCTCGTCGGAGGGATAGCCCGCACCGGCCGGAATGCCCGTCGTGTTGTCCGCAGGCACCGGCGCCGCCTGGCTGAGGTGATCTTCCGCGACGCCCTTGGTGACGACTGCCGCAGTGTTACCCGGAATGTCGTTTTCGATCTTGATCGTGAACTTGTCGACGGCCACCGGAACGGTATCGCCATCGAAGTCCTGGATCAGCAGCGCCGGCGAGAGGTTGATCTCGACCTTCGCATCTTCGCCCGACGCAAACGGATGGTCGATCTGGTCCTTCAGATCGAACACGATATCGCCGTTTGGCTGCAGCGACATCGTGAAGATCAGCCGGTCTGCGGCCTGGTAGCCCGGCGCTCCGTTGACATCGACGTAGCCGACGACCGAACCGCCGCTCGTTCCGAACAGCACCGGATCGCCGTGCGACTCGACGGCGCCGCCACCGACCTTCTGCACGGCGCCGCTCACGTTGCCGTTGAAGATCAGCGAGCCCGGCTCATCTGCGCCGACGGTTGCAATCAGCGAAGCGAGGCTGGCTGCGGTGAATGTGTGCTTGTCGATCGGAGCGTCAGGACCCCCGCTGCCTTCGGCCGGAATCCCAGTCGAATTGTCGTTCTCAGGCGTGATCTGCTTGAGGTCATCCTCGTCGACGTCGCCGGTGACATAGGCCGCGGCGTTCGCGACCGGAATGTCGTCGAGCACCTGCACCTCGAAGGTGCCGGCAGGCAGCGTCAGCTTGTCGCCGTCGCCGTCCATCGCGACGATGAAGGCAGAGAGATCGATCGCGCTGGCGAGCAGGTTCTCCGAATTGTCTCCCGGATTCTGCCCGTCGAGCGTCGGATGATCGATCTGATCCTTCAGGGTGAAGGTATAGGTGCCATTCGGCTGGACCGTCAGCGTGAAGACCTCGCGGTCGACCGCCCCCTCCTCGACATAGCCAGTCAGCGTGTTGCCGCTGACGAGGACGAGTATCGGCCCGCCCTTCGACGAATACGGAATGGGCTGGGGCGAAAGGGTCGGGGCAAGCGAGAACGGATTCGTGGCGTGCGGGCCATCGGCGCCGAAATCGACGAGCGCCGCAAGCGCCGCCGCAGCGCTGGTGATGGTTGCAAGACCGTTGCCGGGCTCCTCGCCAGGACGGTTGTTGTCGATCCCGTGGCCAGCCAGCCCATCCTCGTCGACAAGGACGACGATGTTCGGCGCGGTGGCGCAGACAGTGACCGTGAACTCGAGGTCGTTGAAGTCCTTGTCGCTGTCGTCGACGGTGTCTTCCCAGTTGCCGTTACTGGTCGTGCCGTTCGACGTGTTGTGGTCGAAGTCGTCGCCCGGCGTCACGTTGCCGTCCGGCGAAAGGTCCGGATTGAGGCGGCGGTCCGAGAACAGGACATGGCCTTCCGCGCTGGACAGCGGGTTGCCGTCATAGAAGGCAACCCAGTTTCCGCTCACCTGCTGGAATGTGACCGCGTCGCCGTCCGCCAGATTGTGGTTCGGCAAGCCGTCGTTCAGGTCGCTTCCACCAGGAATGATGAAGAAGCCGAGCATCACCGCGCCTGCAGGTACACTGCCGGCGGGAATCGTGATGGTGCGGTCGGCATCGCCGTCGTCGACGCTGTCCTCGATGATGACGCCGCCGATCGGCTGACCAGCTGCGTTGAGGAAGACATAGCCGAGCGAGTTGTTGTAGCCGGCATCTTCCTCGAGGTTGGTGACGTCAATCGTCAGGCCCGTGCCCGCCGGGATCGCATAGAGCATGTCGGCCGGATTTGCTCCGTACTGCGACACGCCTGTGCCGCTGGTCAGGCAAATCTTCCCATCAACGGTCGGAACATCGTCGATGACGGTGACGATCAGGCCCTGCGTCCCGTTCTGACCTCCGGACAGGACGATCGTATCGCCGTCGCGGTCGGTAAACGTGATGGCGGAAGACAGATTCAGGGCGAGGATGCCCTCGACGTGGTCCGCGGCCACATCCGAGTGATGATCAATGTTGTCGATCAGCGTGAACTTGTACGCGCCAGTCGTCGTATTGGTGATCTCCAGCGTGAAGACCTGGCGATCGCTGGCATCGAACCCGCCGCCGCTGGTGTTCACGTAGGCGGTGAGCTTGTTGCCGCTAACGTGATAGACGATCGGCTGGTCGAGCGACGTGAGCTGCGGCAGCCCGGTCGGGTTCGGCGCGATGCCGAACGTACCGGTCTCGTCAGCGCCAACCTTGACCAGCGCGTCGAGCGTGCCGGTGCTCTCGTTGGTGACGACGTTCGGGTTGTTGCCGAGGTCGTTGTCGAGGTTGTTGGCGTCGTCGATGTCCTCGTTGGCGCCAGGCAGACCGTGCTCTTCCTCGACCTTGCCGGTCGAGGTGTTGCCAGCAAGCTGGATCGGAACGTCATCCTGGATCGTGACGACGAACGCGCCGGTGCCGAGTGACACCGTATCGCCGTCGCCGTCCTTGGCAATGATGTAGCTGGAGAGATCCAGCGGAACGGCCAGCGAATTCTCAATGTTGTCGCCGCCGATCGTGTCCGGATGATCGATCTGGTCGAGCAGTGTGAAGGTGTAGCTGCCATCACCGTTGACGGTGAGCGTGAACACCAGCCGGTCGCCCGCACCGAACCCGGAGCCACCGCCGGAATTGACATATCCGCGCAGAATCGAGCCGTCGGAAATGATCAGGACGTCGCCGCCCTTCGAATTGAGGTTCGAATCGACGGCCGAGCTGACTTTGAGCGAGAACGCCTGGGTCGGATGCGGACCGTCGGTGCCGAAATCGACAAGCGCGTTCAGCGCGCCTGCGGCGGCGATGAATGAAGCCGGGCCCGACGGCGCGACTTCGCCAGGACGCAGCGTGGCGCCATCGACATTGCCGGTGGCAAGGCCATCTTCATAAACAGCAGTGGTTACCGTCTGAGCCGCGACGATCTTCGGGCCGTCGTCCTCGATCTTGATGATCGAATTGTCGTGATCGATGACTTCGATGGCGTGGGTGTCGTCGTCGTAGTCGCCGTCGCCGTCCGTCGCCTTGACGTTCAGCACGATCTGCAGGCTGGAATTGCTGCCCACCAGATTGAGGGAAACGCCCTCGTCGTAGCTGGACCCCGGCGTCGGATGCTCGATCGGCAGATACTGCGTGACTGTGAACTGCGGATCGGTAGCGCTGCCGGTGAGCTCGATCTTCAGGACGATGTAGTCGCCGAGCGCGTTGTTGCTGCCGTCGGCATTGCGGCCGATCACGCCGAGGATGGTGCCGTCCGCCTGCTCGACCAGCCACACGGTGCGCAGCGTCGCCGATGCGCCTTCATACGGCGAGCCGTCGAGGTCCGTGACCCTCAGGGTGGTCTGGACGTACTTGCCGGTGTCGCTGCTGCCGTTCTTGTCGGTCAGCTTCAGGCTGTAGGTCGTGACGATATCGGCCGGCGCAACGCCGTCGGCGCCCTCCGTGATATCCACATCAAACAGGTCGGAAACCGCGACGGACGACGTTGCGTTCGACGGCGTCGACATCTGACCGATCGGCTTGAGATTTGCCGGGTTGGTGGTCGGCGCGACAACGTCGGTGAAACCGTTGTTGTCGTTAGGCGTGTCGCCCGGATTGGTCTCGTCGAGCGTGACCTTGATATCGTCTGCGTCCTTGTGGTCGTTCGCCTCGACCTTGACCTTCGGACCGTCGTCCTGGAACTTGATGTTCTCGCCGATGTCGACCGAAGCCGTGTCCTGGTCGCCGTCCTGGTCAGTGATCGTGACCACCGCCTTGATCTTGCCGGCCAGATCCTGCTGGTCAGGATTCGGGAACTGATTCAGATCCTGGTCATCGCCCGAGTTTTCGCCGTTGTCGTTGGCCTCTTCGTGGTCGTTGATGTCGTCGTGCTGCAGCGAAAGATACTGCACGACGCTGACGACGCCGTTCGAGCTGTTGATGTGGATCGCAAACGCGGCAAGACCAGTCTGGTCGCCGACGCGACCGACGATGTAGTCCACGCCGCCGTTGCTTTCCGCATAGAGCCTGATGACCGCGCCTTCGGTCGTCCGCAGACCGGAATCCACGCCCTGCACCACCGAGAGCGAGAAGATCTGCGATCCCGGCTGGTCGGCGCCGACACTGGACGTGCTGGCGACGATCGCCTGCGAATTCTGCGCATAGCCGATCGGATTGCTCGCCACGTCCGGATCATCGCCGCGCGGATTCGGGACGTTGTTGAAGATCGCCTTGACCGCGTTGCTGTCGGTATCGTCGTCGTTGCTGTCGCTGGAGCCGGCCGACTCGTCATGAATGACGCTCTTGCCGGTGAGGTTGATCCCGGCCACCGGAATGTCGTCGATCACCTTGACGTAGAAGCTGCCGGCGTCGAGGCCGATCGAATCGCCGTCGAAATCGGTGAACCTGATCAGGCCGGAGAAATTGAGGGCGAGGTAATCCTCGATGTCGTCGGCACTGTTGAACGGATGGTGGTCGATCTGATCCTTCAGCTCGAACCGCCAGTCGCCGTCTTCATAGATCTTCAGGGTGAAGATGGTCGTGCTGCCGGCCTTCGCCGTGAGAAGCTGGTAATCGCCGCCGCCATCGTCGCCGCTGACGATTGACGTGATCTTCACCTGCACGCCGTTGGACGTGACGTTGTTGCCGTCCAGATCCTTGACATTGGTGGTGGTCAGCCCGGACTTGAACGTGAATTTGCCAGGCTCGTCGGCGCCGACACTGATCAGCGACGCGAGCGAATCGCCGCCTGAACCCGAAACGACAGTGGTGGTGTCGTCGAAATCCGGGCCAGACTGGTTGTGGTCCTGGTCGAGGTCCGGATTTGCGCCGAAATCCTCATTGCCCTGGCTGAGGTGTTCTTCCTCCACCACGCCCCTGACGATCTCGCCCGCTTTGGCTTCGGGGATGTCGTCGCGAATCGTGATCGTCAGGCGGCCGTCGAGCGCAATGCTGTCGCCGTCGAAATCGGTCGCCTTGATGACCTGACCGAAGTCGATGCTGTTGACGTCAGTATACGGATGATCGTCCTCCAGATCAGTGTTCTGATCGGACGTGGGATCCGTGTCGCCCGGACCGGCGACATCGCTCGCGTCGTCGAACGGAGCGTCATGGTCGAGCTGGTCGAACAGCTCGAAGGTGTACGTGCCGTCGGTGTTGAGGGTCAGCTTGAAGACCAGCCGGTCGCCGCTCTGGTAGCGGCTGTTGCCGGTGTCGTTGTCATAGCCGACGAGGACGTTGCTGTTGGCGCCGGTGATGACGTCGTAGTCGAGCTCAACGCCCTGCGACTTCAGGCCAAGCGCCTCGAGCTTCTGGCGAACTCCGGCGAGATCGAGGAACGTGAACTTCGGCGGCTCGTCAGCGCCAACGCTGACCTGGTTCGCGATCGTGCCGTGGATGAAGGCCGGGCCAGTGTTGTTCGACGGCGGATTGCCGGTTTCGGAGCCGTCACCGGTCCCATCGTTCGGTTCGTTGCCCTTCGATCCCTTGTTGTTGCTGCTGGACGGATTCCAGGTGGCGATGTCGTCTTCATCGACAATCCGCGCCGCCGGCGCTTCACCAACCAGCACCGGAATGTCGTCGTCGATGTCGAAGCTGACGGTGCCTGTGGCTTCGTCACCATCAGAATCGGTGACCGTATAGGTCAGATCGAGACGGATGTTGTCCTCGAACGCGATCACCGGAGGCGATGACGGCTCTTCCGGATAGTAATGAAGCGGAACGATCTGCTCGCTGCCGCCCTCCTGCCCCGCAAAATTCGGCAGATGGTCGAGCTGGTCGAGCAGGGTGAACGTGAACGCACCGGTCTCGACGTCGGTGATCTCAATCTTGAAGGCGGCGTTTGCCGTCGGATCGCCGCTGTTGAAGGGCGGCGCGATCCAGGTCGCGTAGAGAACGTGATTTGCACCGTCCCAGAAGTAGAAGAGGTCACGGTCCTTCGATTCGACCTGCGCGGTGGCGGCATTGTCGAACCTGCCGAGTACTTCTTCACCGTGCATCGAGGCGAAGCCCACATCGGCAGGCTCGTCTGATCCGATCGTGAACGGCAGCGTGCCATCCACCACCACAGTGCCGTTCGGCGAAAGGTCGTCACCGGGCTTGACGTCGTTGTTGCCGGTCGAGAGCGGCCCCTCCAGATCGTCTTCGTCGACCTGGATCAGTTCCGATTGTTCATCCGAGACTGTCGGAACGTCGTCCTCGACAGTAATCGTGAACGAACCTGCGGCGAGGCCTTCGATGCCGTCGCCGTCGGCATCGGTCGCGATGATGATTGGCGAGAAGTCGATGCTGGAAACGAATCCTTCGTCTGAAGTTTTCAGCAGGAAATTCTCACCGCCACCATCGACATGGTCGAGCTGATCCTGCAGGTCGAACGTCCAGGTGCCATCGGGATTGACGGTCAGCACGAACACCGTGCGGCCATCGGCAGTCGCCGTCAGCACACCGCCTTCGGTCGTGTATTCAAGCTGGACGCCCTTGGAGAAGAGCGTCGGCAGCAGTTCGCTCGGGTCCTCGGCGAGCGAGAACGTCAGCGGTTCGTCAGCGCCCGCGGAGAACAGCGTCTGCAGCGACGGCTGCCCCATGCCGGTCTCGTCGTCGGCGTTGCTGTCGCCTGCGCCCTTGTTTCCCTCCGAGAGGTCGGCCGGGAACGGCGCGGTCGCCGTGCGCGACATGCCGTCTTCCTCGACATGTCCGACGATCGGCGGGCGGTAACCGCCCTCCTCTCCTTCCTGATAAGGCGGCACCTGCTCGGGAATGTCGTCCTCGACCACGATCGCGAACGATCCGGCGGCCAGGCCCGAGACGCTGTCACCGTCGGAATCCGTCGCGACGATGATGGACGAAAAGTCGATCGCGCCGACGCCGATCGAATCGTTCGCGGACGTGCGCAGCTGAAGATTTTCGTCGTTCTGGCCGTTGTCGACGTGGTCGAGCTGATCCTTCAGGTCGAACGCCCAGGAGCCATCTGCGTTTACCGTGAGGGTGAACACTTCACGGCCGCCGGCGGACGCCGTCAGGGTATTGCCGACAACATCATAGGTGACCTGTTCGCCCTTCGAAAACAGCGTCGGAAGGCCATCGACGTTCGCGAGCAGACCGAACGTCAGCGGCGAATCGGCCCCGGACTTGAAGAGCGCGCCAAGCGAGCCGGCAACGCCGGACGCCTCGTCCTGTGTGTCATCGTCGGTGAAGTCCTTGTTGCCGTCCGACTGATCCGGATTGAGTCCGATCGAGGACATGCCGTCTTCTTCAACGGTGGCGCCAACGCGCGCCTCACCGCCCGCGAGTTCGGGCACGTCGTCCGAGACAAACACTCTCACCGTTCCGATGACAGAGATGCCGCCGGTATCGGTCGCAATCACGGTTACGGAGCCGAGAAAGAACTGATCGTCGGAATTGACAATCGGATGCGTATCGAAGTTCTGGAGCAATTCGACCGTTACCGACACCTCGCCGATTCCGCCGGCGTTGATCGTGCCCGGCCCAACGAGCGTCAGCCGAACAACGGCGCCGCGCTCGTCCGAGCCGATCAACTCCGTTCCATCGGCGTTCGCCGTCCAGGCGAGGCCGAGAAGCTGATTGGTCGGACCGAACGCGAACGATACGAGAGCCCTGCTGCCAGCGATGAATTCCAGCACCGTCGTATCGGTGACAGGAGTGTTGGGTGACGTGCCCGTCGGCAGGTCCTCGTCGTCGACGAGAAGCAGACCCGACGCCCCGCCCTCCGGCAAGATATCGTCCGGCGGCGGGCCGTCGATCTCCGTGAACTCCAGGTTGCCGAGCTCTTCCTGGCCGAGCAGGTCCAGTGCATCGGGCGACGCAAACGGATCCACCGCGGCATCGCGGAAGTTGCCACCCGAAGCGGGGCCGCCGGCGCCATCGCCGGCTGCAGGCAGCACCGACTGATCGGTGGTGATCGGGAATGTCGATGCGAACTGGCCGCCGTCGATCTCGCGGCCGTTGACGTCGAAGGCGATGTTGTTGCGCGGGGCACCCGCCGCATCGAAGAAAGGATCAATCGTCAGCGTCGACTGATTGTCGAAGAGGATGATCAGCTTTTCGCCGATATGGACGAACGTCAGCTTCTCGTTCGCAATCGCGGAAAGATCAATTTTGAACTTCTGCTCGTAGCCAAGATAGACCGTCTGGGCCTGGCTATCGCCGGGCTTGGCCAGCTTGATCACTCGGACAGACTGCGCCTGCGTTGCCGTTGCGCCGCCAAGCTGCGCCATCACAATCGGACGGTTCATTGAAAACCCCTGCAAGAATTCTTCGGTGATGCCGAAATAACGTTATTAACTATTTGTTAGGGTTCCATCATTTCCGACGGCAGCCCATGAATCAATACAATCTTCATCAAACTCGCAGCGTTTGTTCAAGCTACGTTAAGATCGGAGGGCGGCGGCGCATGAGGCCGGAGGAGCCCCAATTTGGACACAGGATTGAAACCCGCCCCGGACCGGCTTAAGGTCGGTTAATTGGGGGAGCTGAGATATGACAACGTCGTTTGATCGATTTTTTCGATTTGTTTGCGTATTATCAATCGCTTACGTGACCGTCGGGGTCCTGCCCGGCTCGGCGCGGGCGGATGGGATTGCACTGCCGCGCAAAGCGATAGCCGCTTGCGACAGCATCACGCTGGTTTGCGAGAACGCCCGCAGCTACGGCCTTTGCCCGATCGGCGTGACCGAGGTGGGCGAACTGGTGACTGGCACCTTGACGACGCCGGGTCCGACTTATGTCCGACTGATGCCGATGGGCAACGGTTACCGGTATGAAGGTAGGGGCATCTGGTTTGATGGGAAAGGCCCAGCCGGGCGTCTTTTCTTTGGACCGAATCGCTCCGTGGCCTGCGCGGTGGAATGGCACTGATTCGCCAAGCTTAGAATTCCTATCGCTCGCGCATTTTCGATGCGCGAGCGACGCACAGTCGACCATCGTGATCCCAAATGCCGGCGAGGTCACCACGACCGCGAAGGTCGACGACGGAATTTTGGCAGCAGCAATCAGGTCGTTCGACCTCGAAGCCAGGTTCGGGAATGCGTCGGCGTCTGCTTCTATGCGTCGAAGAGCGTGACCGTGGATATGCCGCGCCTCAAATTGCTCGCTGGACTGTTCCAGCCGCGAGCCGGTCGGCGGCTGCCAGGGCTTCAAACCCGGAATTGCATCCTTGCTTGACACCAAGCCCCGGCGCTTCGTAAACCGCGCGCAAGGTACCCACAAAGCACCGGGCGCTTAGCTCAGCGGGAGAGCGTCCCCTTCACACGGGGAAGGTCGAAGGTTCGAT
>WUUC01223311.1_pt1 | contig 17135 bp, 13 predicted proteins | sample 6278441 | NCBI WGS metagenome assembly WUUC01 (sample SAMN13675441, study PRJNA597444) | soil metagenome | isolation source: soil | place: USA: Washington | collected 2017-10 | reverse complement strand
CCGCGCTCACGAGCAGCCCCAGGTCCCGGCCGCGCTCGGGCGCTCGATCAGCGCCTTCGAGCGCGAGCTGGACGCGGTTCAGGCGCGCATCGACGCATCACCCGCCTCCGGGTGCGCGCGAAGTGACGCGACGTCGGTCAGCTCAGGCTGACCGCCAGCAGATCGAGAGCTACTACGACGTCAGCCGTGCGCGATGTCGCCGATGCGCAGCTCCGCGCGTCGCCGGCCGGGCAGTTGTCCCCGGGCGCCAGCCGTAGGAGACTCACGGAGACCAAGGAGCTCGATGTCGATGCCTGACCGGAGACCCATGAGCGAGCCCGCGCAACCACCCTCAGCCGACGACCGCTCGAACGCGAGCCACGCGTCCGCCGACACCGTGCAGGATCCCGAGACGCGCGCCGCCTCCACCAGCCAGAACGAGATTGTGGACGCCTCCGGCGCGGACTCGTTCCCGGCGAGCGATCCACCGAGCTGGTGGGGCGGCAGTTAGCGGCTCGCTCTCCTGAGGCCCGTAGACGCCAGCTCGCGAAAACTCGTCCCTCCCAGTCCGGGGCCACCCGCCGTCGGCAGGCCCGCTTTCAGGTCTGGCGGGCCGCCGATGTTCCGCCGCGCGCAAAATTTGTTCCGCAAATTGTTCCGCGAGCGCGTTGGCAGCGAGGCACTAGGGAACGAAAAAGGCCAGCATTTGCGGACCTTTCTGCTTCATCGGGGATACAGGATTTGAACCTGCGACCGCCCGGCCCCAGCCAGGTCTGGGGGGGTTTCGCTCAGGCGGATTCCCTTTGTTTACAGGGGTTCGTGGTCTGCGAGTTGCTGTGGGTTGCGCTCAATTTGGACCGCAGATTGGACCGCAAGCAAGGCCGCCACGCCTCGGGCGTGGCCGACTGCCGGTCCACCCACGATGCCCCTCGCCGTTGGCACCGACCCCGGGCTCGGAGACTAGGACGACGGCGAGGAAGAACCAGCCACGCGACGCCAGTCGACACGCGCACGAAGCCTACGGCGCGTCAATACGTAACTGCTCTTCGACCTCGGAATGCAGCACGTAGCGCTTGGGACGCGGTTTGACGTCGGCAAGTCCTTCTTCGACGGCGCGCTTCAGCCAGGCGCGAGCCTGGGCTAGCTCGAGCTTGAACCGGTCGGCGACTTCACGCTCGGTGCGCGGCTGGGCAAGCTGCTTAGACAGTGCTGGCCAGAGCAGCACGAACGCGTCTTCGACCCGCGTCTCGAAGTGACCCGCCTCACTCGTGGGTACGCTCGATCGCCGCGTTGGCTCCCCTGGCGCTTCGGGTTTCGAGGCATGACCTTGCTGGCCCCGATCGTCCGCGCCCCCCGATGATGTGATCTGACGTGTCGTCGGGAAGCCGTCCGAGTCGCCGTCAAGAAGCGTGGGCCGACGGTCGACGCACAGTTGCTCGAGCGCAAGGTGTTCCACTGACTCTTCAGCCGGCAGCGGATGCCCGCCCTCAGAGATCAGACGACGATTGCCGGGGGTGCCGTCGTCTCGCACATGAAGCGGAACCCAGCTGGCTTGGAGGTTCTCCAACGCGCCGCTACGTGTTCCACCCTTCTCGACGGAACTAGCCACGACGACTGCTGCCCGTGACATTGCGTAGATCAGCCGGTTGCGCCTCATCGCGTTCCCAGCGTGCCAACGAGCGGAAGGGTGAAATGGGGTGACGAGCGTCAACAGTTCGTCGCTGATCGAGGCTCGCATCTCGCGCCTGCGAATGAGTCGTTCGAGTGGATCGACCGTCACGCCTACGGCAATGCCGCCGTGGCTAAGAGCACCAGTCATCGCCGTGATGTCGACGCCTCGTGCAGCGCCTGACACCACGGCGACGCCCTCCTCCGCGCAGCGCCTCCCGAAGGCGTGTGCCCACGCGAGTCCCGCGTCGTCGACGTCGCGCGACCCCACAACCGCGATCGCAGGAAGCATGAGCGACGTTGGCGGCCCAGCCCCGAACAGGACGGGCGGGGTCTGACCTTTCAGACGCTGTTTCAGGAGAGCGGGATAGCCTTCGTCCGCGCGCGTCAGGACCCAGACCCCACGGCTCGCGAGCCGCTCCAGCTCGAACGCGAGTTGCCCTCCCCGCGAAAGCAGCGCTGAAAGACGTTGCGCTAGAGCGGCGTCGACCCCAAGCGTGCTCCGCATTTCCTCTGGGCTCAAGCCCAAGAGCTCTTGAGGTCGGTCGAGATCCGAGGCCCGGAGCGCGAGTGACACGTTGTGCCACTCGGTCGAGGTCAGCGGCTTGAGTGATCGGTCGCCGTCCAGCGCCAATGCCGAACAGGCCAAGAGGATGGCCTGCCCATCTGCCGAAACTGGAAGGGTCGTCACGCCCCCGCGCCGGTCGACGTCTGCCCGAGCACCACAGGAACAACAGGACCTGCGCCAGCCTCGGCCAGCGCGACGCCGCACACGGTCAGCGACCAACCCGAGTCGACCATGTCGTCGACGAGAAACACCGGCTCTGGGAGGACTTCGCCCGCCACCGTGTGGAAGGCGTTGATCGCATTGCGGGCCTGCTGCACACTGTTCTCCATCAACTTCTGCTGGGGTGTCTCAGTCACCTTCACGAGTGCCGAACGGTACGGCAGCCCGAGGCGTGCAGCCAACCGTCGCGCGAAGTTGGGTACGAGCTCAGGATTGCGAAGGGACGGCACAGCCGTCACCCACGTTGGGAACGGCTCGGGCTGCAAGTCGGTCTTGATCATCTCAATCATCGCGTCGGCAAGCTCGTCAGCGAAGCCATCGTCACCGTACTTGCCGGCCTTGACGGCTTGGCCCCACCCGGCGTCGCCGTAGATCGCAAGCGCCCGGCCTTCCCTGAGCTGAAACTCAGCGGGGATCCGCCCGCTTCGGATGCCGAGACCGGGCGGCCACTGCTTGCGGGGCATGATCTCGCGGTACGACCGGCGCAGGAAGAGCTGCGCCTCGCGGACGAGCGCCGGCTCGGGAGTGGCGTGGACGAAGTCTCCCGCACAGACAGCGCAGCGACCGCACGGCGCCTCGTCTGGATCGTCGAGCGCCCGGGTGAGGAACCGCATGAGGCATTCGTTTGTCCGGACGTACTCCCGCATCGCCTCCTGCTCATCGCGGCGCGCCTCGGTCACTCCCGCGACGCGATCGCCGTCCGGCGACCAGCGGTTCACCGTGCGCACCCACTCGCTGCCTTCGTGGACGACAGCACCGTCGACCTCGAGGATCTTGAGCGCGCGCTCGATGACGGATCTCTTGGCGTTCACCCGGCTCTCGAGGTCGAGCATCTTCGCGCCGTCGAGCTCATCCGTGACAGCAAGGACGTCGGTCAGCACCTCCTCCGGCGGGAACGCCCCGTCAATGAAGTAGTCCCCGATGGCGTCGTCCTCGCGACCCGTAAGCAACACGACCTCGGCGCGTTCAACCGCACGCCCTGCTCGACCGATCTGTTGGTAGTAGGCGACCGGGGACCCAGGCCGTTGGAAGTGCACGACGAAGGCCAGGTCGGGCTTGTCGAATCCCATGCCGAGCGCGACCGTCGCCACGAGAGCCTTCACCTCGTTGCGCCGAAGCGCCTCTTCGAGAAGGGGTCTGTCGTTGCCGAGCCCGCCGTAGTAGGCGGGCGCGTTGATCTGCTGCTGTCCGAGCCAACCGCTGACTCGGAGCGCATCGGCGACCGTGAGCGTGTAGACGATTCCACTGCCCTCGACACCTGAAAGGTACTCAACCAGCCAGGCGAGCCGCTCAGCCTGGTCGTCCAATCCGATGACCTGTAGGTGCAGACTGTCGCGCCCAAGCTTCCCGCGGATGACCACGAGATCCGGCCCGAGCTGCTCCTCGATGTCCGCCACGACGCGATCGTTCGCGGTGGCCGTCGTCGCCAGCAGCGGCACATTCGCGGGCAGCGCCTTGGTGATCCGCCGGATTCGGCGGTAGTCGGGACGGAAGTCGTGACCCCAGTCAGAGATGCAGTGAGCTTCGTCGACCACGAACATGCCGATGCCGCGGGGGATCAACCCCAACGTCTGGGTACGGAACCGCTCGTTCGCGAGCCGTTCGGGCGAGACCAAAAGCAGATCGACCTCGTCTGCGGCGAGTGCTTCCTCAACGACATCCCAACTCGTTGCGTTCGTGCTGTCCATCGTCTCCGCGCGTATGCCAAGGACCTCAGCCGTCCGCAGCTGGTCACGCATGAGTGACAGCAACGGGCTGATGAGGATCGTTGGGCCGCTTCCTCGATCCCGAAGGAGCCGGGTCGCGATGAAGTACACGACGCTTTTTCCCCACCCCGTCCGCTGTACGACGAGGACGCGCGCGTGATCATCGACTAGGGCGAGGATCGCCTCGAGCTGACCCTCGCGAAACTCCTTCTCATCTCCCAATGCATGCTTGAGGAGGCCGACCGCTTGCGCCGAGGTGCTCATAAGCCCACGGTAACCAGAACGCTGAAGCTTGGTCGCGTTGGATGAATCCGCTAAGCGATGTCCTCGGGTCTCTGCGCAATTTCCAGAATCTCGTGGACTTCCTTTCGCACAAGCGCCGGTACGTCGAGCAGGTCGACGTCAGCCCCGCGCAACCATGTGAGAGCCTGTTCAGGCGTGAGGTCCTCGGGTCCGATAAGGGGCGACAGCGCAACAGCGCTCGTCCGAGACAGGCCGAGGCCCATCAACGACACCGCCGTCGGACGCGAGACGCCCAGCTCCAGCATCATCGTGAGGGCTTCCGTCTGGATCGCCGGGATCTCGTCTCGTTGACCTAGGTAGATCGAGTAGATGTCGTGGTAGCAGGCGAGGTACTTCGGAGCCGCGAAACGCGCGATCTGCTCGACATCGTCCATCGCGCTACGGATCGTCGTGTCGCGGTCGTACTTGGGATCCTTGCGCTCATCGCGAAGGAAGCGAATGCGCTCATCGATGATGCGAGCCAACGGATATCCGCGCATCCAATCACGCACCAGCAGACCCAACATCGCGCACCGCATGTCACTGCCGAACGTCTTCGTGCCCAGGTAGTCGCGGCAGCGTGACAGCGCTTTCGTGTAGCTGAGCCGCGAACCTCTTGCTCCCGGGAGAGCCAGCGGCAACGTGGTCGGGTCTTGATGGCCGCGGAAGTAGTTAAGGAGCACTTGCATAGCCGTCGGGCTGACCCCCACGTGCCGGGCGATCATCTCCGCCGGGATCTCGACAGGCTCAAGCGCGCGGCGGATGTGCTCTTCGAGCCGCTCGGCCTCCGCCGCGTTAAGCGTCACCCCGGCGATGCTTGTCAACGACCGTCCCTGCTGCAAACGCGTGGCGAGCAAGCTGAAGACGGAGGCCGACAGTGGGTCCTCACTCGCCGCGGATGCCGGGTCCGGTGCGTCGATGAATTCCCTCAGCGCCGTGGGTCGTGTGAGTACATGGTCGGAAGCCCGCTCGAGCCGCTGACGCTCGCGCCGGCGAGGCACGGTTTCCCAGCCTGAGTGCGTATCGACGCAGACGACGTTGCCGCGGAACTCGGTCCCCCACCGCCCGGCACGGCCGGCGAGGTTCCAGAAGTCGGGGATCGACATCGGCCGGTTGTTGCCGCGCTTTGGCGCACGGGCGAACAGGTTGCGGCATGGGAGGTTCACGCCTTCGAGGAGCGTCGACGTGCATACGAGGTACCGGATCTTCTCAGCACGAAAAAGACGCTCGATCTCGCTGCGAACGATGAGCGGCATGTTGCCGTAGTGGAAGGCCACGCCCCGGCGAAGCACAGGGCGGAGGCGATACTCCTGATGCACCGTCGTAGCGATGAGGTCTTGGAGCGCGACGATCTCCTCGTCGTCCGACAGGTCAACTCGGTGCTCGAGCTCGCGGGCGATGACCTCCGCCGCCTTCTCGGCGTCGGCCGCTCCGTTTACGTAGACGACGTTGCCCGCCGTCATGCCGCCGAGCGACGCTGCAACCAGAGGCAGCCGGTGTCGCGCGGATATCTGCGAACCGAGGCTGACGGTCCCGACGCGCCGTGGTTTGCCGTCGACGACCAGATCCACCGACCAGCGGTTGTCTCGAGGGATTGGGTCGACCCAAAGCAGGTTCTGGTTGACCGTGACCGCCTCGCTGACAATCGACGCCGGACGCGCTGTCGGTGGCGCGCCGTCGAGAAGCAGCTCTGGATTGAGTGATGAGGGACTGGCAAACAGGACCTGCGTGTCGGGGCGACGCCGTACCGCCTCGTCGAGAACCGTCTGGAGCAACACCCCACGTGCGTCGTCGCCGACCTTCTGCGCCTCGTCGATGAAGAGCAGCTCCGGGGCAAAGGCGCCATCACGCTCTTGCAGCACGTGCAGACGCTCCTGCGTCACGACGTAGATCTCTTTCGGGTGCCTGCCGATATCGCGATCCCAGGGGATGACGATGATTGCGACATCAGCGCCGAAATCTCGCCGAAGGTCACGGCTGACTTCGTCGATCAGCGCGCGGGTGGGTACCAGGTAGACGCCGCTGAACCGTTTGGCATCGTGCGCCCGCGCCTCGAACCAGCGCTTGACGATGTACGACTTGCCGGCCGACGTTGGGGCAGACACGCTCAACCAGCCGTGCTCACCTGCCATGGTCCAGAAGTCGCGTTGGAATTCGTTCCCAGCGAACCGCTCTCCCGACGAGAGCGGGATGCCGAGTTCAAGGCGGCGTCGGATCACGTCGAGCTGGAGCGGTCCGGGCGCGTGCGTCCACGCGTCGCGCTCAAGCACTTCCCGCCGTTCGGCAAGGCCGACGGCCCGGCGGTTGCCCATCCGTTCAAGGAGGATCGCAGCCGCTTGCCGGTGCTCGCGTCCCGCGAGGCCTTTGATGAAACATCCCTGGGCGACGCGCAGCGCGGTATCGACGGCCCGCTCCGTACCTACCTGGGCGAGGGCGCTCGCGCAGAGCAAGGCGTGATTCCAGTCGACTCTCGCGGGAAGCAATTGCTCAGGATCGATGAGCGGAAGGTCCTCGAGTAGCGAGAGTACGGCTATCGCGTCGAGCGCGTCGGCGAACCCTTCATCCGCCAGGATCGTCGACGCGACATCAGCGCTCATCAGACGCCAAGCCCTTCGAGCAGTCGATCGCGGAATTCCTGAACGGACGGCATCGGCACGCAGAAGATCTCGAGTTCGAAGCTCGCGAGCGCTCGCTCCCTGACCCGTTTCCCAATGCGCACCTGCCACTTCGCAATGCGCTCCGCGACCTCTTCACGCACCGTGGCACCGTCCGCCTCCAGTGCGTTTGGATAGTTCTTGTAGTCAAACCCAACTAGGCAGGCGCCGCGGTATTCGACGCGCGCAGCCTCCGGCTTGGACTTGTCGAAATACCGGATCAGAGCGGCTTTGACATCTTCGTCGTTCGGATCGAGGTGACTTCGGGTCAGAAGCAAGTCGCGCTCGACTGAGCCGCCGCCAGCGTCGAGCAGGTACGGAGCGATGCTCTCGAAAGCCGCGTCGATGGCGGCGTTGACGTCGGCGTAGAGTTTTGACTCTCCCCAGTAGAGCGCAAGATTCCCGTTATCGAGGAGCTTCCCGTGAACACCGTCAACCCCGTGCACATGCATGTCGCTGTTGGTCTTCAACGGCATCTTGCACATCAGCTGAGGAAGCCCGAGGACGTTCTCTAGCAGTAGGTACAAGAGCAACTCGCCCCCTTCACCTGATGTCTTCATCTTGGCGAAGAGCGCGCGGGCCTCGCGATCAAGCGCGACGATCGCGGCCGACGAGTGCTTCTCATCCCATTGCCGCATCGTCTCAGCGACCCGACTGCGGGGGATGCAGTAGTCGACCACCTGATTGAGCAACTGATCGACAAGCGCATCGATCCGAGGACGGCCGTGCGGATCGACCGCAACGAAGTGACAGCGGCAGGACGCCTTCGTCTCACCGATGATCTCGCGAGCGCCTGCTTCGACCAGCACCGCCGAGACGACCTCAGGATCGCCCTTGGCGAGCCGCTCCATTCTGTCGAGGAGCCAGGTTGCGACGCCCTCGCGGCGCAGGTCATCAACGGCGGACATATGGGTCAGCTTTGCGCCCGCGTGGACGCGCGGGTCATCGGCCCAGACGGCATTGGGCCCATTCTTCCGGGTCACACGGATGGCAACCCGGTGGGCACCGCTGACCAGGCTTCCTGCCCCGACGGTGCATTCAGGTCGGTGCGCGGCACCAGGACCCGTTCGCCCCGTCTGGTCTCGCGCGAAGCCGAACGTATGCGGCTAAGCGCGAGCGAGCCATAACCTACGGCTGGCCGCATGAGCACCCGTGCGTCCTTCTCCGATGTGCCGCTCTACGCCGTCCTGTTCGACGGCGACGTCTCCGGCGGACCGTATGAGCCGCTGCTCACCAGGCGCTACGGCCCGGATGATCACCCGGTGACCGTTCCGCACGGCTTCGACCGTGAAGCGGCGGCAGCGCTGGCGGGGCTCTGGTACTGCCTGCACCTGCCCAACACGTTTCAGGAGCTGATTGCCGCGCCAGTCGAGGCTCCAGAAGCCGGTCGGGTACTCAACCTCGGTCATCAAGTCGTGCTGGCGCCGCTGGCCGTCTTCGACGCCGCTCACCTCGGGCCATCGCTGGCACGCGGTGTGCCGATCCTGGCTGTTTGTTCCGACGACCTTCTAGACGAGGCGCGCCGCCGTTGTCAGGCGCTCGGCTTCGCGCTGCCCCCGACATCTCACGGCGATTTGTGCGATGCACGCTTGGCCGAGCATTGGCGCGCGATCGCGCGTCTCGTTCCGCCGGATCCTCCCTATATCGGTCGCGAGCCAGCGCTGACTCGGCGCCTCGATCTCGCGCCCGCCGGTCTCCCAGGCCGCTGGCTTAACCGCCAGATGAGCCTCAACCACTCCGAGGGATATACGGAGGGCCCCGCCGCTCAGGCCCGCGCGATCTACGCCACCCTGGAAGCGCACGCACTCGCGAGGACGTTGCGCCGGCTCAGCGAGGACGAGGTAACGCCCGAGGCCGCGGAGTCGCTGCTGCCCACGGTGCTTCAGCAGCAGCGCGACACGCTTCGGCTACCCGTCGCGGCGGCGTTCCCGGGCGTGGCACCGGGTTACGTCCGCCGAGCGTACGACCGGTCGCTCCGCGACCGCGTCGAGGACCTTCCGGAGTCGGACCCGAACGACACGTTCTCAACGGCAATCCACAAGCGCGCCGACGCACTCGTAGAGCGCAACGCGATCGAGTTCATGACGACGCACCGCGCGTTGGCGCGTACGGGCGTCGGGCTTGTGTTCCCAAGCGTCTCCAAGGAGGCATTCCAAGCGCTCGCGCTCATCGAGGACCACATGAAGGCCCCGCGCCCGAGCGGCAAAACGGTGTGGCGGCTGCTCGACCGGCTCGCCCGCAAGTCAGCGTATTTGTGGTCCGAGGACTCGATAGCGGCCATAGCCCGCGCGTCCACGCTGACCGCATTCTCGAACTTCCCCATCGGCTTGCTCCGACTGCCGGGCGACGCCTCGCCACTCGCGGCCCGCATTCCCATCGCGTACCGCCCGTTGCTGCCGCTGACGCGTGCGGTGCAATTTGAGCTCGAGTACGTCCCACCCGTCGACTTCTCGCGCAGCATCCGGGTGCTCGTGGCGGAGTGCATACCTGACGACGACCGGGTCGGCGTCATCTCGCGCCAGGCGTGGAGCACGACCGTCCGTTTCCTCGCGGACGCCGGCAGCCGTCTGAGCGTCAGCTTCGCCGAGACCCTGTCGCTCCCGGCTCTACGGGAGGCGATCGCCAATCACCGTCCCGACGTGCTCATCATCAGCGCGCACGGCGTTGCGGGCAGGGGCGCGGCGGGGCTGGCAGTCGGCGACGAGGTTGTGGTCGATCCGGGACTTGGCCGGCTCCCGCCGGTGGTCATCTTGAGCGCGTGCCACGTGTCGCCACGCGGCGCTGGCACGATCAGCGTGGTCGACCTGCTGCTTCGGGACGGCGCTGTCGCGGTGCTCGGCACGCAGGTCCCGGTGGATGTGCGGCACAACGCGGTGCTCATGGCGCGGCTCCTGGTCAACATCTCAGAAGTGCTGGAGGGACGGGCCGCAGAGGCGAACCTGCTCGAGGTCTGGCACCGCGTGCAGACCAGCAACGCAATCAACGACGTGCTTGAGTCGACCGCGTGGCTGAGTCGGTGGGGTCGGACACGCGACGCGACTGGCGTAGATCCGATGTCCGAGTTCATGCTGAACCGGTCGTCAGGTCGACTCAATCTGGCCGACATCTACGCCGACACGGAGGCAATCCTTGGCGAGATCGGCGACGACCATGGTGTCGGCGACCGGGTTCGTGCCGCGGTCGCGGACCCCGGCTACGTGCCCGAGTCGTTGTTCTACGCGTTCTATGGGCAGCCCGAGCGCGTCCACCTCCGTTCGCTCGTTGCGCTGCTCGGGGAGGCGTAACCCAGAGGAGACCGGCGACGATCATGAGAGTCGCGCCCCCGTGCCCGACCCCGGTGTGCAGTGCGCTCACCTCCGGCCTCGTCGTCGGAGCCGACGTCGCCTCGGCGGTCGCTACCCCCGGGACTAGTCGCAGCGATACGTCGAAGGTGGTGTCGCTTCCAGCGCTTCGTTGATCGCATCAGGGGGCCACTCCTCAGTGTTCGCTCCAGCGGACGGACGCTGCGGCGACCGCGCAAACGCCTCGTTGACCATCTCGACCTCGCGTTCCGACGGCGCGTAGTGAGCGTAGATCTGTGTCGTCTTCGCGTCCGCGTGGCCCAGCAGTTCCTGGATGAACCGCAGCGGCTGCCCCGACGCCGCCAGCCGTGTCGCGAAGGTGTGGCGCAGGTCGTGGAAGCGAATTACCCGCACCTCAGCGTCACGGCACGCCTCCTTGAACCGTCGCGACAGCTTGGTGCGATCGACCGGCCGCCCGGTCTCCGGGTGGGCGAAGACCAGATGCCCTCCCCCGAATGCTCACCACGGACGAAGGCGTTGCGGACGCGGATGCGCTGTGCCTCCCAGTCGACGTCGCGCCAGCGCAGCCCCAACAACTCGCTCTGGCGCAGCCCGGTAGCGGCCGCGACCAGCACGATCACCCGGATGACCGGGCCGAGGACGTCGGGCGGAACCGGCGGCGCCGGACCTCGCCGGCCGCGGCGTGTCGGCGCCGGCTCGCGCGTGACGACCTCGTCGGGGATCGCGCCGAGCACCTTGTCGAGCTCCTCGAGCGTCAGGAACTGCAGGTCCGGATCGACGTCGCCGCTGCGCCGGCGCTTGGGCCGCGCGGCGCGGCGCACCGGGTTCTCGACCGCCCACCCCTTGTCGATGGCGTGCTCGAAGACCGAGTGCAGGAAGGTGATGAGGTTGCGCACCGACTTGGGCGCAAGCCCGGCCTGCAGCATCTGCTCGGCGACCGCCTCAACCTGTGCGGTGGTCACGCGATCGACGGGCTTGCTGCCGATGCGCGGCGAGATATGGACGCGTTGCATCGACTCGCAGTTCTGCAGGTAGGACTTGCGCGACCCCTGGATCGCCAGCTTGCTACGCAGCGAGTCGGCGGCATCATCGACCGTGCGCCGTTCGCCCGCGGCGGGCCGTGGGCGGCGCTCCTCTGCCTCTTGCATCTTGCGAAAGCGCCGCTCGGCCTCCGCGCGCGTCAGGCCGTCGGACTCGCCTCGAGCGCGCACCGCCCCGATCTTGCGGTTGAGCTTGCGACCGTCGGCGGTGCGCCATCGGCCGTAGTAGGCGTTTCGCTTCTGATCGATGTAGATGCTGCCGGTGCCGTAATCGCGTTTGGTCATCGCGGCTGAGAGGCGCTAGCCGGCAGAACTCGCCCCCACCGCGTCAACGAACACCGGGGCCCCGCTGCGACTCGTCCAGCCAGCGCTCGATCGCCGAGCGCCGGTAGCGCACGTAGCGACCGAGCCGTACGTGCGGCAGCGCATCACGCCGCGTCTCGGCATAGACCCACGACCGCGTCACCCGCATGAACGAGGCGACCTCGTCGGCCGTCAGCAGCGGCTCAGAATCGTGAGGGTGCTCTCCGGTGCTCACCTCTCTCAGTCGACGAGCACCGAGATCACCCCTCGCCCAACCGTGTGCCACCCACGAGCGTTGACGCCGTGCCCGCCGACCACACTGGCGCGCCCGACAAAGGCGTCGGTCTAGCTTCCCAAGGGCTCAGCCGACGACCACACCAACAACTCGGGATCCCATTTGCCTGGGTCAACTCCGCCGGCCAACACCGGTTCCCAGATCGCGGCCGCGACGGAGAACCCGGAGTCGAGGTCGGCGTCGGCGGGCAGATGCTCGACCAAGGTCGTCCACGGCCGCGCCCAGCCACGCGACGGCGGCGCCAGCGCCGGCGGCGGCTCGTGGGTGTCACGCCGTTCGAAAATCGCGGCGACGGCCTCCCCTAGCCGATCGCCGTCGACGGTGGTGGTGCGGGCGATGACCACGATGTCGACCAAGTCCTTGACGCGCGAACTCGCCTGGCCGCCGGCATAGGTTCGCGAGTAGGCATGCAACTTCTCGGCGAGGTGCTGCTCAACGGCCAGCGCGGGCACAGCGATCGCCGGGATCTCGGCGAACTCCAGCAGGCGAGACGCAGTGAGCGTGACCGGCTCCACGACAGGCGGCTTGCCGAACCCAACGTCAATGGCGACGCGCTCGAAGTCACGACCGGCCAGCTCGGCCCGCACCGTCCACCGCTGCCCTCCCTCAGCGAGGTCGTCGTCGATCGCGGCGCGTCGGACGTCGAAGCTGAACATGTCGTCCATCTCCAAAGACGCAGCATCGAGCAACAGCTCGGTGGCCTCCCCCTCCCCCACCGTCCAGTCGATGTCCACGTCCTTGGTCGTCCGCGCACGGCCGCCGAGGCGGAGCTCCAGCGCGAACCCGCCCTTGAGCAGCCAGCCGTCCGGGGCGACGACCTGCAAGCGGGCCAGCAGCCGCTCGAAGACGATCCGCTTGCGCAACCGCGACAGGCCGATGCCATCGGACTGCTCGTCCTTGAGCCGCGCCTCCAACGCAGCCCGGAAGGCCCCGGCGGTCGCGTACCTCACGAACCGGGCTCGCCGGCCGCGGCGCGGAGTCGTGCCTGCCAGGACTTGGGCAGCCGCTCGCTCAGGCGCGGCAACGTCGTCATGCCACGGTTCAGCGACTGACGCACCGCGAGATCGACCTGCTCGGTCCAGCCATCACCGCGCACGACGTCGGCGATCGTCCGCTCCACGCCGGTGACCGGCACCCCCAGGACCTGGCGCCGGTCACGGCGCTCGATCGGCCGATCCGTGAAGTGCGCACGAACCCCCTCCGGGATCGTCGTGCCGCGCTTTGACCGAGGCATCGTCACGTGAACCTCATCGACGATCAGGTCGGTGAGATCCAGCAGCTCTAACGCGCTGACGTTCGAGACGACAGCGTCCGCGCGCGACAACCCCAACCAGACCGGGACGACATGCTCGTGCGGCGAGCTAGGGAAACGACGCAGGCGATAGACAGCACGACCGGCGCGCTGCAGCATCCCGCCCTCACGAGCGTGGTAGGTCAACGTCGACCGCGGAACGCCCGCATCGAGCGCCTGCTGCGCCGTGAAGTAACCGCCTTGCGGCTCGGCCAGCGCGTACAAGCGGTTCCTAGCACCTTCGTCACGAGTATCGCCAACTAAGCTGGCCATATACGTGACAGTAATGCATGAGCACTCGAAAGTCCAGTCGATCGGGACGCCCAGCCGAATCGGCGGACGCCGACCCTCACTCCACGTCAGGAATCCCAGCCGGGATGCGCACGGTCGCCGTGCCGGAGACAATGAGGGCTTCGGGATCCATGCCGCTGAGCACCTGTCCCCACGGCGTGCCGTACACATCGACCAATGGCTCGCCCAGCTCGTTGACGTCGGACATCTCGATCGCAGGCTCCACCGACAGCATCGTACGCCCGGCCGCGAGGATCTCCCAGCCGACGACCACCGTGCTGGCAGCCGGTCCAAATACGCCACGGGCACGATCACCGCCGGCAACGGAACCGGAGACGGAAGCCTCTGCAACTCGACCGCCGCGGCGACGTCGCTCAGAGCGCCTTCGCCGCAGTCGGAACCGACCGCCGCTACGTACGTGACAATCGTCCGCTCTGTCTCTCGCGATCTTGCCATCGAAGGCAATCATCTTGGCCGGCGCCGGCGTGCTCGTCCTCGCCTTCGCCTCGGCGTGTGTCCAGGCATGGCGGCTCCGACCAGCGCCGCTGATCGGTCGCGGTTCTGAGAAGCGGGCGTTCAGTTTCACGACGGCAAGGGCAAGGCTGCAACTCCGACGCCGCAGCAAGGCGCGACTCCTTCAAGGCGCCCGATGAGAGACGACCGGACCCGCGAGCGACTGCGGCCGGCTGTGACGATACGGTCGGTTGATGGACGCGTCAGTCGGGTTCCGATCGGAGGCGCTCGATCTCTTCGCTGGCGTCCGGGAATCCTAGCTCGCGGAGCTCCTGCCAGGCGTCAAGCGCGCCTCCGACGTCGCCGATCGCCTCGCGAGCATCAGCCAGCGACAGATAACGCGCCGTGTCGGTGCGCATTACCCCGTCCGCATCGCCCGCCACCTCGAAGTGGAACCTCGCCAGATCCCACTCCTCCTCGGCCAGGGCCTTCTCACCCGCTGACCGATGGCGCTCCAGCTCGTCAGGGTCGGAAGCCGCTTGCGCCTCCTGCGCCGCGAGCCGGTTCTGCGCGTCCTTGTTGCCGCGGGCGGCGAGACGCAGCAACAGCGGCTCCAGCTCGATGAGGCGTTCTTCGCGCTCGAAGCGGTGGTACAGCGGATCGACCGAATAGAAGTACTCGCTCGGGCCGGCCTCCGCTGCTCGCTCGAAGTAGCTCAGCGCCTCGCCCAACGTGGCTTCATCGCTGTGGTCAGCGATCTGCAACAGAACGTGTCCGAGCAGCTCCAGGCCGCTCATATCGAGCCCCCGGAGCTCATCGGCGCGCACGAGGAAGTCGCGCGCCCGCCGCAGCGCCCCCTCGGCCTGCAACCGGCGCCCCAGCGTCTCGGCGACCTCGGCCGCGAGCGGCGTGTCGCCGGAGGCGAGGTCGACGAGCTCCTCCAGGCGCTCCGTCGCGTCCTCGGTCCGGGCCAGCACGGCGATGCGCAACGACTGCGCCTCCTCGTCGTCGCCGAGTCCTTGCAGGGCCTCGTCGAGGTGGTTGAAGACAACCGGCTCCAGCTCGAAGTCCCGGTCGGCTGAGAGCAGCACGTTGAGGCAGATGCGGAGCGTCTCTTCGCGCTCGGCGCCGGGCAGGCCAGCCACGAGCGCGTCTACGACGTCGTCATCCGCCGAGTACAGCTCGGCCAGCGCAAAGGCAGCGCGGGTGCGGACGGTCGGCGTCGCGCTCGTCAGCGCCTTCTCCATCGCGTCGGTAGCGACGTCGAGCTGTTGGCGGGCCAAGGCGGCCTCACCAATCGTCACCGCGATCTCTGGGGAGCTGACCTCGAGGAGCGCGCGCCAAGTAGCGGCGTCGATCGGACGGCGCTCGTCGTTGTCGGCAAGGTCGACGAGCAGGTCGGGCACCGTGAGGGCGTCCCCACGTGCGGTGACGAGCGCGGTGCCGGCCGGCTCGTCGGCACAGAGCTTGGGCAGCCAGTCCGTGACGGTGATGTGTGCCACAGGATGGACCACATCGGTGAGCCGCTGGAGCGCCTCGCGCGCCACCGGGCGGTCGCCGGTCGCTCGCCGCCAGTCGACGATCAGTTCGACGACGTGCCGTGCAGCTTCCGGATCCGACCACAAGCGCTTGCGCAACTCATTGGCCCTGACGAAGAACCAACCGATCCCCTCGGCTGGCGGTTCCACCCCAAAGTTCGCGACAAAGTCGCGACGCTCCTCTTCGCGGGCGCTGCGATCCACGAACAGCGGCTCCCCGAACAGGTCGAGCGTCCTCGTGATCTGGCGGGGCTGCGCCCGTAGGTCGCGGTAGGGCGCGTGCCGCATCGTCGCCATGACCGTGATGCCCACCGTTTTCGTAAGCTCCTCGACGTCGGAGAAGGCGAGCCCGCCCGCGCGCAGGAAGCTGTTGAGGTCGTCCAACCAGACGACCACCGGCGGCAGCCGCGGCGGCTCTATCACCCGCAGGCGACCGACGCGGGCTGCCAGCGCGCGCAACGAGGTGTTGGGATCGGGCGCTACGATCTGGGCGTCGGGCCGGTGGCGTACGAGCGCCTCGTACGCCGACCGCGACTTGCCCGCAGCGGAGTCGCCGACCAGCAGGACGATGCCGCCGTCGCCGCCACCGAGGACCCCGTCGAGCCGGTCATCGACGTAGCGGCGCACATACCGCGGGACCGGGTGGCGGCCGTACGCCGGCGCCACATCGAGCCGGAGCGGGTCCACATCCCTCACCCGCGTCGTGGGGTCGACGAGGTAGCCCGTCTCGTCGTCGTCGAGCTCCCAATAGGCGATGTGGATCCCGCGCGCGTCGGGCTGCAGCAGCCGGTGCTCCAGCCGCGAGGCGTCCAGAAGGCCGACCGGGACCTCCGCCTTGTTCGTGCTGAAGTCCGCGTACCAGGCGGCGTCCTCGTCGCGGTCCAGCGAGAACGGGATGGCGAGCGTCCAATGCTCGATGCGACCGCCTTTCTCGGCGATCTTGTCCTTGGCGCGTCTCAGGGACCTCCGGATCTGGTTGCGCTGCGACTCGCCCAGCTCCGACGTGTCGGGGTACTTGACCTGCCACACGCGCACGGGACCGTCCTGGCGCCCGGCGATGACGTCCAGGCCTCCGTCCCCGGGCTCGTGCCGGCTCAGTGCGATCGCGCGGCTATCGGGCTCGTCGAGCGCCACGACCTGAACGACCACGCGCTCGAATAGCTCGCGGGCGGCTGGCGACCCTCCATGCCTCGCGAGCCGCCTGAAGTCGATGTCGGCCACGGCGGCGGAACCCTATCGCCGCGAGCATCCGCCTGCCGAGCTTCGAACCACTGACCTTCGGTTACCGTGGGCCGAATCCGATGCGAGGCTTCTGCTCTCGCGTGAAGGTAACACCGTCTCCGATCTCAGCGGGTGAGGCCAGCGACTACGCCCGTCGCGCGGCCAACTGCAGAAATTGGACCGCAGATTGGACCGCAACCCTCCCACCACACCCGCCTCGGCCCACGAAAAAGGCCCGCAAATGCGGGCCTTTCTTGTCGATCGGGGAGACAGGATTTGAACCTGCGACCGCCCGGCCCCCAGCCGGGTGCGCTACCAGACTGCG
>WUUC01139480.1_pt1:0-5000 | contig 17140 bp, 13 predicted proteins | sample 6278441 | NCBI WGS metagenome assembly WUUC01 (sample SAMN13675441, study PRJNA597444) | soil metagenome | isolation source: soil | place: USA: Washington | collected 2017-10 | reverse complement strand
GAAGGGAATATCTTATCGGGGAAATCGTATTTGTTTCGGAAGGTATGCTCTTCAGGCACTTGAACCTGCTTGGGTTACGTCAAGACAAATAGAAGCAGGTCGGCGAGCAATGACACGAAATGCACGTCGTGGTGGAAAAATATGGGTACGTATATTTCCTGACAAACCTATTACAGTAAGACCCGCCGAAACGCGTATGGGTTCGGGGAAAGGATCTCCCGAATATTGGGTAGCTGTTGTGAAACCAGGTCGAATACTTTATGAAATAAGCGGAGTAGCAGAAAATGTAGCCCGAAGAGCTATCGCAATAGCAGCATCCAAAATGCCTATACAAACTCAATTCATTATTTCAGGATAAGAATGTAGAACGAAATGTAGAACTAAAGGAAATGGATCTTTGGGATAAACAACAGCTTTCAATTTTTTTTTGACAAACAATATTTCTTTTTCTTTTTCACCCTTTGCATTTATTTTTGTATCGAAAGAACAGATAAAAAAAATATGATTCAACCTCAGACCCATTTGAATGTAGCAGACAACAGCGGGGCTCGGGAATTGATGTGTATTCGAATCATAGGAGCTAGCAATCGTCGATATGCTCGTATTGGTGACGTTATTGTTGCTGTGATCAAAGAAGCCATACCCAATACGCCCTTAGAAAGATCAGAAGTGATCAGAGCTGTTATTGTACGTACCTGTAAAGAACTCAAACGCGACAACGGTATGATAATACGATATGATGACAATGCTGCAGTTATCATTGATCAAGAAGGAAATCCAAAAGGAACTCGCATTTTTGGTGCGATTGCCCGTGAATTAAGACAAAAATTTACTAAAATAGTTTCACTAGCTCCTGAAGTATTATAAGATGAGAGATAGTATATTTAAATGAAATAGTAGACTGTGTATCACGTATATACCTTTCCTTGTTGAATTTTTTCATTTAATAATAAACTAATAAAATAAAAAGACATGTTGATTATATCAAATTGTGGGAGCACCACTGATTTTAGTTCATCATGGGTAGGGACACGATTGCTGATATAATAACTTCTATCCGAAATGCGGACATGAATAGAAAAGGAACAGTTCGAATAGTATCTACTAACATCACTGAAAACGTTGTTAAAATACTTTTACGAGAAGGCTTTATTGAAAATGCAAGAAAACATCAAGAAGGAAACAAATATTTTTTGGTTTTAACTCTCCGACATAGAAGAAATAAGAAAGGGCCTTATCGAAATACTTTCTATTTAAAAAGAGTCAGTCGACCTGGTCTACGAATCTATTCTAACTATCAACAAATTCCTCGAATTTTAGGTGGAATGGGAATTGCAATTCTTTCTACCTCGAGAGGTATAATGACAGATCGGGAGGCTCGACTAGAAAGAATTGGCGGAGAGATTTTATGTTATATATGGTAATCCCTAGAATATCCGAATTGAATCCAAAATTTTCTATTTGTGAACAAAAAAACAGAAAAGAGTCTAATATCACTTCTCGATTCGTTGATATTTTAAGGGGGTTTTACCTGAGATGAAAGAACAAAAATGGATTCATGAAGGTTTGATTACCGAATCACTTCCTAACGGTATGTTCTGGGTTCGTTTAGATAATGAAGATCTGATTCTAGGTTATGTTTCAGGAAGAATACGACGTAGTTCTATACGAATCCTACCGGGAGATAGAGTTAAAGTTGAAATAAGCCGTTATGATTCAACCAGAGGTCGTATAATTTATCGACTCCGGAACAAGGATTCAAACGATTAAGCAATTTTTCAATTTCAACACTCCTTCCTACAAGAATACAATTTGAAGTTCAAAAAAAAATATCAAGAAACTAATTTTCTTCCAAGAAATAGATTCAAAATGAAAACTAAGGAATAAAAAATATGAAAATAAGGGCTTCGGTTCGTCCAATTTGTGAAAAATGTCGACTGATCCGCAGACGGGGACGAATTATAGTAATTTGTTCTAATCCAAAACATAAACAACGACAAGGATAATAATTCTACTATACTAAAACTAAGAACGAAAAGGAATTTTCTAAAAAAATGTCTAAAAGATTTGATTGATGTAAAAAAAGGAAGGATTTGTTTTGACATGAAATGGATATATCCATATATCTTTGACTCATATTTATGAGATGATAAAATATGGCAAAACCTATACCAAAAATCGGTTCACGTAAAAATGGACGTATTAGTTCTCGTAAAAGTGCACGGAAAATACCAAAGGGCGTTATTCATGTTCAAGCAAGTTTCAATAATACTATTGTGACTGTTACAGATGTACGAGGTCGAGTGGTTTCTTGGGCTTCCGCTGGTACTTGCGGATTCAGGGGCACAAAAAGGGGGACACCTTTTGCGGCTCAAACTGCCGTAGGAAATGCTATTCATACAGTGGTGGAACAGGGTATGCAACGTGCAGAAGTCATGATAAAGGGTCCTGGTCTTGGAAGAGATGCAGCATTACGAGCTATTCGGAGAAGCGGTATACTATTAAGTTTCGTACGAGACGTAACCCCTATGCCACATAATGGCTGTAGGCCTCCTAAAAAAAGACGCGTGTAAAAATAAGAATTCAAGAGATTTCAAGAGAAATAAATGATTCAAAGATATTATCAATTTTGTAAAATATTACTATGGTTCGAGAGAAAATAAGAGTATCTACTCGGACACTACAGTGGAAGTGTGTTGAATCAAGAACGGATAGTAAATGTCTTTATTATGGGCGCTTTATTCTCTCTCCACTTATGAAAGGTCAAGCGGATACAATAGGCATTGCAATGCGAAGAGCGTTACTTGGAGAAATAGAAGGAACATGTATTACACGTGCAAAATCTGAGAAAATACCACATGAATACTCTACCATAATAGGTATTCAAGAATCAGTACACGAAATTTTAATGAATTTGAAAGAAATAGTATTGAGAAGTAATCTATATGGAATTTGTGAGGCGTCCATTTGTGTTAGGGGCCCCAAACGCGTAACTGCTCACGATATCATCTTGCCAACTTATGTAGAAATCGTTGACAATGCGCAACATATAGCTAGCTTGACGGAACCGATTGATTTGTGTATTGGATTACAACTCGAAAGAAATCGCGGATATCATATAAAAGCGCCAAATCACTCTCAAGACGGAAGTTATCCCATAGATGCTCTATTCATGCCTGTTCGAAACGTGAATCATAGTATTCATTCTTATAGAAATGGAAATGAAAAACAAGAGATACTTTTTCTCGAAATATGGACAAACGGCAGTTTAACTCCGAAAGAAGCACTTTACGAGGCCTCCCGGAATTTAATTGATTTATTTATTCCTTTTCTACATGCAGAAGAAGAAAAATTACATTTAGAAGACAATCAACAGAAAGTTTCTTTACCCTTTTTTACCTTTCACAATAGATTGGCTGAAATAAGAAAAAACAAAAAAAAAATAGCATTTAAATATATTTTTATTGACCAATTAGAATTGCCACCTAGGATCTACAATTGCCTCAAAAAATCCAATATACATACATTATTGGACCTTTTGAATAACAGTCAAGAAGATCTTATTAAAATGGAATATTTTCACATAGAAGATGTAAAACAAATATTTGGGACTCTAGAAAAGCATTTCGGAATTGATTAAAAAAAAATTGATTGAATTTTACAGAATAGATCCACAATTTAATTGAATAAAATATGATGTATCTAGGGAAAATACACTTTGAAGCGACTATTCCCTAGATACACACGTCGTATTATTTCACAATTGAATCAATTTAATTTAAAAAAGACCTAAAGTTAGGGATTTATCAATGGGTAATGTTGCTCCAATACCTAACCAAAGAGCCACTACGGTACCAACCAAAAAGACAGTTGTAGCTACTGGACGACGAAATGGATTTTGGAATTTATTAACATTCTCTAAAAAAGGAACTGTTAATAATCCCGCAGGTACGGAAACCATTAAAAGAACGCCTAATAACTTATTTGGTACTGTACGAAGTATTTGAAAGACAGGAAAAAAATACCATTCGGGTAATATTTCCAAAGGAGTTGCAAATGGATCTGCCGGCTCACCAATCATGGATGGTTCTAAAACTGCTAAGCCTACGTTACATGCAATAGTACCTAAAATTACTACAGGAAAAATATATAAAAGATCATTAGGCCATGCGGGCTCCCCATAATAATTATGCCCCATACCTTTCGCTAATTTAGCCCTTAAGACCGGATCGTTCAAGTCAGGTTTTTTTGTTATTAGGATAGGTGAATTTTTATAGATTCGATTCATCCCCCGAAAGAACCGGACATGATAAGTTTTTATCATCCGGCTCGAGCAAGAATTAAAAGAACCAAATGGATGTATAACATAATATATCTTATCCATATAAAATAAAAGGTTCCCTGTAAGAACCCTTTTCTTAAATCCTCCTTTCCGAAGTTGTAATTATCCATGGAAAGAAATTCCGCTCTTACAGACAAATAAATGCTCAACACCCAAGTAGGCTTACATACAACGTTGATCATGATCAAAGGCTTTTTGGGTCGTCTCATACCTTGTGATTGGTGTTTATCTCCAAACTATTTTGGAGATTTTTCTTTTCTATAAAATATAGAATTACATCTATTAAATACAAATAAAGGGTTTACTTGTTACTAATATAGCCTAGTTTCTATTGTTCTTTAGATCCCTTGTTTCACTCCGATAGTATCATAGATCAAGTCAATGCATAGGAAATGGATGCATTTCAATACTATTCAAACTAGTAATAAAAAAACCTGGATTCTATCATGCAAAATCACACATTCGACTGGATCTTACGGAGCCTGTTCATGCATGACATTATTCAGGGTTGATCATAGAATAGATTCCTTTCAAACGAACCCGCCTATCCTTTGTATAGGACTTACTTATATGGAGGTTGGACAAAAGAAAAGACACATTGGATTCTGAATTTCAATGTGGCAGAAAGAGACATATACCTGCACGACCCAATCAATAG
>WUUC01187023.1_pt1 | contig 17145 bp, 6 predicted proteins | sample 6278441 | NCBI WGS metagenome assembly WUUC01 (sample SAMN13675441, study PRJNA597444) | soil metagenome | isolation source: soil | place: USA: Washington | collected 2017-10 | reverse complement strand
GTTCAACGCCGTCACTCTTCACCGCGTATGGCTTTGCACAAAAAGGGTCTTTAGACCCCGGTATCAGAACCGGAAGCGATAGCGACCGGGTCACCGCTGCGCCGAGAGCGGCATCGTAAATTGTGTTTTGCTCAGTAATTTCTCGCTAGTGCAGACCCGGTCGCTACCGCTTCCGGTTCTGATACCGCCTTGCGGCGTGCTTTTGATTACTTTTTGTGCAAAGCCACCGCGTATAGCGCGTAATCGTTCCAAGGCCTGTAAGCATAACTAGAGCGGCTAGAGAAGTCACGCTCACGTTGTATAAATTGATTAGGTTTCAGGCGGCCTGCCAAAAGTCCGCCAAAACGTGACTATTGCTCGGACACCCCGCCTGTCCTTAATAATATGTGTTTGCCCCTTAGTCCATAGCCTAACTTTCATCTCCATTTGTTCCATCGACTAAATCTCCGCCTGACACAAAGCGACGGAGAAAGTAGAGTTGGAGCCCCAAGGGTATGTATTTTTAGGGCGGAATGACATTTTCAGTAGGGAAAGGCGCTGGGCTACACGAATGTGCGAGGCTACGCTGAAGGCAAGCAGGACTGGATTGACGGAGGGTTACCTACTGAGGGTGAGCACAAAACATTGACTGGTCTTGTAACTCCAGGAAACATGACTTGAAGGAAAGCAAGCAGTAAGTTGCATTAGAAAAGTGAGCGCAACGAAAATACCTAGGACTTCGACGATTACCTGTCCGCACTGTGGATTTCAAAGCGAGGAAGAAATGGCCCTTGACGTCTTTTTTTTGTGAATGTCTTGGGTGTCACGGGGACTTGAGCATGGCTGTGGTATTGGAAGGCGGCTGCCGAGTAACAGGAATTAGAGAAGGCGAGCCAACGATCAGTGGAACATTGACGGTTTGGCCTCAGATCGGGCGGGCCGACAACGCATCGGCCATCTCCCTACGCACGATGGAGTTCGCGCCGGGCTTGTCGCCCGGGTTCCGCAATCAGGAATGTGACGAGATCATTTACGTCCTGCAAGGAACTGCCACCATCCTGATAGACGGTTACCCTTATCCGGTTCAGCCGGAGACTGGTGTCTATCTACGACCCGGCGAGATTCTGACAGTGGACAATCCTGGTCCAGAACCGTTTGTTCTCATCAGTTCGCAATGCCCGGAGCCACGAGCCACTTCAGAGATGTTGGCGCCGTTCACTTCTCCGCTCTCGTCAGAGACATCGCCACTTCGGCCACCGCCCCTCGCAAGCCTCGCCGATTGTGAGGCCCTCCCGACCGCAGATCGTTGGTATCGAGTGCTCGTCAACGACGAAGCCGGCAGCACGCAAGTGACGCAGTTTGTCGGTTCGATTCCTCCGGGCCGCGCGCCCGATCATTTCCATAACTATGAGGAGGTGCTTTTCATCCTACGCGGCGTCGGCCGTATGTGGGCCGGAAAAACTCACACGCCGATTGCCTCTGGCTCCTGCATCTATCTACCCAAAGGTCAGGTTCACTGTGTTGAGAATACGGGTGATGATGAGCTGCGACTCTTGGGTGTTTTCTATCCGGCGGGAAGCCCGAGTGTGAGGTATGAGGTTTAGTTTGAAATAGGTCCTATAGGATTTTAGCCAATCAACTCTGCTAGGATCCCCATGGCCTCATGAACTTCCTCATCGGTATTGAAGAAATGCGGCGAGATGCGCAGGCCCGCGCCGGGGCGGTAATCGACGAAGACCTTTCTTACGCCCAAGCGTCCTACCATCGCCGGTCCATTAGTGACACCGATCATCACTGAGCCGCCTCGTTCGTTTACGTTGCGAGGAGTGTTCACCTGCCAGCCACGCTCAAGTGCATACTCAATCATCCATTCCGTCTGGCGCCGCGATTCGCGGGCGATTGTTTCGACGCCGACTTCTTCCAGGATCTGCAGACCGGGAAGTGCTGAATAGAGCGCTGGTATGCTCGGCGTGCCCTGCGCGAATCGGCGCACAGACCTCGCGTAACGCATCGGCAAATGGGCGAAGTCAAACGGGGCATCGTGAGCAACCCAGCCCGTAAGCCGCGGTTTTAGATCTCTTTGCAACTCGGGTCGCACATACAGATAGCCGCACGCTGGGCCGCCACAAAGCCATTTGATGGTGCCGCCGATCAGGAAATCAACTTCCCACTCTTTCGCATCCAACGCAATCGTTCCGGCCGATTGATAGACATCAAGTAGGACCAGCGCACCAACGCTATGCGCGCGTTCCACGATCGCTTTTGCATCTACGCGATACGAGCTTCGAAATGAAGTATGTGATAACGCTACGAGACTCGTGGTGTCGTCAATGGCTGCGAGGATGTTTTCGAGAGGAACAGTAATGCCGTCTGGTGAGCCAACAATCTCAACCTTCGCACCGATAGTTCGCTGCGCTTCCCAGATGTATTCCATCGAAGGGAAATCCAGCACCGAGGTGATTACCTTATTGCGCTTCGTCGATGCGAAATCAAAACAGGATGCGACACTCGCGAGTGCGATCGAGGCATTTGGTTGGATCTGAACTGAGCCCGGCGCCCCACCGAGTATGCGTGCGATTCGGTCGCCCACTTGTTGCGACAACTCCCACCAGCTTGCGGCCCAGGCATCCTCGCTGGTGTGTTGCTCCCAGGCCTCATAATAAGCGAGCAACGATTCGCGGGCCGCGCGCGGCACTGGGCCAAGGCTGTGGCTCAACAGGTGAATCCCCGACACTAAGGTGGGAAATTCTTCCCGGCGGCGGTCAATGTTTGGTCCTGACATTTCATTCAAGCGGACTACTCCGGGAAGGTCACTCAAGCGTGGTACTCCGCAAACGACCTCTCCACCGCCAGCGGATCAGAGGCCAGCCCGGCCATCACTTCGCGCGCGGCATTGCCAATCTGAGTTTCAATTCTTTCGGCGCGGATAGCCTCGATGATCTCCGCAGCAGCCTGCTCCGGCGACATCTTTGGCCCATCAAAGTTCCGGCTCATATCCGTGTCAATCGTTCCCGGCAGGACGGTGATCACCCGTACTCCGCGCTGCCCCAGATCGCCGCGCAGAGCCTGACTCAGAGACAGCAACGCCGCCTTCAGCGCGCAATAGTTGCCAAGGGCGGGCAGATTAACTTTGGCAAGAATGGAGGCCACGTTGACGATCAACCCGTCGCGATTCTCAATCATCGCAGGCGCGAACGCTCGAGCCATCAGCAGCGCGCCGAGGTAATTGACTTCGATTTCATGCCGCAATTCCGCCATCGGCACCTGCAGCACGCTGCCGTAAACGCAGACTCCAGCATTGTTAATCAGAATGTCCACGCGTCCCAGGTCAGCCGCCGCCCAAACGTCATCTTCGGACGTGACATCGAGACGCACCGGCGTGAGGCGCACATTCTTTGCGGTCTGACTAAGATTTTCCAGAACTTCCGGCTGCCGCGCACCGGCTAACACCTCGCGTGCGCCTGCCGCAAGACACGCAAGGACCAGAGCGCGGCCCAAACCGCGACTAGCTCCAGTCACCAATACTCTTTTCCCTTCAATCTCCATCGCTATTCTCCCGTCCAGTTTCAGCCCCTGAAAAAATGATCTCGACATCTCTCGCTTGATGCCGTCCGCGCAGGCGACCATAAGTGTAGAGCACGGCTCCGATCAAGCCCCAGGCTAAGGCGAGTTCGACGCTTGTGAGTGAGTGACCGGCAAGTCTCTGCCGGAAGCTCTGGGCCCCCAACGTGCGCAGATCATGAACCACCTGAATCGCAATTACTCCGCCCATTGCCAGCAAGGACAGCAGAGCTGCTATCCGCTGAAATGATGGTGTCAGCGAAATTTTGATGAGCGAGTAGAGTCGGGGATTCCGGCGCGGAAGCAGCAGGAACGTCAGGCTGTGCAGGAAATAAAGGATGACCAACGCAAAGACGGCAATGTTCAGCCCCAGCGAGACTTGTCCGCTAATGAGCAGGAAGGCTGCCGCTGTAAGGGTTAGAGTGAGACCGCGAATGGGCGTTCCGGTGCGCGGATTAATCGCGCCAATCCAACTCGGGGCCAATCCGTCGCGCGCCAGAATAATGGCCAGCCGCGATGGCACCAGCATGGTCGAGTTGATGGAAGTCGTCACCGCCATGATCGCGCCGAAGGTGACGAACAGCGCAGCACCGGCCGGCAGATAAACGGAGGCGACTTCCGCCATCGGCGCGTTGCTGGCTTGCAGCCGCGGCCCCGGCAGGACGCCAAAAGCAACGACAGACATCAGCACAAAGATGGCCGCCGTGATGGTAATGCCTTTCAGGAAAACTCGCGGCAGCCGCTCGGTGCTATCTTTCACTTCGCCCGCCGTCTGGGCCAGCGACTCGAAACCGGCATAAGAGAAGAAGAGCAGCGTCAGGCTCGCCGCTAATCCTGCAAGGCCGTGTGTCATAAACGGTTGGTAGTTTGCCACGCGGATCGCAAATAATCCGGGCACGATCAGTACGATTAACGAAAGCCCCAGCAGGGCGCACATCGTCACCTGCAAACGACCGAACCAGCGCACTCCAACGATATGTACCAGGTAAAAAAAAGCCAGACTCCCGAGCGCTAACAGCAAGCGGTGTATCTCCAGTTGCAGGCGACGACCGGCGAATTGAATTATGTAATCGGCCAGAGCGATAGAAAGAAAAGCCAATGCGCCGATGTAAGAGATGATCTTCAGCCACGTCCCGATAAAGGCGATGCCATATCCGCCTAGTGTCCGTGAGATGTGGGTATACTCGCCGCCCGGTTCACGCCCCAGCGGCGTTGAGAGAAACGCGGCATATGGCACGGACGTGGCGAGGATGACGGGCAGGAGAAGGACGTACCCAAGAATCACGCTCGGTCCGGTGAGTGTCCAAGCCCGACTCGTCACCGTGAAGATTCCAGCCCCGATCAGGATACCCAGCAACGCGGCGTAAGATTCCAGCGTGCCCAGATCGCGCCGCAAGCGTCCGATCGGAACTTGAGAAGGTGTGGCCTCCGCTTCGCCCTGATCATCGACCATCGGCACGCTCCATCAATCGGTTCGCTGGCAAGATCGGGTCGAGAACTTTTTCCGCACTCTCAACTCCGGCCACAGGCAAATTACCGTCATTCAGCAGTCCTAATTGGACCAGCACGGAAGCCTGATCCCAGTAAATGTGTTCGTGCGCTAGTTTGCCATCGCGGAAATGCACGATCACGACGAGCGGAACTTTGACATGCTTGCCCGTTGGCGCGAGGCCGGGCAGCATCCAATCCATCTTGATAGTGTGGGTAAACTCAAAAACCATTTCGTCGACGACGCGTTCAACTCCAATCGTACGCGACACCGGAGTCATCCTTGTGTCTGGCGGCATTTGTGGAATGAAGCGCTGCGAATAAAACTCCCGCAGTTGATCATGGCCGATCCCGCCGGTCAGCACCGGAACGTGATTGACGTAGGCATCTTCGACCATCGTTGCCAGCGTGTCCTCAGTATTCCTTGTTGCAAACTCATATTTGACGTGCTCGTCCCACAGTTCGAACAACCTCTGCGATGCGTTTGTGGCACCCGGCCCACCGAGATGGCGGACGAAGAATTCCAGCGTTCGCAGGTGCGCCAACTCAGCCGATCGCGCGTCAAAGTGCGCGCCGCCGATGCGGGCAAAAGCGTGATCCTGTCCTTCGTAAACGTGGAGCGTTGTCAGTGGGTGCGTATCAAGCGCCTGATGAATCTGTTCTTGAGCTGACGGCGGGCAGTATTGATCGTGGCCCGCAATGTGCAACATAGTGGGACAACTAATTCTTGGCGCTTCCGCAAGAGCAGATTCGATACCGACACCGTAATAGCCGACTGCACAATCCGGATCAGAGCGTGTTGCCATCAGGTAAGCCAGTTTCCCGCCGAGACAAAACCCAACCGTGCCGACTCTCCCTGTGCAGGCTGGATGTTGACGCAAAAAGGCCAGCGTTGTCGCCGCATCTGCAACGGCTTTGGCCTCGTCTAGTCCCTGATACAACTCAAGAGCGCGCTGGAACTCTTGATCACTTTGATCGGTCAGTTGCACCTGTTCCTGCCGCCAAAAGAGATCAGGGCAGGCTACTACAAACCCTCTCGCAGCATACCAATCGGCAATCGCGCGCATGTCCCGGTTGACTCCGAAAATCTCCTGCAAAAGGACCAGGCCGGAACCTTTTCCCCCCGATGGCCCTGACGGCAAAGCCAGGTACGCTGCAAACTCCTCACCTTCTGATGAGCGAATCGTGATCATGCTGTCCTTTCAGTTGTAGCGTCGTCGTTTGGTCAATCAGCTACAGGTCGCCCGCCTCAGCCGAGTTAGCCTGCTAGTCCCCTTCCTTCTCAGGGGAGAGCCCTCATTTGTCTCCAGACTTGTTTGTTTGGTGTACGCTAACCAGTTGGGCTTTGAGTCACTGTTTCTGAGATTGCTCGTACACGTCTTGACTCATCACCCTTGTATCTTGACAGAAAATTCTCGGGACAAGCAGAAGTTGGAAACTCAGAACGTGAACGATTTGGCAACCAGCGTCACATCGCTGGCAGAATACGGTGCGGGTATCATGTCATCTGATCTTTCCCTAACACGCATGCCGGGGATATTAGGGAGTTCGTAGGAACGATCAACGATCAGCACCTTGAACGGCTTTTCGCTTTTTGTTTTCAGCATCAAATCCGCACCTTCTGGGGATAGATTAAAGAATTGTAGGCCCCAGTTCTTCGTGGGCGCACTCTGCGTCGGGTTGTTCTCGATATTGCGCATAGCCTGCTTGCCGTTTATCGAGGCCTCCAGGATCTCAACATCCGCTTCCGCCTGGATAGAAACAACCGGGGCATGTCGCTGTGAGGAGACATGGAGATTGAGAGTTCGCACGCCGTTCTCGATCCGGTCGCTGACAAGGGTAGCGTTAGGCCCCACGAGTTGTGCAGCCGGAGCGGGACTCTTCAAATAAGTTCTCGTGTTCCCGGGAAGATACTCGGTCATAGTTCCACGCTCCAACCCGGTGGTTAGGAACTGGGCCGTCCATTCATCGGGTCGGTTATCTGAACTGGCAAAAATTGCTTTGCCGGTGTCTGCGTTTACAGCATAAAAGATATTGTTCATCTTCGGTCGCTGGCTATCAAAGCCGGAAAGAAAAATACCGGCGAGGATCAGGCCAAGACACGCCAGCGTGAGTACGGCGGGAAACAGCCACCTGCCTGAGGTTATGATCGGGAGCATCGCCTGAACGACGACTGCGAATATTAACACTACAAAAACAATCACGATCCAGGATGCGTTCAGCGTCAGGGCGACGAACAGGTTGTAGATCATTGGCGCCCACAGGACAACACCCGGAACCGCTGAGAGTCCTAATAGTATTTGAAAGTTTCTATTCCCTTGAAATCCTGGAACGGAAATCAGGATCAGTCCAAACAGACTGAAGAGAAGCGGCAGCGTAAATAGGTAGCTTCCTCCGGGCAGCGCCACGCTGACCAACACTGACAATAGCAGCCAACAGAGGGAGCTTCCCACCACGAGATTTCGAGCGCTGACTTTTTTTCCCAGCAGGATGAAAATAGCCAAGGTAGCGGCGAGGGCCAATAGCACAAATCCTAGTCTGAAAGTATTGCTATGGTATGGCTCACCCCACGGAACCCATCTATATGACTGCCGAATGGCAAGTACCAGCCACCATAGCAGCCGGACGATTATTGCCGAGGCGATGACGCTGGCCACCAGTCCAAGAAACCCCCAAACGATCCCGAAGACAGTCAGATCCTTTTTCCTGAAGCCTCGAACCACGACAAACGCGAATAGCAAAACCGTAAATACCGACAAGGGAATAGTCAGAGCTCCGGGGTAATTTATGAAGTTTGCTCCTATCACGTTGAAGTAGACGGAATTGGCGGCCCTCGGCTTATTCAAATCCAAGTTGCCGAAATGCCGGGTGAGGGCCAGCGCATAGGAGCCTTCGTGCTGCAAGCTCCCCTGGTTGATCTCCTTCAGATTGTCGAGCCGGGTGTGATAATGATTGATGCCGTTGACAAATGCGAAATTCATCCCCTGCGCATCCATTCTTTTCAAGACGGTGAAATCCGTGTCGTTCGGCAGTAGCTTGTAGATCTCATAGAAGAATGAGCTAGCCAACGGACGCGGCGCAGCATTGCCAAACTGACGTATGAGATCGCCGTTGGCTTCGCTTGTCTCGAACATCAGGACTGGGCCGCTGTTCCCACGAGCCTCAAAATTTAGAAACACACCGACATCCCTGGACCATGGATGTTCCGACACAAACGCATCGGCCCCGAGTAAACCTACCTCCTCGCCGTCCGTGAACAAGAGAATCACATCATTCTTGAGAGGCGGGCCGGCTTTAAGCGCACGCGCCGTTTCGAGCAGCGTCACAACGCCCGCGCCGTCATCGCTTGCCCCGAGACTGGTAGGAACTGAATCGTAATGACTGACAAGGAGAAACGCACGACTGCTTTCCGTCCCCTTTATTCTCGCCATAATATTTTCGACGGCGCCGGCGCTAAAAGGCGGCCCCATTCTCTTGTTTACGGCGGTGGCTTTCTGCATTTCAGGATTAAGTCCCAGGTTGGAAAGCTCGCGGAAGATGTAATCGCGGACGGACGAATGTTCTTGCGATCCGAGGGGGTGAGGGCGTGCACTGATGGTCTGCAAATATCGGAGCGCGCGCCCGGCCGAAAATTCAGACGACGATGCGCTTTCCGGCAAAGCCTTGGGTAGTCTGTTTTGCAGGTAGATAGCGAGCCCCGCAATTAGCGCCAGGAGGAGCACAATAATTGAAGCGAGACGTGCACCGGTTCCAGGAAGCTGTTTGACGGATTGAGCTTTTGAATTCTCAGATGTCTGAGGGTGCGCCATTGAATGTACCTTTCACTGTCTTTGAGCGTTTTGCAGCATCGGACGAACAAGTGCTCGTCCACCCAGGAGTTAATTGTAATGTTGAAGGCGTCGGAGAAATCTTGAAGAGCGAGTCCGCGAGAAAAGTGGACAAGATGAAGAGCAGGAAAACCAAACAGTAATCCCAGTTATTTCCAAGCAGGAACGTTCACAGATAGATGCATTCGCCGAGGCTTTGCACAAAAAGTAATTAAAAGCACGCCGCAAGGCGGTATCAGAACCGGAAGCGATAGCGCCCGGGTCACTGATGCGTCGAGAGTTGCATCGTTAATTGTGTTCGCTCAGTAATTTCTCACCAGTCCAGACCCGGTCGCTATCGCTTCCGGTTCTGATACCGTGGTCTCCGACACTTCTTGTGCAAAGCCATTCGCCGACATAAAAACAGTTCCATTAAAATGTAGGTTCCGGCTCGTCATCGAGAGTCTTTGCTGAATTTCTCACTACCAGCCACATCGAGCCCAACATCACGACGAACATTAATTTCGATAACATCATCCTGAGCGAGCCGCCAGTACCATCGTGAGCATGACGTCGCTTCCATATCCTAAGTAAGTTGGGCGCGGCGTTGCGTTTGAGATCTGCTTCAGGTCGCTTGCCGTAAGCAGGAGGTATTCCCCGAACAGGACGCTATTTGAAGAGCAGAGCCAGGTTTGCACCCACAAACCCAGCCCCTCCTGTAATCAGTATGTTCACCGTTATTGATTCCCATACGTTTCCGAATCTAAACCAAAACTTTCTCTCTCATCCCTTGCAGGGCTAGAGTCAGAGGCTTTTCCATTGAGTTTCAGGGTTGACTTTGGCAATGCTCCTGTCCGTAACGCCTCAGGCAGCACTAACGTGTCCTGCGGTGAGGCATTCATGCGATATTGCTCGCGAGATGCCTTAATGATAGAAGGTACGAGGGACTTGGCCCGGGCCGGTTGTGCAAGTTCGATGAGGCTTGCCAGGCCTTCGACGGTCGCTTGCTCGAAGAAGCTACGCAATTTCACGTCGACTCCGAACCTCTTGCGCACCTGCGACATCATCCGCGTCGCCAAAAGCGAATGCCCGCCCACCAGGAAAAAGTTATCATCCACGCTCACCCGCCCTGCGACTCCTAATACGTCGCGCCACATCTCGGCTACTGCCCGCTCCGTTTCTGTCCGTGGCTCAGTCAACTCGCCTTCGCCTCGCTCCCGTAGCGCGAACGAAAGCAGAGCGTGGCGGTCCACTTTCCCGTTCGCCGTCAATGGCAACTCTCCCAGCACAACGAAATCTTGAGGCACCATGTAGTCAGGCAGTCTCGCCATCAGGTACTGGCGCAACTCAGCGGGCGCAAGTGAGGCTTGACCCTCCGCCGCTACCACGTAGGCCGCTAAGCGCTTGTAGTCAACTGCGGCATCTTCATGGACCATGGTCACCACTTCTCTGACATTTGGGTGCTGTCCCAGTATGGTTTCAATTTCTGCCAACTCTATGCGGAACCCACGCACCTTAACCTGCCGATCTCTCCTGCCTAAAAACTCTATGCTTCCATCGGGCCGATGCCTCACCAGATCGCCCGTACGGTAGAGCCGCTCTCCTGCCTGCTTACTGTACGGATGTGGCACAAACTTTTCCGCCGTCAGTTCATGCGCGTTCCAGTAGCCGCGCGCCAGCCCTTCCCCTCCGATGTAAAGCTCACCGCTGACACCGATCGGCACAGGCCGCTGATGATCATCAAAGATATACACTTCCGTGTGGGCGATGGGATAACCGATCGGAACTGACCCGTTGACGCTTCCTCCCTGCATCGTTGAGCAACAGGTGAAGGTCGTGTTTTCCGTTGGCCCGTAGCCGTTGATTAAACGGCAGTCGCCGGCTTCGACTAAGAATTTTTTGACGTGTGCTACGGAAAGCACATCGCCGCCTGCCAGCAGTTGATTTAATGACTTCAAATCTTCAAGCCGCTCATCGACCATCAGATTGAAAAGTCCCGATGTTAACCAAAGAGTAGTCACTCCATACTGCTTAATCGCTTCTCCTACTTCTTGGAGCGACGGTGGGTGCGGCGGCATAATTACGAGACGCGCGCCGTTGAGTAGACTGCCCCAGATTTCAAAGGTGGAAGCGTCGAAGGTGATTGGAGCTAATTGAAGAAAGACCTCCTCAGGGTCAAAGCCGGCATACTCCGTCTGTTTGACCAGTCGCACGACGCCACGATGCACGAGACTCACACCTTTTGGCTGTCCAGTCGAGCCGGACGTGTAGTTGATATAAGCCAGATTGTCGCTACTCGTTAGGTTAACCGGATTCTCCTCCGCCTGCTCTCCGATTATCTCTGTCTCTCGATCTACACACACCACCCGACCGTCGTAGGCCGGAAATGCGTCGAGCAGGGCTTGCTCTGTGATGAGCACTGAAATGTTTGCATCGGCCAACATGAAAGTCCGTCGTTCGAGCGGATAATGTGAGTCTAAAGGCACATAAGCTCCGCCCGCTTTCAAGATGCCGAGCAGGGCAACCACCATCTCCACAGAGCGTTCGAGGCATAAGCCGACGCTGACTTCAGGGCCCACCCCGAGGATGCGCAGGTAGTGTGCTAATTGATTCGCACGCTGATTCAACTCCGCGTAAGTGACCTGCGCATCCGCTGAGATGACGGCGATGGCTTGAGGGGTTAGCGCTGCTTGCTCTTCGAACAACTGGTGGATGCACAGTGGCGGGGCTGGGAGCGCGGGACCGTGGTTCCAATCAAACAGGACTTGATGCTGTTCGTCCGGCGTCAACAAGGGTAGTTCGGAAAGGCGTTGCTGAGGTCGGGCAACTATCCCTTCCAGCAGAGTCTTGAAGTGCTCCTGCATCCGCTCGATGGTCGCGGCGTAGAATAGGTCTGTGCTGTAGTTTATTGCGGCGGTAAGTCCCCCGGATTCCGTCTCGCTCAGCGATAGGGTTAGGTCGAAGTGTGCGCGACCGGCATCCACCTCAACCCGACTTAACTTCATTCCCGCCAATTCCAATTCCCCCTTAGGCGCGTTTTCCAGCACGAAAGCTACTTGGAAAAGCGGCGTGCGGTTCAGGCTTCGTCCCAACGGCAGGGATTCAACCAGGGTTTCAAAAGGTACGTCCTGATGGGCGTATGATTCCAGCGCAACCTCGCGTACTCTGCCGAGATATTCTCTGAAATTTGGATCATCACTGAGGTCGCCTCTCATCACCAGCATGTTGACGAAGAATCCGATTAGCCCTTCAATCTCAGCGCGATTGCGGTTCGATACAGGAACACCTACCATCACGTCGGTTTGTGCCGTGTAACGCGAAAGCAGGACTTGGAAGGCGGCTAGTAGTACCATGAACAGCGTCGCGCGCTCTTCCTGGCCGAGCATTTTCAACTTCAAGACAACCTCTGGAGAGACGTGGAACGATTGGCGCGCGCCATTAGTACTGCGAACTGCCGGCCGTGGTTTATCGCTTGGTAGATTCAACGCTTCCGTAGCGTCTGCAAGCTGCCGCTTCCAGTACGACAGTAGTTGCTCCAACTCCTCGCCTTGAAACCACTCGCGCTGCCAAACTGCGTAGTCTGCATACTGAACGGGTAACTCTGCCAGAGGCGAATCATGGCCGCTCTCATACGCTCGATAAAGCGCAGTCAACTCACTAATCAGCACGCCAGTCGACCATCCATCGAACACGATGTGATGCACGGTCAGCAGCAGCATGTGTTCCTCAGCCTCTAGCCGCAGCAGCGTCAAACGGACTAAAGGGCCAACACCTAAGTCAAAAGGTTGCTGCGCTTCCGCTGTCGCCAACCGCATCGCTTCCGCCTCGCGATCATGTGTGGAAAGGCAGCTCAAATCAATCAAAGGGATACGAATAGGCAGGGGAGGCAGAATCATCTGTATTGGCTCGTCATCCTCTATCACAAAAATCGTTCGCATAACCTCATGACGTCTGACGATTTCGGTGAGGCTTTTTTCCAACGCATCGATGTTAAGGTTGCCTGTCACTCGCGAGGCAGCAGGCATGTTATAAGCAGTGTTACCAGGTTCGAGTTGATTCAAGAACCATAATCGTTTTTGGGCGAACGAAAGTGGAGGATTTCCTGTTCGCGGCACGGGCTTAATGGATTGAGCATTTAAGACCGAAGCAGATTTTTTGGCGAGGTCGATTTGATTTGCTAATCCCCCGACCGTTGCGTCCTCGAAGAAAATCCGCAGTTCTACTTCCACTCCGAACCTCTTGCGCACCTGCGACATCACGCGGGTCGCCAGCAACGAGTGCCCGCCTACTTCGAAGAAGTTGTCATCTACACTCACGCGCTCCACTCGTAAGACCTCCCGCCACATTTCCGCTACCGCCGCTTCGGTCTCCGTCCGTGGTGCTATGACTTCTGCGCCATTGCCAGACTCAGGCTCTTTCGCAGCCGGCAGCGCGCGCCGGTCAACTTTGCCGTTCGCCGTCAGCGGCATCTCCTCCAGCATCACGAAGGCTTGCGGCACCATGTACTCCGGTAACCGCTTGCGCATCCAGGCGCGCAAATCTGCCGCTGTGGCCCCTTCCTCTTTCCTTACTATGTAGGCCACCACCCGTTTCTCGCTGCCCTCCTCGCTTACTGTTACCACTGCGTCTCGCACCTGTTCATGCTTGCGCAATGCTGCTTCCACCTCTGCCAACTCTATCCGGTATCCACGAACCTTCACCTGATGATCGCTCCGCCCGAGGTATTCGAGCACGCCTCCCTCGCGATAACGCACCAGGTCTCCGGTCCGGTACAACCGTCCGCCCCGCGTGCCGCCAGGGCAATCGGGTACGAACCGTTCGGCGGTCAATTCCGGACGCCGCCAGTAGCCGCGGCCCAGCCCTGCACCGCCGATATAGAGTTCGCCGGTGACGCCGACCGGCACGGGTTGCCCGGCGCTGTCCAGCACGTACACCTGTGTGTTCGCCAGTGGTCGCCCGATTGCGGGTGTCCCCTTCTCCTCTCGCCTGATCAGCGCATAGGTCGAGTAAGTCGTGTCCTCCGATGGTCCATACAGATTGATTACCTTCTTGACCGTCTCAAGTCCGTATAACTGCTCCACCAACTCTCGCGAGAGCGCCTCGCCCGCCAGGTTCACCGTTTCCACACTCGCGGGCAGCGGTCCATTACGCACCAACTCGGCCATCGCCGACGGCACTGTGTTTACCAGTGTCACGGTTGCGGACGCTGCCAGCTTAGGCAACTGCAAAGGGTTCTCGGCGAGAATGATCGTGCCGCCCACGCTCAAAGGAGCAAATAGCTCGAAGACGGACAGGTCGAAGCTGATGGAAGTTGAGGCCAGCACGCCCGCGAGCTGCGCCTCAGTGAAGTACTCCCCAGCCCACTGGGCCATGGTGACGGCGCTGCTGTGGTTTATGACGACACCCTTAGGTGTGCCGGTCGAGCCGGAGGTATAGATGACATAGGCCATGTTATCTGCGAGAACGGCGGAAGGTGGCACGGTCTCCGGCAGCTGACAGATGATTTCACGGTCCCGCTCCAGACAGACGATCTGCAGTGTTGCACTTGCCTCCGTTCCTGTGTCCGGCTTGTGAAACGGGAGCAATTCATCGGCGAGGCTGAGCAGACTCTCTTCGGCGATCACAATCGTCGCCCCAGTGTCCTGCAACATGAAGCGAAGACGCTCACGCGGATATGTAGGTTCAAGGGGCAGATAGGCACCGCCGGCCTTGAGCACGGCGAGCAGCGCGACAACCATCTCCGCGTGGCGATTAAGGAGCAAGCCGACAAAAACCTCTGGACCGACACCCAAGGTGTGCAGATGTTGAGCGAGTTGGTTGGCGCGGCGGTCGAGTTCGCAATATGAGATCTGCTGCTGGTCGACGATGAGAGCGATGGCTCCAGGCCTGAGTCCGGCCTGTGATTCAAACAAATGGTGAAGACAAAGATGCTGCGGGTAGGATGTAGTGGTCTGATTCCACTCAAACAGAATTTGATGCTCTTCCGCTTGCGTCAACAAAGGGAGTTCGGAGAGACGTTGATGCGGTTGGATAGTAATGCTCTCTAGTAACGTCTTGAAATGCTCGGTCATTTGGAAGATCGTCGCCGGCTCGAACAAATCGGTGTTGTATTGCAAAGAGGCGGAGAGCGCATTTCCCGCTTCGACCATGACCAGAGTCAAGTCGAACTGCGAAATGCGTTGCTCTAACGCCTTGGATTCAAGTTCGAGGGCGCCAAGTTTCACGCGCGCGCCTGTCTCACCGAGCGCAAACTCGGCTAATCCCTCTTCATTACGAAGGTGCGACTTTTGCAAGATGAACATTGCCTGGAAAAGCGGTGAACGGCTGGGTTCCCGGTCCGGCTGCAACCGCTCAACTAGTAGCGGAAAAGGGAAATCCTGATGCGCGAACGCCGACAGCACAGTCTGTTTTGTTTGTTCGAGAAATGATGTGAAGGTAGCATCGCTGGAAAAATTGGCGCGCAGAACTACCGGATTGATGAAATAGCCAACCAGCCCAGCCAATTCGTTCTGATTGCGACCGGAGGTCGGAGACCCTATCAGAATATCTTCCTGTCCCGTGTAGCGATAGAGCAGCGTTTGGAAAGCCGCGAGTAAGATCACGTACAGTGTTGCGCCATGAGATCGACCCAGGTCTTTCAGACCTCGAGTCACCTCTTCGCTGAGCTTGAACGCTTGAGAACTACCCCTATAAGTCTGTACGGGAGGCCGCGAGTGGTCAGCGGGCACGTTAAGCACCGGCAGTTCACCGGCGAGTTGTGCTTGCCAATACGACCAAAGCTTTTCACCTTCCCGCCCACCGAGCATCTCCTCCTGCCGTTGAACGTAGTCACTGTACTCGAATGGGCTGGAAGGCAGATGCGCCGAAGTTCCGGCTACCTCGGCCGTGTACAGAATGCCAAGCTCACTGGCCAGGACTGACAACGACCAGAAATCCGCGACGATGTGGTGCACCACAAGTAAGAGGACATGATCGTTCTTAGAACGCGCAAACAGGTGGACCCGCAGCAGTGGGCCTCGCTCCAAATCGAAGCGACGGCCAGCCTCTTCGGCGAGCCGGCTCTCCAACGTCGCTTCACTCCAATCCGAAGCATCATGCTCCTGAAATGAGACCTCGGCGTGGTCAACGATGCGCTGTAAGGGTTCGTCGTTATGAGTGCTGAAAGTGGATCGTAAGGAGGGATGCCGATCCAGCAACAATTGAAACGCCCGCTGCAAGGCGGAAACATTCAAGGTCGAGACAATGCGGACGACCGTCGGAATATTATAGGCCGCGCTTTCGGGCGCCAGTTGATAGAGAAACCAGAGCGCCTGTTGTCCACGAGAGAGCGGATAAACCGCAGACGCGTGCGTGGGTAAGGCAACGGGTTCCGCTCTCAAGGCCGATGCGACCAGTTGTGTCTGTGCAGCGATCTCGGCAATGCTCACACCTTGCAAAAGGCTGACCATTGGCAGGATTACGCCGAGCTTTGCTTCGATTTCATGCGTTAACTCAATCGCTCCCAGAGAATCGAGTGCGTAGTGTGAAATGGGCCGGTTGACATCAATGGCGGAAGCGGAGACTCCCACTTTCGCTGCTACCTCGACTTTGAGCCATGCTTCAATTGATTCTACATTCTGGATCTCCAGCTCCGCGCTGAGCGTCTCGCCTTCGATCTCCGATTGAGCGCTCATCTCCCATTCGGCGACCGGATTGAAACTCTTCGAGAGGAACTTTTCGCGACACGCATGTCGTTGAATTTTGCCGCTGGATGTTTTCGGAATACTTCCTGTTTTGAGTAGCGCAACTGTGTGAACTTGCACTTCATGCTCTTCAGCAATCGCTTCCTTGATAGACTGAATTATTTCAGCACCATTCACTTGGCTTCGAATATTCAGTTCCTGCGCCACGACCAGCCGTTCTTCTCCGTCCGCCTCAACTGTAAAAGCTGCCCCGCTTCCCAGGCGTAGTGAGGGGTGACTCTGCTCGACCGTACGCTCGATGTCCTGAGGGTAATGATTTTGCCCACGAATGATGATGAGGTCCTTCAGGCGTCCGGTAACAAACAGGTTTCCGTCCAGAAGCACACCCAGGTCACCGGTCCGCAAGAGTCGCTCGGGCAGACCTTGAGAAACGTGAGACTGAAAGGTGAGCGCTGTTTCTTCGGGCCGATTCCAGTAACCCTTGGCAACATTAGGCCCCGACACGCAGATTTCGCCGACCTCTCCTGGCAAGCACGCGGTCAGAGTTTCGGGACGATAGATATAGACCTGCTGGCCAGACGGCGACTGTCCGCAACTCACAAGCGAGCGATGCCCCTGCTGATCCTCTG
>WUUC01183991.1_pt1 | contig 17145 bp, 13 predicted proteins | sample 6278441 | NCBI WGS metagenome assembly WUUC01 (sample SAMN13675441, study PRJNA597444) | soil metagenome | isolation source: soil | place: USA: Washington | collected 2017-10 | reverse complement strand
GCGGGCTGGACGCCGAGCAGCTGCGCCGGATCACCGCGCTGCTGCTGGAGGACACCCGCGAACGCCTGCGCGAACAGGACATCACCCTGGAGGTGGACGAGCGGGCGCTGTCGTGGCTGGCCACGTCCGGCTACGTCCCGGAGTACGGCGCCCGGCCGTTGCGCCGGACCATCGCCAGGGAGGTGGACCGCCGGCTCTCCCGCGCGCTGCTGTCGAACGAGCTGCGCGGCGGGCAGCACGTCACCGTCGGCATCGAGAACGACGTGCCGGTGCTGACCATCACCGAGCGGGACTGACACCGCGACGCCGCGCGCGGGGATCGTGCCGTCGTCCGGTCGGAGTCCCGTTGTTTCCCCGTTAGGCGGTATCGGGCCGGGCGCCGGTGCGCATAATGGATTCCGGGTGGGCTCCAAGGTCGGGGTTCGCCCGGAAGGATCCTGAACAGGCGTCGCCACGGGCACAGGGTCGGGTTGCCGTCCGGCAATCGCGCCTCCATGACACGTGGAGGTGACGCATGTCTGGATCAGGTGGGCGGGCAGCGCTCGCGATCGCGGCTGGGGTGGCGGTCGCGGCGGCACTGGGGAAGGTCGCTCCCGTCGCCGGCGAACTACGTGCCGCGTTCGGACTGAGCGCGTTCGCGTTGGGCACCGTGATCTCACTGATCACGCTGCTGACCGCCCTCGTGGCCGCCCCGGCGGCGGGTCGGCTGGGAGGGCGCGATGTCCGCCGGTTGCTGGCGGGGGGACTGCTGCTGGTCGCCCTCGCCGGAGGAGCGATGGCCCTGGTTTCCCGTGCCGCGGTCCTGATCGCTCTGCGAGTGGGGGAGGGTGTGGGATTCCTGCTGGTGATGCTGACCGGACCGGTCGTCCTGCTCGCCCAGGTGGCCGAGGCGCGGCGGTCGTTCGTCCTCGCGTTGTGGGGCGCCTGCATCCCGGCCGGGCTGGCGATCAGCGCCGTGGCCGGCGGACTGTTCGACGGGGAGTCGGGGTGGCGGAGCTGGTTCGGCGCGCTGGCGGTCGTCTGCCTCGCGCTCGCCGTGGCGGTGGCGGTGTTCGTCCGCCCGGCCCGGTCGGTGTCCCCGCGACGGCCACGGCTCGCGATGGCGCTTCGCGGCGGGCTCCTGCCGCTGGCCGCCGGTTTCGCGGCGGTCGCGGTGATCGGCGTGTCCGTGGTGTCGTTGCTGCCCACCTACCTGCGCACCGAGGAGCAGCTGGCGGCCGGTGCGGCCGGTGGGCTGACGTCGGTGGTGGCCGCCGCCAGCATCCTCGGCAGCGTGTGCGCGGGCTGGCTGCTCCACCGCGGGATCTCACCCGTCGCGCTGGCCGCCGCGGCGTTGCTGTGCCCGGTGTTCACCGCGGTGACGTTCCTGCCGCAGGTGAGCCTCCCCGCCCGCATCGCGGCCGCCGTACTGCTGATGTTCGCCGGTGGTGTGGCCGTGGCCGCCGGGTACGGCGCGCTCCCGCACGTGGCACCCGATACCGACCGGCTCGCGCTCGGCAACGGGCTCCTGATCCAGTTCGGCAGCATCGGCACCCTGCTGGGCCCGCCGGTGTTCGCCGCCGCGACCGGGCTGCGCCACTGGTCGGTCGGCATCTGGCTGGTCGCGGCCACCTCCCTCGTCGGCGTACTGCTGATCCACCGCGCCACGAGACCCGCACACCTCGGAGAAGACACCACGGCACTCGGTGCCACGAGCGACTGAGGGAAACATGACCCTGCCCGCTGTCACAGCCATGTTCGCCGAACCCGAGCGCGCCCGCGCCGACCTCATCCGGCGCGCCCGGTGGCGGCCCGCGGCCCTGCCCGATCGCGGGTCCAGCTTCTTCATCCACCTCAGCGAGCTGTGCCCGGTGGCGTGCGAACACTGCATGTACTCCTCCGACCTGCAGAGGAAATCGGCGAAGGACTCGCTCACGCCCGAGGAGCTCGACACCGCGATCGCCTTCATCGACGGTTCCCGCTCCGAGAAGCTGAACATCACCGGCGGCGGGGAACCCTTCCTCAAGCTCCCCAGCATCCTGCGACTGCTCGCCACGGTCCGGGCGCCGCGGATCGAGCTGGTCACCGCAGGCTACTGGGCCAAGACGGGCCCCGCGGCGGAGCGGATGCTGGCCCGCCTCGTGGCGGCGCTCCGGAGCAACCCGCACCGGCCCGAGCTCCTGCTGCGGCTCAGTCTCGACCGCTACCACCTGACGGCGCCCCAACCGGTGCTGATCGAGCACTACGCCCACATCGTCCGGGCCTGGGACACCGCCGAGCCGGACCTGCTGCTGGGCCTGCGCAGCATCCAGCCCGACCGCGACTACGTGGACCGGCTGCTGCTGGAACAGGTCGGCGGTCACCTGGCCGAGATCGACGAGTGGAACCGGCAGCTCGTCCTGCCGAGCGGGCGCGCGGTGCCGATCACGTTCAACGTGTTCCGCGCCAGCGGCAAGGCGGGCGAACTCGCCGAACGGACCGAACTGCGCGACCAGTCGAAGTCGATCCGCGAGTACTACGGGCCGTTCGAACGGCAGCCGGGGCGCCTGGTGCTCGCCACCACCGTCAACGACGCGATCCGCGGCGACTACACCGACACCGGCGGCCTCGCGATCACGATGAACAGCGACGGCCGTTTCTGGATCTTCTGCGGCACCGCACCGGACCGGCACCTGGTGCTCGGGACCACCGGCTTCGCCGACGCCATCGAGTACTTCTTCCAGGACCCCATCACCCGCCTGCTCGTCGACGACGGCGTGTGGGCACTGTCGGACATCGTCTCCGACCTGGACCCCGCGACGGTGGTGGCGGCCATCGCCAAGAACGACGTGGCCTCCCTGGTCGACGACCTCCTCGCCAGTCCCGAGATGCGCCTCGCGGTCACCCTCGTCGCGATCCGCCGCCTCTGCGACGAGGACCGGCTGCACCTCGCGGACAGCTCGCCGGACCACGAACTGTTCGGTCCGGAGGCGGAACTCGTGCAGTCGTGCCGGCGCGCGATCCACGCGGAGGTGCCGCGGTGACCGCGCTGTGGGAGGTCGGCGACGAGGACGGCCGCTATGCGGCCCTCGGCACGGCGAACCTGCCGAAGGCGCAGATGCGGCGCCACGTCCACGACCTCGGACAGCGCCTCGCCGAGGCCGTGGCGATGCACCACGCGGACAGGGACCTGCTCTTCGTGGTCGTCCTGCGGGGTGGCGCGCTCCTCTACCCGAGCTTCGCGCTCCGCTTCCCCGAGGCGGACTTCTGCATGGTGGGCCTGCGGCGCGCCGCGAGCGGGGTCGAGTTCGAGTACTGCACGCAGCTCCCGGACCGCACCTACGAGCAGATCGTCTACCTCGACTGCATCGCGGGCACCGGCACCACGCTCCTCGCCGCGCACCGCGCGCTGAGTCGCCGTTCCCCCGCGCAGTCCCACCTGGCGGCCGTGATCTGCAGCGCGACACCGGCGACGCGTGCCCTGCAGGCAGCGGGAATCGACCTGGTGGGATTCAGCCTGCACGAGGCGGAGACCGGCGGGATCGTCGCTCCCGATCTCGGTCGCATGGACGCCGGTGACCTGTTCGCCGGTGGTGCCACCGACCTCGTCGCCGTCGACCGCCCGGTGGCGCCTTGACCGGGGGTACCGGCACGATGCTGCTGACCTCGGCCACACTGGCGGACGGGACCACCGCCGACGTCCGCATCGAGGGCGAGCGCATCGTCGCCGTGGAGCCGCCGTCCGCCCGGCCCGCGGGCCGCGATCCGGTCGTCGATCTCGGTGGCCGGCTGCTGCTGCCCGCGCCGGTCGAGGCGCACGCGCACCTCGAGAAGACCTTCACCGCCGACTTCCTCGGCAACGACAGCGGCGACCTCGACGGCGCGGTGGCGGCGTGGTACGGCTACCGCGCGGACGTGGCCCCTGCCGTCGTGGCCGCCCGCGCGAGCAGGGCCGCCCTCGTGCTGCTCGCCCACGGCAGCACCGCGATCCGTACGCACGTCGACGTCGGCACCAGGACCGGGTTGCGCCTGCTGGAGGCGATGGTCGAGGTCCGCGACACCGTCGGGCACCTCCTGGACCTGAGCATCGTCGCGTTCGTCGACGAGCCGATCACCGGTGCGGCCGGGGCAGGCAACCGGGCGGTGCTGCACGACGCCCTGTCCCACGGAGCCGACGTCGTCGGTGGCGCCCCCTACCGCGACGCCCGTCCGATCGACGCGCAGGAGGCGCTGCTCTCCATCGCGGCCGAGCACGGGACACCCGTCGACCTGCACACCGACGAGACCCTCGACCCGGCCAGCCGCTGCCTCGACGCACTGCCCGCGCAGATCCGCCGCCTGGGGTTCGCGCACCCGGTCGCCGCGAGCCACTGCGTCAGCCTCGGGTCCCGGCCCCGGGCAGACGCCGAACGCCTGGCCGCCGACCTCGCCGCCACCCAGGTGAGCGTCATCTGCTGCCCGGCCACCAACCTCTACCTGCAGGGGCGAGACCACGGCCCGTCCACTCCGCGCGGGCTCACCGCACTCGGCCCGCTCCTCGCCGCCGGCGTCACCGTCGCCGGCGGCGGGGACAACGTCCAGGACCCGTTCAACCCGCTCGGCACCGGCGATCCCCTCGAGACCGCGGCCCTGCTCGTCCTCGCCGGTCACCTCACGGTCGAGCAGGCGTACGACGCCGTCAGCCGATCCGCGCGACGGGCGATGGGGCTGCCCGCCGTGCGGATCGCTCCCGGCTTCCCCGCCGACCTCGTCGCGCTGCCCGCGCGCACCCTGCGGGAGGCGATGGCGCGGCGGCCCGGGCACCGGCTCGTCATCCGCCACGGGCGCATCGTGAGCCACCCGGACGGAGGGGCCGACCCCGGCTCCCACGAGCAGGACCGGGCCGAGCCAGCCCCGTCCCGGCCCGGTCCTCTCACCGGTCCGGACAGGCCACGGCACGAAGCCGGCGGCCCACCTCCGCGTCCGGAGCGACCACCACGGGCGGGTCGGCCTCGGTGAGGAGCCGCACCTGTCCGCGCTCGCCTGCGGCCGACCAGCCTCCCGCCTCCGCGTGCAGCAACAGGCCCGCGGCGTGGTCCCACACCGTCGTCCAGCCGAACACCGCCGCGTCGTGCACGCCCAGCGCCAGCTCGAGGTAGGTCACGCCGACACCGCTGCAGTCGCGCAGGGCCACCCCCGACCGGCGTAGCCGGGACACCTGCCGATCGTCCTCGGCGGTCCGGTAGGCCGCGTCGGTGACCACCACCCGCAACGACTCCCGCTCGCGGCGCCACACCGGGCGCACCCGGCTGCCGTTGACCCACGCGCCCCGCCCCGCCCACGCCCGGCCCGACAGACCCATCGCCGGCGCCGACAGCCACGCACCGAGGAACCGGCGCTCCGCGGCGAGGCACACCACGACCGAGAAGCGCGGGTCGCCGCGGACGAAGTTCGACGTGCCGTCCAGCGGATCGATGATCCACACGGGCTTCCCCGCCGCCAGGGCACGCTCCGCGTCCGCACGCGACCCCGGCTCCTCCTCCCCCAGGCAGGATGAGCCCGGCAGCAGTGACGACAGCTCCCGCACCAGACGCTCCTCCGACCGCAGGTCGGCCGTCGTCACCAGATCCCCGGGCGCCTTCTCCCGGACCTCGTCGGGACGGAGCCCCCGGAAGCGGGACAGCACCTCCTCGCGTGCCACGTCCTCCACGACGGCGGCCACCCGCACGGAGTCCACGGCCGACATGGTCACGTCGTCCATCCGTTCCCGCCGCGCCACGTGGTCGTCCACCCCTCCCGGCACGGCCGCGTCAGACACGGACCAGGACCTCGTCGAGAGGTTTGCGCACGAGGTCGGGCACCGTCGCGTCGTCGGCGGCGTACCCGACGGGTATCACCGCGAACGCCTTCTCGTTGCGGGGCCGCCCCAGGATCTCACCGAGGAACCGCATCGGGCTCGGGGTGTGGGTCAACGCGCACAGGCCCGCCAGGTGCAGCGCGGTGACGAGCATGCCGACCGCGATCCCGACGGACTCGTCGACGTAGTAGTGCTTGTGCTTGTCCCCCGTGTCCCCGTCCAGGTAGTACCGCTGGGCGAACACCACGATCAGGTGGGGGGCGTCGGTCAGGTGCGGCTTGTGCTCGTCGGTGCCCAACGGCGCGAGTGCCGCCAGCCACTGCTCCCCCAGCCTGCCGCCGTAGGACTTCCGTTCCTCCGCCTCCGCGGCCGCGCGGATCCGTGCCCGCACGTCCGGATCGGTGACCAGGACGAACGTCCACGGCTGCTGGTGGGCGCCCGAGGGCGCGGTCGACGCGACCGCGATCGCGTCGACCACCACCTGTTCGTCCACCGGGTCGGGGGAGAACGCCCGCACCGTCCGCCGGGCCGACATGCGTTCGCGCAGCCAGGCCGACATGCGGCGCGACTCCTCCGCCGGGAAGCGCCGCGGCCGGTAGGCGACGGGGCGGTAGGTGTCGCCGGGGGAAGGGGTGCTCGACTCCATCACTCCACTGTGCCCCAAGGCGACGAGCCCCACGAGACCCCGCGGCTACCGCTGGGCCGAGTCGGCCGAGGTCCGGTCCCGGGCCCGTCGACGGCGGACGAGCAGCACCCCCGCGACGGACAGGGCGGCGACGGTCAGCGCGACCAGGAGGGGGCCGACGGCGGCGAGCCCGTCGGACAGCGCGCTCTGGACGTGCCCGGCCGCCTCGACGACCGGATCGGCCGCGTCCCCGCCGTTGTTGAGCCGCAGCTCGTAGTAGCCGTAGTAGCCCACGTAGGCGCCGGTGACGACCAGCAGCGCACCGCCGATGCGCCCGAGGTGCGGCAGCACCCGCCGGATGCCGGTGGTCACCGCGGTGCGTGCCAGGGCCGCCGCGATCGCCAGTGCGGCCACCACGAGGCCCATCCCCACCGCGTAGGCCACGAAGGTGACCACGCTCTGACCGAAGCCCGCGCCGCTCAGGGCGATCCCGGTGACGGCGAGGAACGGGCCGACGGTGCAGGACAGCGACGCGACCGCGAAGGCGACGCCGTAGCCGAGCATCGAGGCGATCCGGGTGTTCGGCGCTCCGCCGGACAGCTTCGGCAGCAACACCAGCAGTTCCCTGCCCGCCAGCAGCAGGACGCCCAGGACCAGCAGGACCAGCCCGATCACGATCGTCACGACCGGGAGGTGGCGCTGCAACGGGCTCGCGAGCGACGCGCTGACCAGACCGAAGACACCGAACACCGCCACGAACCCGGCGGTCATCAGTCCGCTGGAGAGCACCGCGCGGCCGAGGCGGCCTGCTCGGGAGACGTCGTCTCCCGCCACGACGAGCGCCAGGTAGCCGGGCAGCATGGCGAACCCGCACGGGTTCACCGTGGCGAGCATCCCGGCCACCACCGCGAGGGTGAGGTCGTCGAGCACCGGTGCCTCAACCGGCCAGTGCGCGGGCCCGGTCCAGCAGTTCGTCCGCGTCGACCCGGTCGGTGACCACCTCGACCGTGCCGTCGGCCGCGACGAACGCGTACGCGGGTTGCGCCACCACCCCGAACCGCTGCCAGATCGCGGCGTCCTCGTCGGCGAGGTGGGTGAACCCGCCCACCTCGTAGCGGTCGACGAACCCCCGCATGGCGGGCACGTCGGACATCGCGGCGACACCGAGGAACGTCACCGACCCGGCCGTGGCGTCCGCCGCCGCCCGCACGCCGGACGCCTCGGCCTGGCACTTCGGGCACCACGACGCCCAGAACCACACCACGGCCGGCTTGCCGGCCAGGCTCGCGCCGTCGAAGTCCGCGCCGTCCACGGTCTTCGCGGTGAACCGGAGCTCCTCCGGCACGGCCGGCGTCGCCGAGCCGCTGGTCGCGGAGGCGTCCGGCGCGGAGGCGGCGGGCGCGGACGTCGACTGCCGGGTCGGCGTCGGGTCCGTCGCGGGCTTCTCCCCGGCACAACCGGCGAGCACCACCGCGGCGCAGGCGGCCACCGCGACCGACGCCCGCATCGTCGCGGTCAACCGAAGCCGTGCCATGCGGATCCTCCCGGAATGTCCGTGTCCTGTCGGTCCCTGAGCATGCCAGGGCCGGGCAGGAGCCAACCCTTACGGATGTGTGACACGCCCGTCGCGGCACCACGACAGTTCCGCGCTCGCGTCGCGGTCGCCGACCACGATGGCGTCCTGGCCGAACTCGGCGCCGAGGCGTGCCGCGGTCGGCCGGTCGAGTCCCACGGCCAGGAGGCTGTCCTCGGGTGGCCAGTCCGGGTCGGTGCCGATGCCGCACCCGGGCAGCACGGGCACGCCGGTGTCGCGCAGGCGGCGCAGCAGCAGGTCGTTGCGGCGCCGGTTCTCCGCGACGGGCAGCGTCCGGCCGCCGGGGCTCCACGCGGTGAGGAACGCCCAGCAGGACACGCCTTCGCGGTGCAGGAGCTCGTCGAGGTCCGGGCAACGCCGACCGACCAGGAGGTCGATCGGTCCGGTCGGGGCGAGCACGCGGAAGGTGGTGGTCCGGTAGCTCGCGGCGAGGTCGTCGCCGACGTCCGCCGGTTGCCGGCTGGTGCGTGCCGCGAGACAGGTGTCCGGCCGCCAGCCGCTCAGTGGATGGGCCTGGACATGACCGGTGGCGCTGTCCCGGGTCAGCCGCACGCCACTCACCTCGGCGGGCAGCAGACCGGCCTTCTGTTCGGCGAACGGCCGCTGCGGAACGGGTGTCCAGTCCGGCTCGCCCTTGCCGATGAGCGTTCCGCGGGAGGTGCGCAGGTGTCGGCCGAAGTACATCCAGCAGGTCTGGCCACGGGTCTCCGCGGTGAGCGCGGGCCGGGCCAGCGGCGAGAACATGCGGTAGTGGGCGAGCCACGCCTTCTCCTCGCCGACCGGGCCGAACTGGTTGTCCTGCGCGGCGTGGCCGAACACGTCGTGCACGACGCGGAACAGGTCGTTGGCGAGCAGCTCGACCCCGTCGATCACGATGGCGGTCGGCGCGAGGACGGGGTGGTCGGGGTGCCCGGTGCCCGCTTCGCCCCACCGGGCGTGCGTGGCCAGGAAGTACAGGTGCCGGTGGCGCCGGACGTCCTCGACCATCTGCCTGCTGTCGCGGTACGGCTCCTTCGCGTGCGGCCACGGTTCGATCCGCAGCCCCAGCCGGGCGACGGCGAACTCGTACTGGTCGGTGACCTCCCGCAGGAACTGCCGGTAGGAGGCGCGGACCAGCGGGTTGCCCGGCTCGTGCGGCATGGCGGTGTACAGGTCGGCGACGAGCATCCCCAGCCGGTCGGTCACCGGCACGAACCGGGGCGGGTCGTCGCCGGGCACACCGGCGGCCGCGGTGTACCGGGAAGCGCAGCGCAGGAGGTCCTCGTCGACGCGGCTCCGCTCAGGCGTCGCGATGTCCGCCACCTCCCGCGGTGAGCGCAGCGCCGCGGACGCCGGGGTCCGCGTCGAGCCGCTCGCCGAAGGCGCGCTGCCAGGCGTCGACGATCTCGTCGGCGAGGAAGTCCGGGAACGGCTGGACGCCGGGCCGGGGCCGCGCGCACGACAGCAGGTCGATGCCCAGGTTGTGGGCGTGGAAGACCGGATCCAGGTACCGCACGAGGGCCGGGTCGCTCACCGAGAAGTTGACGGGCTGCTTGGCGCACAGGACGTCCGCCTGCGCGAACGCGTCGCCGAACTCGTCCTCCCCGCCCATGTTCGCGAGGTGCGCGCCCGCGAACGCGCCCGGGTCGTAGGCCGCGGTCACCACTCCGGGCACGCCGGTCGCGGTGACCACCGCGAACGCCTGCCGGGCCCAGTCCTCCACCCGGCCGACCTCGTCGGCATGCATGGCCTCGCACCCGGCACGCGCCGCGGCGGCCAGCGCGGCGCGGTCCACGTCGACGACACCGATACGGCCGGCGTGCGGGGCGAGCGCGCGCACGATGCCCCTGCCGACCTTGCCGTAGCCGAAGACCAGGAACGGCTTCCCGTCGATCGGTTCCCCCACCAGGGCGCGGAAGGCGTGCACGAAGCCGCGGCCGGTGCCGAGCAACGCCTCGAGGTCCTTCACCCGGCTCTCGTCGACCGCGATCACCGGGTAGGTGGGACCGGCCGCGCGGTAGCGCCGGGTACCGGTGCCGGTGAGTTCGCAGGTGCCCAGCCGCGGGGTCACCAGCGGCTCCAGCTCGCCACCGCAGTCCAGCACGACGTCGAACTCCTCGGGAAACCGGTGTTCCGCGCGGAATTCCACCCCGGCCGCGCGCAGGGCCCCGACGCAGAGCGGGTCGGGCGTCATGAACGTCGGACTGGTGACCACGAGATCGGCCCCGCCCGCCACGAGCACCTCGATCTTGCACATCGTCTCACCGGTCAGCGGCACGTTGTGCAACACCGCGAGACCGGCATAGGGCCGGGTGCGCACCGCACGCCGCCTCGCGCGACGCAGGAACAGCAGATCGGCGGCCGCGAACCGGCCGGTGATCGCCGGAAACAGATCGGCCTCAGCCACACGCGCGCCGATTCCGGTCCTCACGGCGGCGGCGCGACCCCGTGACACATCGCGGCGGCGAATCCACGGTCCCCGGTCGGCGGGTGAAAGTTGCCATTCGTGAATGGTAGCCGTGGCCGATCACCGCCCGGCCAGAACTCGGTGGAGCAACGCTGGTGCGACCGAAGGAATCGCGGTCGGGCTCCTTTCCCCCAACGTGTTCGAGATCTTGGTCGGCGAACGGAGTACTGGTAATTCACCCGTTGGGAACAGCAGAAGCCGGCTTTCCGGATGGTCGACGGGCACAAGCCTGTATCGGCGAGGAACGGACCCCGGAGCCCGAGAAGACCACGACGAAATCGTGCGCAAACCTCAAAGCCGGAAAGGATTGGCGGTGATCCAAGCCGGTGGCCGGTCGAGCGCACCTTCGCCTGGCTCTCGGATTCGTTGACATTCGGGTCGACGAAGAAGGAGGATTCCTGCTGGTCACTCTCGTCCTGTCAGCCAGCATGCAAGACGGTGCCGGCGCCAGGCAACGGATACTTTCACGATCTCGAACACGCTCTTTATCGGTTCTGATCGGCCAACATTCGCCAGAGGACGTGGGGGGTGAGCGGTGTGGCGGTGATCCGGTCGGCGATTTCGGGCAGGGCGGCGGCGATCGCGTTGGCGACGGCGGCGGGTGAGCTGATGGTGCCGGACTCGCCGACCCCCTTCGTCCCGCCCGGTGTCACCGGGGACGGGGTCCGCTGGTGGACCACGTCGATGTCCGGGGCTTCGACGGCGGTGGGCAGGCCGTACGCCGCGGAGGGTTGGCCGTCCGGTGAGTGGACGACCTGCTCGTACAGCGCCATGCCGATTCCCTGCACCACTCCCCCGCGGAGCTGCCCGTCGACGATCGCCGGGTTGACCAGGTTGCCGGAGTCGTTGACGACCCAGTAGCCCTCGATCTCGACCGCGCCGGTCTGCGGGTCGACCGCCACGGCGGCGGCGTGCGCGCCGGAGGAGTACACGTAGGCGGGCGGGTCGTAGGTGGCCTGCTCTTCGAGACCGGGCCGCACCCCGTCCGGGAGGTCCCAGCCGCGCCACGCGGAGGTCGCGAGATCGGCGAGCTCCACCGCGGCACCCGGCACCCCGTGGACCCGGACGGCTCCGTCCGCGATCTCCAGGTCGCCGGGCGCGACCTCGAGGCGGTGCGCGGCGATCGCGAACAGCTTGTCGCGCAAGGCGGTCGCCGCGTGGACGAGGGCTCCGCCGCCGACCGCGAGGGACCGGCTCGCTATCGAGCCGATGGGCGAGTACGGCGTCGCCGCGGTGTCGCCCAGCACGATCCGGACGTGGTCCAGCGGGACACCCAGCTCGTCGGCGGCCAGCTGCGCCAGCGTGGTCTCGATGCCCTGCCCCATGCCGATCAGTCCGGTGTGGACGATGACGGAGGCGTCCGGTTCCATGCGCACGACCGCGTTCTCGAAGCCGCCCGTCAGGTAGCCCTCCTCCTTCATGGTCGTGGACGGCCCCACGCCGGTCATCTCGACGTGACAGGAGAACCCGATGCCGCGTCTGCGCCCGTCGTCGACGTGCCGGCCGCGCACCCGGTCGCGGAGCGTCCGCAGGCCGGTCGCGTAGTCACCGGAGTCGTACTCCTGTCCCATGGCCGAGCCGACCGGGAGCTCGTGCGCGTCGAGCATGTTGCGCAGCCGCAGGTCGACCGGGTCCAGACCTAGGCGGCGCGCTGCCTCGTCGATGAGCCGTTCACGCGTCCAGGTGACCTCCGGCTGGCCGAAACCCCGGTAGGACCCGGTCGGGGTGGTCGTCGTGACCACGCCGCGCACACGCGCGCCGACCGTGTCGAACCGGTACGGGCCGGGGGACATCACCGCCGACACCACGAGCGGGGCGGCACCGGCGTTCGACGCGTGGGCTCCGAGATCGCCGACGATGTCGCAGTAGAGCGCGACGAACCGGCCGTCCGCGGCCAGCGCGAGACGTCCGCGGTGCACCGCGTCGCGGGCGTGCAGCGTGGCGGCCAGGTGGTCGCCGGGTGCCTCGCTCCAGCGGACGGGCCTGCGCAGCCGGACCGCGGCCAGGCAGACCAGCACCTCGTCCGGGTAGACGTGCTCCTTGGCCCCGAACCCGCCACCGACGTCGCCGCCGAGGACGCGCACCGCGTTGACCGGAAGTCCCAGCGCCACGGCCACCTGGTCGCGCACGAAGTGCGGGGCCTGGGTCCCCGCCCGGACGGTCAGGGTCTCCCCGTCGTAGTCGGCCACCACGCCGCGTGGCTCCATCGGCCGCGGTGCGACCCGCGCGAGCCGGAACGTCATCGCCACGACGTGCTCGGCGGCCGCCGTGGCCGCCTCGGCGTCACCCAGCGGGAAGTCGGTGCCCACGTTGGTGCCCCACCCCGGGTAGAGCAGGGCCGCACCCGGTTCCACCGCCGTCTCCAGACCCACCACCGCGGGCAACGGCTCGATGTCGACGTCGACCAGGCAGGCGGCGTCGTGCGCGGCCTCCGCGGTCTCGGCCACCACCACCGCGGTCGGCTGACCGACGTAGCGCACGATGTCGTCGAGCACCGGGTAGTGGGTCGGCCGGTCAGGCCCCAGATCGGCACACGGCAGCTCCACCCCGCGCGCGTCCTCGACCGTGATGACGTCCACGACGCCGGCCGCGGCCCGCGCCTTCCCGGCATCGCAACCACGCACGCGACCGTGGGGAACGTCGCTGCGCAGCACCACCGCGTGCGCCGAGCCCGTCAACCGCACCCCGTCGACGAACCGCCCGCGGCCGGTGATGAGCCGGGCATCCTCCCGCCGCGGAGCCGGTGACCCGACGTGCCTGTGCTTCTCTGCTGACATCAGCCACCCCACGGTCGTCGGCATCGTCCACCTCCAGCAAACGCCGACGGGCACATGCTTGGCAATCTCACCCCGCCGGGCGGTTCACCGCGCAGGACACGTCAATCTCTGGTGCATGACTGGTCCATGAGCCGTGGTCAGGAGGTCCTGCGCAATCCGATCCGGCCACCGTGTGGCGCGCGCGGTAACACCCGGGCCTCCTGGTGAGATCTGCAGTACAACCGGCCGCCATTCCGCCTGCTGGGTGCGGCCCGTCCACTGACTCCCTCCGTGCGGGAGCCACCACGAAGCAGTGGAGGCAAGAACAGACCGATCGGTTCGTTTCAGTCCCAGCGTAGCGTCCCACTCCCCCCGCCCTCGAAAGTCGTTGCTCCCGAAAGGGGATCGCCACCCATGTCCGAGACCATGCACAACCTCTACGGCCGCGCCAGGTACGACGCCACCACCACCCAGGAGTCCCGGGAAACCGGTGACCCGGACCCGATCGACGTCGAGCAGACGCACGCGGTCGCGCCGGCGGACGACAGCCCCTGGGCCGAGGACATGACCGAGCCCGACGCGGTCGCCGACGCCGAAACCACCGAGGCGGACCTCGCCGACGACACCGACGACGCCGACGCCGACGACATGGCGGACGACGCCGATTCGGACGACGACACCGACGACACCGACGACAGCGCCGATGACAGCGCCGAGGCCGCCGTCGAGGACGACGTGATCGTGGAGGACGCCGCGCCCGTCACCGTCGTGCCCGTGACGGTCGAGTCCGGCGACGCGGCCGTCGAGTCCGGTGACGCACCGGCCGCCGCCGAGGTCGAACCGGCTGACCCGGTCGACGCGGCCGGCTCGGACCAGGCCGAGCCGGTCGTCGCGGTCGCCGAGGTCGCGGCTCGGCCCGCGGCCGCCGCGCGCGGCACCACCACCGTCGGCGACGGGGTCGTGTCGAAGGTCGTGAACATGGTGGCCCGCAAGGCCGAGGGCCTGTACAGCCTCGACGACGAGGACAGCTCGGTCACGGTCGACGCCGGCGTCGCCACGATCAGGATCGCGCTGGTGGTCGAGTACGGGCACGCGGTCACGGCACTGGCCGAGCGGATCCGGATCGACGTGGTCGACGCGGTCGAACAGTTCCTCGGCCTCGACGTCGCGGCGGTGGACGTCCACGTCAGCGACATCCACGAGCCGGAAGCCGTCTGACCGGAGCCGACGGGCTCGGGCCGGAGGGCGTGCCGCTCCCGGGGTCGTGAGTGGAACTGCTGCCCGGGTAGTAGTTTCACTCACGATCGACGGGAGGTGGGTGGAGTGGCAGGTCTTCACGTCGGGTGCGCGATGTGGACCCACAAGGCGTGGGCCGGGCGGTTCCTGCCGCAGTCGCTGCCCGCCAAGGAGCGCCTGCGCGCCTACGCGGGCTGGTGCAACGCGGTCGAGGGCAACACCACCTTCTACGCGACCCCCGCCCGGAACACCGTCGCCACGTGGGCCCAGCAGACCGACCCCGGCTTCCGGTTCGTGGTCAAGCTGCCGAAGGTCGTCACGCACGAGCGGCGGTTCGCCGGTGTCGAGGCCGAGATGCGGGCGTTCCTCGACGCGATCGAACCCCTCGGCGAACGCGCGGTCCTGTGGACCCAGCTGCCCGGCTCGTTCGGCCCGTCGGACGTCGACGCCCTCGGCCGCTTCCTGCGCAGGCTCCCCGCCGACCGCAGGCGCGCCGTGGAGGTGCGCCACCCGGACTTCTTCATCGACGCACGCTCGACGTCGCTGCTGGAGGGGACACTCGCCGCCGCGGCCGCCGAGTGGGTGCCGTTCGACACCACCGTGTTCTTCCGGAACCCGCCGGTCAGCGACGCCGAGCAGGAGACCTGGACCAGGAAACCCCGGCTGCCGCGGCGGACGCGAGCGCTGACCGACCGGCCGATCGTCCGCTACCTGGGCCGGGACGCGGCCGAGGAGACGGCCGAGGGGTGGCGGCCGTGGACCGGGGTGGTCGCCGGCTGGCTGCGCGAGGGCCGCTCGCCGACGGTCTTCGTGCACACCCCCGGCAACGACGACGCACCGGCCCTGGCCCGCCGCTTCCACGACGACGTGCGGGCACTGGTGCCCGACCTCGACCCGCTGCCCGACCCGGAACCGGTCGAACCCGCGACGCTGTTCTGAGCGAGGTCACCACCGGATGCCGTCAGCCGGGGATCTGCCGGTTGGAGAAGTACGGATTGCGGAACGACCCGCTGAACGGGCGTGCCGGTTGGTGCGCGCAGAGATACCCGGTCGGCCGCAGGGCGTAGGCGAAGCCGGACAACGGCTTCCGCTGTTCACTGTTATCAGACTCGGCCGAACGCCGCTTGACCGTCGGCCGCGCGGCTCCTTAACTCAGAGTGTGCCCAGCAGCTCACTCTTCGCTACCTGGGCGCGGTCCACCCTGCACCTCTGTTGATTCGGCGCCACCGCCGTCTGTGAGGCGTGCGCGCCCGGAGGAAGGACACACCTTCATGACCCGCAGACACGGGATCCGTACGAGCCTGGCCGCGATCGCCGGGCTCGCCCTCACTCTGGCGCTGCCCGCGCCATCCGCCCAGTCGGCCCCACCACCGGCCGGACCGGACGTCCTCGCCGCACGGGCCGCCGACGCCGCGGCCGCGAGCGGCACCGGCCTCGCCAAGGGGGCCGACGAGGTCTTCTACCGGTCCAGCTTCACTCCCGGCGGCGGTGGGCTGTTCTACGCGGCCTACCAGCGCACCTACCGCGGACTCGAGGTGGTGGGCGGCGACGCGGTGGTCATCACCGACGGCCGGGGCCGGCTGCGCGGCACGGTGACCGACAGCACGACGCCGGTCGCGGTGGACACCAGCCCGGCACTGACGACGGGTGCCGCCGAGGCGGCGGCGGTCAAGACACTGTCCATTGTGGACAAGAAGGTGAGCAGCCGGCTGGTGGTGTTCGCGGTCGACGAGCCGACGCTCGCCTACGAGGTCGTGCTCGAGGGGACGACGGCCGAGCAGGAGCCGAGCCGTCCGCACGTGTTCGTGGACGCCACGAGCGGCGCGGTCCTGGACAGCTGGGACGACGTGCGGGCCGGCACCGGCACCGGTTTCTACAACGGCACGGTGACGATCAACACCCAGCAGAGCGGCAGCACCTACTCCACGGTCGACCCGACCCGGCCCGGCGTGCGGTGCGGCAGGTCCGGCACCCAGCAGGTGTACACCGGGCCGGACGACCTGTGGGGCAACGGCTCGGGCACCAACCTGGAGACCGCGTGCGTCGACGCCCTCTACGCCGCCCAGCGCCAGTGGGACATGCTGCGCACCTGGTTGGGCCGCAACGGGATCAACGGCTCCGGCACGGGCTACCCCGCCTACGTGGGCCTGTCCGCGGTGAACGCGTACTGGAACGGCAGCGCCGCCAGCTTCGGCCGCTCCTCCGACGGCCAGCGCCAGGTCGTGCCCATCGACGTGGTCGCCCACGAGTTCGGGCACGGCATCTTCCAGTTCACGCCGGGCGGTTCCGGTGGCAGCAACGAGAAGGGCGGGCTCAACGAGTCGACCGGTGACATCTTCGGCGCGGTCACCGAGGCGTTCGCCAACAACCCCAACGACCCGCCCGACTACCAGGTCGGCGAGGAGGTCAACCTCTCGGGCAGCGGCCCGATCCGGTACATGTACCAGCCGTCGCTGCGCAGCGGGCACCCGAACTGCTACAGCTCGTCCGTGCCCAACCTCGAGGTGCACGCCGGGGCCGGCGTGCAGAACCACTGGTTCTACCTGCTCGCCGAGGGCAGCAACCCGGGTGGCGGCAAGCCCGCCAGCCCGACGTGCAACGGTTCCTCGGTGACCGGTATCGGTGTGCAGAAGGCCGCGCAGATCTTCTACAACGGCCTGCTGCGCAAGACCACGACGTGGACCCACGGCCGGG